>Ga0209100_1001058_pt1 | contig 20209 bp, 17 predicted proteins | sample lystaG_FD_185480 | JGI IMG/M metagenome (GOLD analysis project Ga0209100, IMG submission 185480) | Glacier valley bacterial and archeal communities from Borup Fiord, Nunavut, Canada, to study Microbial Dark Matter (Phase II) -... | ecosystem: Environmental > Aquatic > Freshwater > Ice > Glacier ...
TCAATGGGGTTTCGATGGGTTGGTCATCAGTGATTGGGGTGGAACCAATGATCGTGTCAAAGGCATTAAAGCAGGTTTGGATCTTGAAATGCCAAGCAGCGGCGGTATCAATACACGAAAAATACTGAAAGCGTTGCAAGCCGGAGTTTTGAGTGAAGAAGAGTTGGATATAAATGTAGAACGCGTGCTTCATTTCAGTCAAAAGAAAAGAAATAATACTTCGGTGGATTTCTCTCAACACCACAAGTTAGCTTCCCATGCTTTGGAAGAAAGCGCCGTATTGATGAAAAACGACCATCATCTGCTGCCGTTATCTAAAGACATGACGTGGTGTGTTATCGGAGATTTTGCGCAGGAACCTAAAATTCAGGGATCAGGGAGTTCTTGTGTCAATCCGATCTTTACGGATAGTTTTCTAAACTCATTGAAAACACATGGCCAGCATTTCGAATTTGCTCAGGGGTTTGAAAGAGCATCCGATATAACGAATCACGTCTTGTTAAACAACGCAATCGATCTGGCTGCGAAATCATCGCATGTCATCCTGTTTGTCGGATTGAATGATGAATATGAAATTGAAGGATTGGATCGTACTCATCTGATGTTACCGGCCAATCAACTTGAAATGATCATTGAAATTACCCGTGTGAATAAAAGGGTGATCGTAGTTTTAAGTGCCGGTTCCGTTGTCGACATGACATGGGCGGAAAACTGCAATTCGATTCTCAATGTTTTTTTACCGGGACAAGCATCCGGACCTGCTATAGAGCGCTTATTGGACGGTTCAGTCAATCCGTCCGGGCATCTTAATGAAACGATACCGAATAATTATTCAGACGTTCCAAGTGCTACTTTTTATGATTCAGAATTCAACCAAGCTCTCTATAAAGAAAGTCTGTATGTCGGGTATCGTTATTATGACACATTGAATAAAGAGGTCAAATATCCTTTCGGTTACGGATTAAGTTATACTGATTTTGAGATTATCGATATTCAAGCGGATTATCCGAAACTGAAAAAAACAGCTTCACTGTCACTTAAAGTCGATGTCCAAAACACCGGTGAAATCGATGGAAAAGCAGTTGTCCAGATCTACGTTCGACCTGTTCATTCTGCATTATATCGTCCTATTCATGAACTTAAAAACTATAAGAAAATATCGATCGGCGGAAAGGCAGTGGCTTCACTCGATTTTTCACTCACATATTCGGATTTTGCCTATTATCATCCGGTCCTTGCACGTTTCTGTGTCGAAGAGGGTGATTATGCGATCGAGATCGGATTTAACAGTCGTGATATTAAACGAACACTGATTGTTCATGTAGAAGGAGAAACTGATCTTCCAACCATGAAGGATGACGCCTATCGCTTTCCAATAGCGTTCACCGAAGAAGATTTTAAACTTATCTATGTAAAAGAGATAATGAAGGACCGTAAACCTATCAAGGGTACTTTCGATATGAACTCCAGTTTGGCGAGTCTCGCCCAAGTAGTACCCGGTAAGATTTTATTGCGAGTCGCTCAAGTGATGGTCGATAAACAAATCAAATTCGGCAAATCAGCTAAACTCAACCGTAAGATAGCGGATGTGATTGCTTCCGAGCTTCCATTACGCAGCGTAGTGATGATGGGTAAAGGAATCCTCAGCGAAGCAAACGCCGATCGGATACTGCGCTTGTGCAACGGGAAAGGTCCTAAACTACATGAGTGAAAATAAGTGTCATCGATTGGCGAAGAAAATCGCTGTGAAAAGTGCTGAACTGTTGGAAAATTTCCAATGGTCCGATCAAGAGGCAAATGCAGATAAAGCGAAAACAGATTTGATTGAATTGGAAGTACTGCTCAAGATGTTGAATGAAGAATTGAAGCAACGTTGAATCGTTGCTTTTTTTAGGAATCATCGGTTGAATTCCATACAAGAGAGCAGGAGGATTTCAAATGATCACATCATCATGGCTCTTGTATGTATCGATTGCTGCCGGGATCGCCGCTATCTTCAAATTACTCACGTCGGGTCGCGGTGCCGTAAGTATTCCCGGAATCCGCATATCATGGGGAAAATAAAGGACGCAACGCGTCCTTTTCCCGACAGTCATACTCTCAAAGTCAAAGAAATGCCGCTTTTCGAGCGACCGCGTGAAAAAGCACAACGATTCGGAATCCGAACATTATCCAATCGCGAACTTTTGGCCCTGATTTTGCGGACCGGAACGAAAAAAGACTCGGTTTTCGATGTCGTCGATCGGTTGATGCAAATGTCTTCGGGAATTCGAGACCTGCCGATGCTCAGTTATAAGCAACTGACATCGATTTCAGGGATCAGTGATGCGAAAGCAACTGAACTGATGGCGATCACTGAGTTGTCCCGCCGCATGTCACAAGATCAAGCGTACGAATTCGATGTGGTCGATCAACCCGGTATGTTGGTGAATTGGTTGCAGAAGGAGTTGGGTTATGTTCAACAAGAACACTTTCTTGTTATATTTCTCAATACCAAAAATCACATAATAGGTCATAAGGTTTTGTTTGTCGGAGGACTTGACCGTTCGATCGTTCATCCGCGAGAAATATTCAAAGAGGCTTTAGCATACAGTGCAGCTCGCATCATTGCAGTTCACAATCATCCGAGCGGAGATGTCACCCCAAGTGAAAATGATCTTCAGGTAACCAAAATTTTGGAAGAAGCAGGCACGACAATGGGAATTCCGTTACTTGATCATGTGATCGTAAGCCGACGACAGTACTGTAGTTTGCGCCAAAAACTGAGAATTGATTGAATCAACGCAGAAAGCACCGTATAATAACTATGGTGATATCATGTCTCAATTGACAAAGCTTCAAAGAATCTTGATTTGGATTATATCGGTTGTGCTGACATGCACAATGATTTTAAATATCGTGAAATTTTCTACGCCGTTGGATACCATAAGTGCCAAAGGTTACGATATCTTTACGATGCTTCGCTATTCGTTGATCGAAAACCCGATCCGTTCCACAACGGATTTTTTCACTGATATGTCGCAATTATGGCAAGTACGCCAAGAAAACGAAAAACTGCGTGAACAACTTGAGTTATTGTCCAGTTACCAGGCAAAGTTGCAAGAAGCTTATCGACAGATCGAAGAATTGAAAGAATTGAATAAACTTACGACCACAATCAATGCGTATGATCTGATCAAAGCGATGGTCATCTATCGCGGCAGTGATTCTTTCAATAACAGTATTTCGCTCAATATCGGAAAAGCGAACGGTGTCGTCGTTGACGATGCGGTCGTTTCAAGTAAAGGGCTGATCGGTAAGGTGATCGATGTCAGTGACAACAGTTGTGTCGTGCGCTTACTGACAACAGAGACAGCCAATAATAAAGTGACGGTCAAAATACAATTAAGTGCAGCTTCGACAGCTGAAGCGATTTTAGAAAATTACGATTCGAATAAAAATGCGTATGTGGTTCGGTTACTCAATACCGGTTCAACCGTTACGAAAGGAATGACCGTCATTTCTTCCGGCTTAGGCGGCGTTTTCCCAAGCGGTTTGTTGGTGGGAACAGTCAGCGAAGTCCAAGAATTGACCAATGCTGTCGGTATGACGATCTATGTAGATCCGGCAGCGGATTTCAGTCAATTTGAATATGTGGCTGTCGTTAAAAGAAAGTAGGGACTGAAATGTTGATACACATTGCTTTTGTAGCCATGGGATTTTTTATCGACATGCTACTGAGTTTTATGTTTCCCGTAGATTTCGCATTAAAACACTTAATCTTTGTTCCGAATATGGGCATCGCCGCATTGATATTGAGTTCACGCTCGATGAAACCGTTGGATGCGCTGATTTTAGCGTTTATCGCCGGCTTTATTTTGGATTTCAGTCACTATGGATTATTTATGGTATATGCTGTTGTTTACACTTTAACAATATTGATCGTCATGTTATGGTCGAAACATATGACCGAAACATTGTATGAACTTGTCATACTTGTCATAGTAGGGGTATTTATCAAAGAAGGAATGATCTATGGATTCATGCTGCTATCCGGATATACGACGATGACTCTGTTAACTTGGTTAGGTCGACGTGAATTTGTTACCTTGATTGGAAATATCCCGATTATTGTCATATGTATTTTCTTGAATGATATAAAGAATAATTTGATGGTCTACAAAGAAAACAAATTGCGGCGCTCCGAAAAACTTCTCTGGGTCAAATATAAAGGGAAGGAGAGTCGTTGATATGTCCGAGCACAAATCTTCATATAAAGACATATTGGATCAAACTGAGTTTCTGAAACTCATGGGTGCCAATGCGATCAACCGTTTCGGTGACTCGATTGATGCGATCGCATTCAGTTGGCTTGCCTACCAAATCACCGGTTCAGCTGTATGGCTGGCGATGATCTATGCGTTCAATGCGATTCCGAATATTCTGTTTCAGCCGTTTGTCGGAGCCATAGTTGAAAAAATCAACAAAAAAACAGCGATGATCATCTGTGATGTTGCGCGCGGTATCTTGGTCAGCATCATCGCAATACTGACATTCACCGGTCACATCAACATTTATTTACTGATGACATTTACGTTTTTAATGTCATGTTTCGAATCGATTCGAATGCCGGCAGGCAGTTCGATTGTGCCGTCCGTTTTGGATAAAGCCAAGTACACACACGGTCTTTCATTATATTCGACCGTTTCGCAGATCAGTCAGTTCATCGGAATGAGCTGTGCCGGTGCGATCATTGGGTTTTTCGGTGTCAAAGCAGCGATACTGATTGATGCGGTCACTTTCTTCCTATCAGCTTTGATTTTATTGAATATCAAACCGAAACGTGAGTATGCGCGAGCTGTTCAGCAGAGTGGGCCACTTACGATGATCAAAGAAGGATTTGTCTATTTCAGTAAGCAGAAATCTATTTTTATTTTATGTTTGGTTACATTATTTACCGGATTGCTGATCATGCCGTTGTCGGTTTTACAGACACCCTATGTTGTCAGTGTATTGAAATTGGATGCCAAAGCATTATCCGTCATCGGGATGTCCGTGATCAGCGGTATCGCAATGGGTTCCTACCTGTTTCCTCAACTTAAATATCGCTTCGGTACCCATAAAGTATTCACGGGTGCCGGATGTATCGCCGGTATCTTCTATCTGTTTTTGCCGATGCTTGGCTATCTTAAAACGATCACTATGATTTATTTGACATTGATCGTTGTCGGAGTAGTCATCGGATTTGCGGTCGGATGTGTTAATACGGCGATCAATGTCTCGCTGATCCTACATGTAGACCCCAACTATTTATCTCGCGTTACGTCGATGTATCATGCTTTATCGTTGGTTTCCGTACCTATCGGTTCACTTTTGGTGAGTATGTTACTGTTGATGATGGATACTCCGAAGATTCTGTTTCTTTATGGTATTGTCGGATTGATGTTCTTTGCTTATTTGTTTTTCTCTCCGACGCTTAAAGATCTGTAAGACTGAGTTTCTCAATAAGGAGGTAAGCTATGAATATATTCAAAAAAATAGTCCAATATTTCAATACGAATCTTAGTTTGAACAAGTTACTGAGAATATTGGTCATCATTTTGATCGTCTATATTTTCTCGTTATCTTCGGGTATCTGGCTATCGCTTCTGAAAAAACTGCAGGCAGTGTTTCTGCCGTTTGCGATTGGATTTGCGATTGCTTATATCGTCAGACCTTTGATCGTGTGGCTGGAAAAATTCAAAATCAGACGTAAATTGATTGTTCCTTTACTTGTCGTATTCGTAATTGGTTTACTTACTTGGATATTCGCTTCTTTGATTCCGACATTCTACAATGATATTTTCGGATTTATCGGGTCACTTGTAGAAAGTGTTACGAAATTCTATGACTGGTATTTGCGAGTCAGTGTAAATCCATCGCCGATCGTTGCCGGATTCACTCAAAGTATCGTTAAATTTCTAAATGATTATACTCTTTGGATTCCGAACGTGTCAGCCATGGTACCGCAATTAGTCGGTAATTTAGCTGCATTTATCGTAAATTTCTTATTCTCTTTCATCGTAGCGATCTATGTCATGTTCGATTACGAAAATATTACTCATGGTTTATTGAAGGTAGCTAAAAGTTTCGCTGACGGTCTGCCTGATTATATCATCGCTATCGATGATGAAGTCAGTGTCTATTTGCGTTCATTGATCTTACTGATGTTGATCAAATTGGTCGAATACAGTTTCCTTTATTATCTGATCGGTCATCACAATTGGTTGATTTTGGGTGTTCTGACATCCATCGGATTATTGATTCCTTACTTTGGGGCATCTATGGCAAATGTGATCGGTATCATTACAGCATTGAACCTTCCTACATCGAATGTCGTCATACTTGTTATTGCCATTATGATCTTATCCAATGTTGATGAATACGTGATCACGCCGATGGTCCATAAACACCGGGGGCAGGTCCAACCGCTGTGGACATTGTTTTCGGTATTTGCCGGCGGAATCATGTTTGGACCTGTCGGAATCATGTTTGCAGTTCCCGCATACATGTCGATCCGAACCGTGATTCGACTGTATCGGCTCAAAAATGAACCCACGGAAACTGAATCTTCTGTGAAATCAAACACCGTATTTTAATCTTTACGCTACCTATGATATAATTTCAACTAGAAAGCAGGGATGTTATGAAAAAGAAATTAAATATACTTCTGATATCAATCATGCTGGTAGGTTCACTAAGCGGTTGTAAAGCTTCCAAACTAACCATCGGCGTTACCATATATCCGATCCAATACCTCGTTGAGCGTCTGGCAGGAGATAATGTTAATGTTGTCATGCTGACTGAAGGAACAACGATCCAACGTGCTCAGATTTCCGCTGATTATATGGCAAAACTGAAAAGTATGGATGTACTTTTCCACATCGGAAGTTTAGAACCCTATATCCCTATGTATCTCTCTGAGATTCGTAAGATCGGCGTCAATATGGTTGATTTATCCGCGACAGCCGGTGTTTACAGTTTCAAACGTTATACGACATCGAACGTAGCAGGCAGTGAAGTAACGGTTGAGTCCGATTATTATAAAGGAACCCCATTCAGTACAGTCGATATGTACGATAAAGATCCGATGTTGTGGATGGATCCGATCTCCATGATCAGTATGGCTAAAACCATAAAAGATTGGTTGAATAAACACTATCCCGAAGAAACTAAATTATTCGAAAGTAATTATATGATACTTGAATCCGAACTTGCGAAACTCGATGCCGAATACCAATTACTTCGCATCAACAAGAAAAACGTCGGTTTTGTGTCGATAACTCCTACCTTCGGTAATTGGCAAAAAGCATACGGATTACATGTATATCCGGTTATTTTATCGAAATACGGCGTGATTCCATCGGATAATCAGATGCAGATTATAAAAAACAAAATCAGAGAAGACGGAATTCAATACATTGTAATGGAACCGAACCTTAGCGAAGACATGACAGCCATCAATAATTCCGTCAAAGATGAGTTAGGTCTGAAACCCATATCTTTGCATAATTTGTATTTTCTCACTGAAGCAGATATTGCCGGTGATAAAGACTACCTGACGATCATGTATGAGAATCTGTCAGTACTGGAATCAATCGCAAAATAAGAAGATTGGCTGTCTACAGACAGCCTTTTTTATGCATAGTGACACGTTCTCTTGTGTTTTAATTCATGAAGGTACATGTTACAATAAACGAAAGAGGTGCTTTATGAAAAAAATGTTACTTGTAGACGGTAATTCAATGCTGTTCAGAGCGTTTTACGCTACGGCGTATACACGCTTGGGTTCATCTGCTCAAACTGTCAGTACGAATGCCGTCTATGGATTTATAAGTATGTTGACGAAAGCAGTCGACCTAGTTCAACCGCAAGCCATGCTTGTCGCATGGGACAGCGGGAAAAAGACCTTTCGACACAAAGAATATCCGGAATACAAAGGTACTCGCAAACAGCTTCCGCCGGAACTGATCGAACAGTTTCCGATCGTCAGGGAATATTTAGATGCTGCCGGTTTATGCCGTTATGAATACGACAACCTAGAAGCCGATGACATCATCGGTTGTCTGGTCAAACAATATCCTGATTGGGATATCAATGTACTGACCAGTGATCGTGATTTACTTCAATTGATCGATGCGACTACATCCGTTTGGTTGATGAAAAAAGGAATCACGGAGATCGTTGAAATGGACGAAGCGGCGATGATGGAAGAACTTCATCTGACCCCCGATCAGATTCCCGACCTGAAAGGTCTGATGGGTGATGCATCCGACAATATTCCGGGTTTACCTGGAGTCGGAGAAAAAACGGCAAATCGACTTTTACAAGATTACGGTACACTCGAGAACGTACTCGCTCATGAAGAAGATCTAAAAGGAAAATTAAAAGAAACAGTTCATAATTTCAGCCAACAGGCAATATTTTCAAAATGGTTGGCAACCATAAAAACTGACGAAATCATGCCTGTGTCACTTGATAACATGTTGTTTAATCTAAATAAAAACGGTTCTTTGGATTTCTTCAGGAAATACGGAATGAATTCATTGATCCGCAAAGCCGAAGAAACAATGACAATCAACGAGAATCCGGTTGACCATCCGCAACATGAGTTTGATCATCTTGATCGTTCAAATCCGATCGCAATTTATGCACACTACCGACTGGACACAATATGGCCGAATCCTTTTCTCGGTTTGGCGTTCAGTGACGGTTCAGTCAATACTTACATGACCATTGAAGACGTACTGGCGGATAACGAAGTTAAAAAATGGTTAGCCGGTGAATCCAAAAAAGTCGTCTATGACGCAAAAGGTATTTTTCATGCGGCAGATGCAGCCGGTCTTGTGATCAACGGTGTCGACGACGATTGTATGATCGCCGCTTTTCTAAGTGATTCGGCACTCGTTTCTTATGAAAAAATCAGTGCAAAATTCAATTGGCCGGCAGCACCCGTGGCCAGTATCGATGATGCGTCCTGTTTGGCAGCTCGACAGATCGCCGATAAGATCGCGCAACAATATCACTTGTTGATCGCGGCACTCAATGAAAAGGGAATGACGGAATTGTACCGCGATATGGAGATCCCGTTGAGTTATGTACTTTACCAAATGGAAAAAAGCGGAATCAAGGTCGATCTGACAGTATTAAATACGATAGCAGATCAAACTCTTGAAATCATGAATTCACTCTCGGAGCAGATCTTTCAGAGTGTTGACGCTACATTCAATATCAACTCACCCAAACAGTTGGCAGAAGTATTGTTTGATAAATTGAATCTGCCTGCCAATAAAAAACGTTCTACGGCGGTCGATGTACTTGAAAATCTTCAAACTGCCCATCCGGTCGTTTCACTTTTGATCGAATATCGAAAGTATCAAAAACTATATTCGACTTATGCGCAAGGATTAAAGAAGTTCATCCATCCGGACGGACGAATCCACACGGTCTACAATCAGTGTGTCACACAGACAGGAAGACTTTCTTCCAGTGATCCGAATTTACAGAATATTTCCGTTCGCAACGAAGAAACACGCGAAGTACGCAAAGCATTCGTGGCCGATGAAGGATGCGTCCTGTTTTCATGTGATTATTCTCAGATCGAACTTCGTATTTTAGCTCATATGGCTGATGAAACTGCCATGATACAAGCATTTAAAGATGGATTTGATATTCATACGAAAACGGCTATGGATGTTTTCGGAGTCAACAAAGATGAAATCACTTCGGCGATGCGCCGTCAGGCTAAAGCGGTCAATTTCGGTATCGTTTATGGAATATCGGATTTCGGACTGGCTCAACAGATCAATGTCAGCCGCGATACAGCGAAGAAATTTATCGAGAAATACTTAGATACTTATCAAGGAATCCAGCGATTCATGGACGAAACAGTTGTCTTTTGTCAGTTGAACGGCTATGTTCATACGATGTTTAATCGACGTCGTGAGATACCCGAGATCTTTGATCGCAGTTATCAAGTGCGTGAATTTGCGAAACGGGCAGCAATGAACGCTCCGATCCAAGGTTCTGCTGCCGATCTGATCAAAATTGCGATGATCAATATTCAAAAAGAGATCAAGAAACGTCAGTTGAAAGCAAGAATGATTCTGCAAGTCCATGATGAACTTGTGTTCAATATTCCGAAAGATGAACTTGATATTGTACGTAAATTAGTGAAATATGAAATGGAAAATGTAGTCAGTTTGAAAGTGCCTTTGGAAGTATCAGATGCTTACGGACCTTCTTGGTACGAAGCTAAGTAGTGATCGAAAATGCCGGAACTACCCGAAGTACAAACCGTCGTTGATGCATTGCGACTACAGATCGTTGACAAGACCATTATAGATATAGATATCCGATGGCTGAAAACAATCGGCAATATGGATCCTGAATTGTTTAAATCAACGGTGATCAACCAAAAAATCGTTAGTTTGGATCGACGCGGAAAGTATATTCTGATCCGCTTGAACAACGGTACGATCATCATCCATCTTCGTATGGAAGGGCGATTCTTCCTGAACTCAAACAACAGCGACATCAACAAACATACGCATGTCTTATTGAAACTAAATAACGGAGTTCGTTTGGACTATAACGATACTCGAAAATTCGGTCGTTTTTATTACTATTCGTTGTCAGAACCTTATTATGTTTTGCGGAATCTCGGGAAAGAACCGTTCGACCCCGATTGCACGGCACTTTACCTGCATCAAGCAACGCGCCGAAAAAAACAAGTATTAAAAAGTTTCTTGTTGGATCAAACCGCGATCGCCGGTATCGGAAACATTTATGCAGATGAGATCTGTTACGCAGTGCAATGTTCTCCGAATCAGCTTGTCAATCGAATCTCGTTAAAAAAATGGGAAGAAATACGCAGTGAAACGATTCGAATACTCAGTGAAGCAATTGCTTCGGGCGGAAGTACAATCCGTACGTATACATCCTCGTTGGGTGTCAGTGGACGATTCCAAATTGAACTTCATGCCTATGGAAAAGGTGGATGTCCTTGTGATCGCTGCGGCAGTGAAATGAAGAAAATTCGAGTCGGACAACGCGGAACTGTTTACTGTCCGCAATGTCAGAAAGTGAGGTAGTATGCGCGTTGCCATTACAGGTAGCATCGGCTCCGGAAAATCCGAAATGGGAAGAATTTTAAGAAACATTGGATATACGGTCATTGACAGCGATGTATTGGCCGGTGATTTATTAGAAAAAGGTCAAGTCGTTCATGGGTTGGTTATAGAACTTTTCGGCGATAAAATAACCGATGAACTTGGAAACATTCGCCGAGATTTATTGGCTGATCGGATATTTGTTCATCCCGATGAAAAAGAAAAACTGGAAAATATGATGCATCCGCGTATATGGGAAGAAGTCGAAAGACTTCATCAGCAGCATGTTTCCGAAAAAGTAATTTTTACCGAAGTACCGCTGTTGTTTGAAACCAACAGTCAAAGCAGATTCGATAAGAGTGTCGTTGTGATCGTTGAAAAGAATATCGCGATCGATCGTTTGATGAAAGAAAGAAATTTCAACTATGAACAAGCTGAACGGCGATGGAATACGCAAATGGATATTCAGGAAAAAATGGGTTTAGCGGATGATGTGATATTCAATAACTCTGATATCAACGACTTCGTAATCGAGATCAACCGATATTTGAACAAACTACTAAAGTAAGCAGGAAGGTGAAATCATGGAATTAAAAGCAAAAGACACTTATCGACTGGAAGCCGCAAAACCGCTTTCCGTCAGTGATTTAAGCAGTTTATGGAGTGGATACTGTTGTTTGTGCAAACCCGAATCCATCGGTCTTTTCTGTTTGCTTCATGCCGAAAGCATGGTCGGACATACGACCGAGACACATCAACACTTATGTCTGATCTTAGACATGAACATTCAAGAGTTGCAGAATGCTTTTGAACGACTTGAACAAGTTTCACTGATCCAAAAATATGTCAGAGAATCGAGTGATCTGCAAGAATTCATTTATGTGTTGGAATCACCGTTAACCATCAAGGAGTTTCTGAGTCATGAAGTACTCGGACGTGCTTTCTATAAAAAAGCCGGTCAAGCGGAATTCGAAGCGATCAAACAACGATATTTACCGACTACCTTTGACAAGAGCGATTTCTTGGAAATCAGTGCCGCATTCAGTAAGAGCAACTTGCTTGAATGGGACAATCAATATGAACAAGCTTATGCGAAACAACGTCCGCTTGCCGAAGAAAGCCGATTGATCAATCTTTCGTTTGATACAAAGCGTTTTCTCAGAAATTGTTCGACACTCATATTTCCACTCGAATTACGAACATCAGAAGCCATTCGAACCATCGAGGAGTTGGGAACCGTCTATGGAATCAGTGAAGATCAGATGATTCGACTGGTCGGCAAATGTGTCAACTATAATAAAAATATTGTTGATCTAGACATGTTGCGCAGACGTATGACTAAAGAAGAACCAAATGATATGAAATTACCGGAAGATCGATATCAATGGCCGTGCGTACTGTTTTTGAAACAACTGCAAAACGGTGTTGAACCGGCTGACGTCGATAAACGTTTATTGAGCCGATTGGTCAGTGAACTCAGATTACAACCGGCGGTGGTCAATGTATTGATTGAACATGTCCTCAATCAAAACAACATGCGACTCTCGAAAGCTTATGTTGAAAAGATCGCATCCACCTGGGTTCGTTTGAATATAACGACGGTTGAAGCTGCAAAAGCCGAAGCATTGAATGTTAAATCTTCAAAAAAAGCAACGAATTCAAAAAACAGAACCGATGTTCTGCCGACATACAATCAAGATGAGACACCGCAAAAACAAAATACGGATCGGTCGGAACTACTTCAACGCATCAAGAAATTAGGTGACAAAGATGGAAAAAATTAATTTCAGTGTCAATTTCACGCATGAACAATTAGCCGAACGGCGGATACTGGCAGATCAGTTGAAACAAAGTCCGCGCATCCAAGCATTCATTAAAAAATATGATGTCAGTGACACTTATTTTCTTAATCATGTTCAAAAATTTTCTGATTGGCTACAAACCGTCAGTCTTTGTGACGGGTGTAAAGGACTGGAGTTTTGCCGTCAGCCTGAAACAGGCATAATTTTAGACCTGCAAATTACTCCCATCATTCAGAATGTAGTAGCTTTTTGTAACTATAAACTCGAAGAAAAACAGTCTCAGCAACATTTAAGTTCTTATCGAATCAATGATTTAAGTACGCCGATGAGTAAAGTTTCACTCAATGATCTGAATTTGGAAGAAGAGAAGGGTGCGTATCTTGATTCACTTCATAAAATCATTGAATGGGTTGAAACTCCGGCCGAGACAGGCTTTTACCTTTATGGTCATCCGGGTGTCGGTAAAACACACTTGGCTGCCTGTGTTTCAAATTATTTCGCTAAAAAAGGAAAATCAGTCGCTTTCGTTCATTACCCGAGCTTTGTTCAACGGATGAAAAACAGCTTCGATGATTCCGAATTCATCGACCAACAGCTGGCTCATTTAAAAAATGTCTATTTTTTAGTGTTGGATGATATCGGTGCCGAATCTGTCACTTCATGGACTCGCGATGAATTGTTATTTCCGATACTCAACAGTCGAATGGAAGAGAAAAGAGCGACTTGGTTCACCAGTAATGATGATTTTTCCAGTTTAAAGAACCATTTCATGTATAATCAGCGTCAAGACAAAGAAGAAATGAAAGCGGTTCGAATTATGGAGCGTATCGAAACATTGACGAAACCACTGCTAATCAGCGGTAAAAACCGCCGTAAAGAGTAAATTCGTTATACAAAACAGGCATAAAATGGTATGATTTCAACGGACATAGGAGGACTGATTATGGTTCAACGGATCGGTGTTTTAACTTCCGGCGGAGATTCACCGGGAATGAATGCTGCGATACGAGCGGTTGTTCGTTCGGCAATTTCACGCGGAATCGAAGTGGTTGGCATATATGACGGATTTAAAGGTATGTACGAAGGTCATATGGAATTGATGAACACAAAGTCAGTCAGTGACATTATGATCCGCGGCGGAACCATCATCGGGTCAGCCAGATTGCCGGAATTCAAAGACGAAGCGATTCGTAAAGTAGCGATTAAAAATTTAGAGAAATTCGGCGTTGAGGCCGTGGTTGTCATCGGCGGTGACGGATCTTACCGAGGAGCACTTGCCCTAACACGAATGGGCATAAACTGTATCGGACTTCCTGGAACGATCGATAACGACATATCTTCGACAGAATATACAATCGGTTTTGACACAGCCTTGAATACAGTCATTCAATGCATCGATAAACTTCGCGACACCAGCAGTTCTCATCATCGTTGTTCGGTGGTTGAAGTAATGGGCAATCGTTGCGGAGATCTTGCTTTGTATTCGGGTATCAGTTGCGGAGCCGAGCTCATCATTACTCCTGAGACCGGTTATGATGAAGTTGAAGTATTGGAAAAATTACGTTATTTGGATGAGACGAAGAAAAAGAATCACTCCATTGTCGTCATCAGCGAGAAAATCACGGATGTCGAACTATTGGCTCAAAAAATCACCGATGCAACAAGTTTTTCGGGTCGCTCAACGGTGTTGGGTCATATTCAGCGAGGTGGCTCACCTACTGCCTTCGATCGTGTATTAGCCACTCGTATGGGGGATAAAGCTGTTGAATTATTGGCTGAAGGGATCGGCGGACATTGTGTCGGCATGATCGGGAATAAAATAGTTGCGATCGAGATCGATGAAGCGCTTCGCATGCAGAAACCTACACGCAAAGGATTATTCGAATTGCATTCACGTTTGGTATAACAAGGAGGATTTATGAACAAAATCAGAAAAACGAAAATTATATGCACACTGGGACCTGCCAGCGAAACGGAAGAAATGATTGAAAAACTGGCCAATGCCGGTATGAACATCGTCCGTTTGAACTTTTCCCACGGTGACCATTTGACCCACGGAGCTCGTATCCGCATGGTTCGCGATGTTTGCGAACGTACAGGTTTCAACTTAGGGATCATGTTAGATACCAAAGGTCCTGAAATTCGCTGCGGCGACATGGAAAACGGCGTATTGAATTTTAAAAAAGGCGATCTTGTCAATGTTGTTCAGGAAGAAGTAATGGGAAACAATGAACGTTTCCATGTATCTTCACCTGAGATGTTCGAAGACGTCAAAGTCAACGATTATCTGTTGATCGATGACGGTAAAATGCGCCTAACAATCTTGGACGTAAAACCGGGTATTCTGCAATGCCGTATCGAGAATTCAGGAGTTATCAAAACACGCAAAGGCGTTAACGTTCCGAACGTGAAACTGTCCATGCCGTTTATTTCCGAAAAAGATGACAGCGATCTGCGCTTCGGTTGTGCGAATGATGTTGATTTCGTAGCCGCCAGTTTTGTCAGACGCGCAGACGATGTAGTAGCTATCCGTAAGATCCTTGTCGAAGAGGGCAAAGGTAAAATTCAAATCATCGCTAAAATCGAGAATCAAGAGGGTTATGATAACCTTGACAGTATTCTTGAAGTTGTTGACGGTGTGATGGTTGCGCGCGGCGATCTGGGAGTTGAAGTCAGTACACAACTAGTTCCTATCTATCAAAAAATGATTATCAAAAGAGCGAATGAAGTGGGTAAACCGGTCATTACCGCTACCCATATGTTGGAATCCATGATGAGCAATCCGCGTCCGACACGTGCTGAAGCAAGTGACGTCGCCAATGCCGTATTGGACGGCAGTGATGCGATCATGCTTTCAGGAGAATCAGCTGCCGGTGAATATCCGATTGAAGCAGTAACAACGATGGATACGATCGCCAAGGCAATGGAAGATATCATCCCTTATCGCGAACGTTTAGATCATTCAATTACTTCGAGTCGCAAGACAATTCAGGATGCCATCGGTATATCAGTCGCCGATTCAGCGTTACAACTTGATAAAGTTCAAGCGATCGTAGCCTTTACCCAAGGCGGAAGTACCGCGAAACGAATTTCCAAATTCCGTCCGCCGGTACCTATATTCGCAGTTACGTTCACGAAGAGCGTTCAGCGTAAACTGGAACTCTTTTGGGGAGTGGTTCCGATTTTATCCGATGTGCAAAATGCGATGACCAATGACGATGAACTCGCCAGTATCATCGCTAAAGACAATGGCTGCGTACCTGGTGATCTGGTTATTATCACAGCCGGTTATCCAACCGGTGAAGGCACAGCCAATATGATGAAGATTGTGGAAGTTAAATAGAACCTAATCACTTAACAGGGGAAAAACAAACATGAAAACTTACATCGGCATTGATTTAGGCGGAACGAACGTACGCGTTGCGAAAGTGACCGCTGATGGTAAAATTTTAAATGAAGTTAAAAGTCCTTCGTATGCGCAAGACGGTCCGGCGAAAGTCATGGAAAATTTGAAAGCCTGCATCGCTCAAATTCCGAATCTGAGTGAGTGTTCGGGCATCGGGATCGGTGTACCGGGTCCGGTCGATACCGTTCGCGGTGAGATGGTCATGTCGACAAATCTTCCGGGTTTCGAACGTTATCCGATCGCTCGCGAGTTGGAAAATGAATTTCATCTTCCTACTTATGTCGATAATGATGCAAATGTTGCCGGTCTGGCTGAAGCACTGGTCGGTGCCGGTAAAGGTAAATTGATCGTTTATTACATCACTCATTCGACAGGCGTCGGCGGTGCCTTGGTTGTTGACGGAAAAGTCGTATCCGGTAAAAACGGACATGCCGGTGAAGTCGGAAACATCATCATCGACCGCAGTCGTAAAAAATACAATCATCTGAATGCCGGTGCTGCTGAAAATGAAGTCAGCGGAACCGCACTCATTCGTAACGGTCGTGAACGTTTGGATCCAAACATTACGACAGCTCGCGAAGTTTTTGATTTGGCTCGTGAAGGAAATGCTGTGGCCATCGATATCGTTGATAAAATGGCGTATGATTTTGCATCCATGTTGTCTGCGATCGCGCATGTGGTTGATCCGCATATTTTTGTTATCGGCGGCGGTGTGACTAAATCACGCGACCTTTATTTCGAAAAATTACTCAATTATTATTATTCATTGATCCATGCCGGTATGCGCAACACAGAATTAGCGGTTGCCCAATTGGATGAACCGGGACTTATCGGAGCAGCAATGTTGCCGATCTCAAACGGAAAATAGAACGAAAGCAGGAACAAGAATGCCAAGTGAAAATTTATTGCGCAAATATGCGCGTTTAGCGGTCGCCGTCGGAACCAATGTTCAAAAAGGCCAAATGCTGGTCATAAATACAACGACCGATTGCAGTGCGTTTGTTCGTTTATGTGTGGAAGAAGCCTATGCAGTAGGAGCCAAGATGGTTCAGGTTCGTTGGTCGGATGATCCGATCAGCCATACTACTTATGTCAATGCCGATGTCGAAACGTTGGAAGAAATTCCTGAATGGCAGATCGCTCAACTTAACTACATCATGGAAAAGGGTGCTGCAATGTTGAGTGTTCATGCACCGACTCCCGGACTTTTGGGTGATGTTGATCCGATCAAAGTACAACGCGCGAATATTGCTTTACGTACAGCAATCAAAGACTACCAAGCATATATGATGGGTGATCAGACGCAATGGTCAGTGGTTTCGATACCTACGACTGCATGGGCAGTCAAAGTGTTTCCGGAACTTGATCCTGCCGTTGCGGTTGACCGTCTTTGGGATGCTATATTGAAAGCAGTCCGTGTTGAAGAAAACAATGATCCGGTGGCTGAATGGAAGAAGCATAATCAGATGTTAGCCAATCATAATCGTATCTTAAATGAGTATAACTTCAAAAAATTACACTTTGTCAGTTCGACCGGCACAGATTTGATGTTGGAACTGGTTGAGAATCACGTTTGGGCAGGCGGCAGCGGGAATTCAGTCAAAGGCATCGAATTCAATCCGAATATGCCGACTGAAGAATCATTCTGCATGCCGTATAAATTCGGTGTCAATGGTAAAGTGGTTGCTACCAAACCGTTAAATTATCAAGGCCGTCTGATCGATGGATTTTGGTTAGAGTTCAAGGACGGTAAAGTAGTCGATTTTGATGCAGCCAAAGAAAAAGATACATTAAAAGGTTTACTTGAATTTGACGAAGGCAGTAGTTATCTCGGCGAAGTAGCGCTGATTTCTCATGATTCGCCGATCTCGAACAGTAAGATCTTATTCTTGAATACTCTGTTTGATGAAAATGCATCTTGCCATTTGGCACTCGGCAGAGCTTATCCGATGAATGTCAAAAACGGAACAGATATGACGCAGGAAGAACTTACGGCACTCGGTTCCAATAATTCCATGGAGCATCAAGATTTCATGTTCGGAAGTGCCGATATGAAGATCACTGGAATTACTCATGAAGGGTTAGAAGTCGAAATATTCACTAACGGTAACTTTGTATTTTAGTTGACTTTATTCAGCACATTGTGTATAACTAGATTAAATACAGCGATCAGGACAACAGCCGTCACGTTTGATTTCAGAGAGGAAGAGCAGGGTGCAATCTTCCATCAAACATTTCGACTTACCGCTTGTGAGTAGAACTTTTGAAAAAGTTCCGTGTTCGGCGTTAACGAATGAAGTGCACAGCAATGTGAATTAAGGTGGTACCGCGAGACTCTCGTCCTTTGGATGGGGGTCTTTTTGTATGAAAGGGAACAAACACGATGATCAATATTAAAGAAAATGAACAATTAAACGTACTCAACCACTCATGTGCCCATTTAATGGCGCAGGCAGTGAAACGACTGTACCCACAGGCGATGTTTTGGGTAGGACCGGTCATTACCGAGGGATTCTACTATGACATCGATCTGGGCGAAGCCGTACTGAGCGAAGACGATCTTCCGAAGATCGAGGCCGAGATGAAAAAAATCTCTAAAGATGGAAAACGTATTTCGCGTGAAGAATTGACCAAAGATGAAGCACTTGAAATGTTTAAGGACGATCCGTATAAGATCGAATTGATCTCTCATATGGACGGCGTTGTGATCAGTGCCTATCGCCAGGGAGAATTTGTCGATCTTTGCCGCGGGCCGCATGTTGCCACGGTAAAGGAATTGAAATTCTATAAACTTTTGAAAGTTTCCGGTGCTTATTGGAAGGGTGATTCCGATAATAAGATGCTGCAACGTATCTATGGCATCTGTTTTGCCACACAGGAAGAATTAGACAACCATTTAAATATGCTGGAAGAGGCTAAAAAGCGCGATCATAAAAAATTAGGTCGTGAGTTGGATCTGTTTATGATGAGCGAATTCGGTCCCGGTTTTCCGTTTTGGTTACCGAAAGGGATGATCCTTCGTCATATCTTGGAGAACTTCTGGTACGATGAACATACAAGAGAAGGATATCAGTTTATCCAAACTCCGATCCTGCTTTCTCAACAGTTATGGGAAGTTTCCGGTCACTGGTTCAATTACCGCGAAAACATGTATACTTCAGAAATCGATGATAAATCCTACGCCATCAAGCCAATGAACTGTCCGGGCGGCATGTTGGTATATAAGAATTCTCTCCATTCCTATAAAGATCTTCCGTTACGGGTCGGAGAACTCGGTTTGGTTCATCGTCATGAAGCCAGCGGAGCACTGAACGGACTATTCAGAGTTCGAAACTTTACCCAGGATGATGCGCATATATTTATGACTGAAGATCAGATTGAAAGTGAAGTGATTCGCTTGATCGCATTTATCGATCGGATCTATTCGATGTTTAATTTATCGTATACGATCGAACTTTCGACTCGTCCGCTTGAAAAATACATCGGTGAGATCGCTGTTTGGGATAGATCAGAAGCTATACTCGAGAAAGCTTGCAATGCGGCAGGCAAAGCATGCAAGATCAATCCGGGTGACGGAGCTTTCTACGGTCCTAAGTTGGATTTCCATATTCAGGACTCATTGGGACGCGTTTGGCAGTGCGGGACAATCCAGTTGGATATGAACCTGCCGGAACGATTTGATCTCACCTACGTCGACAGTGACGGCAGTAAGAAGCGTCCGGTCATGTTGCATCGCGTAATTTTCGGCTCAGTCGAAAGGTTTATCGGAATTCTGATCGAACACTTCGGCGGAGCGTTCCCGTTATGGTTGGCTCCGGTTCAAGTTGAGATCATTCCGGTCCATCCGGTCTTGCATCTTGACTATTGTACTC
>Ga0209100_1001061_pt1 | contig 20183 bp, 39 predicted proteins | sample lystaG_FD_185480 | JGI IMG/M metagenome (GOLD analysis project Ga0209100, IMG submission 185480) | Glacier valley bacterial and archeal communities from Borup Fiord, Nunavut, Canada, to study Microbial Dark Matter (Phase II) -... | ecosystem: Environmental > Aquatic > Freshwater > Ice > Glacier ...
TTAGTACAGATGGTAAAACTGTAACAACTCTTAATGCTACAGAAGGTATAAGCATAGAGGACAAAAACAGGAATATTAAAGTTTTTTATGTTGATGTTAATGGGAATATTGTTCACGATGGGAAACAACAGGTTACTAGCGATGGAAAGATATTGATCGAAAATTTTAAAAATGCTAATGGTGGAACAAGCAAATTGTATGATAATAATGGCAATTTAAATGTCAAAATTGGAAGCGAAAATGGTGATGCAGATAATGTAGGGGGATCATTACTGTTATACAATGACAGTCCAAGCGAAGAAACTATGGCTTTGGCATTATACCAAAGAGTTGCGTTAGGAATATCAAAAAATTCAGATTGTGGATTAATGCAACTTTTAGATCATACTGGATACTCAAATATAAGAATGTCAGCTAGTAATGATACTCAAAATATAGGAGCTGAGATTTATATAATTGATGATAATGGTATAACATCAATTAAAAGTGATTCAATAACAGTAGGTGGTGAATTGTTAGCAACTCAAACGTGGGTAACCAATCAAGCATATGCGAGTGACTCAGATTTAAATACTTTATATGGAATTTTAGGAACATTAGAAGGAAGAATAGCAGCACTAGAAACACCATAAAGGAGGATTTTGAATGGCAGATATAATAGCAAAAATAGCGGCTATAAGAGCAGCAATATTCGGAAAAGACGTAAGAGAAAACATTGCAAGTGGTATCGAAAGTATTAATGCAGAAGTAATTAATACTACAACAAGGCAGGGAACAATAGAAGGGAAACAAGCTACATTAGAAACAACTTTTAATGGACTGATTATTAATGCTGGTAGTAGCAATGCGGAAATAGTTGCAGCAAGAAATGGTGAGGCAAGCTTACCAGTAAGATTAGCCAAGGTTGATACGCAATTGGCAGAAAATTTAACACACCATAGTTTTTTAGATCAATTAAAATTAAAATTTATTTTTGGTGCAAAAGGTGACAAAATAACAGATGATGCATTAGCAATCCAAAATTACTTAAATTTTGTCAGAGATAATGGTGGTGGTATTGCTATAATTCCTGATGGTGGTTACTATACTACTGCAACAATAGTCGTTCCTGCAAATGTAACTCTTTCAGGTACATCACTAGGAACAACTTTAACAAGTTCAAACGTTGAAATTATAGGCTCACTTTCCCTATCACCAGTAATCGAATCAAACGGTGGTGGTGGTAGCGCTCAAACGTCATTGCGTAACATATCAGTAACAAGGGTTGCAGGCACTATACCTAGTGGTGTTATAGGTGTTAAGGTAGCGTCAACAGATTATTCAAGTCTTGTTGATGTTAATATATTTAGACATGCTATTCCTTTAAGTATTGAAGGACAACTTTCCTGCAATTGTGAGAGAGTGGTTATTTATGGTGTTACAGATGCTTATGCGGTTATAAAAGATATTCCGCAAGTTACATTTACTAATTGCTCATTCGGTCGTAATGGTGGAGAACTTGGTCTTGTTGCTACTGACATTATACGAATTAGTGGCGCAGCAGATACTATCAATTTTATTAGATGCCAGTTAAATCCAACAGTTACTGGTGTAGCAAATGCAATTAATTTCAAAGATTATCACGGTGGCGGGAATGGTATAGTTCATTTTGATGCTTGCCATATCGAAAATATGACAAAAATCATAGTTAGTGATTCATTAACGTTAAGCATACCAAGGTTTACTATGACTGGGTGTACGGTTAGTAATGCAGTTGATAATCCTTTTACTTCATTACATGCAAATACATCTATAGCAGAGTGGAATATTTCTAATTGTGTAATAACTGGAACTACTACTTTCACCAAAGGATCTATATTAACTTTAATCGGTAATAGGTTTTCGGGTGCGGTTCATTTAGCATTAAGCGTAGCAAATGTAACTGGAAATACTTTTAATACTGGGGCTTCATTAAGTGGAGTATGGAGCAATTTAGTTTTCTCTAATAATATATTTGATGGTTTAGCACAAACATTAACAGATACATCAACTGGGGTTAAACATATATTTGGCAACGTGTCTACTGATGGATATACAAACAAAAACATATTAAATGGAGATTATTTAAAAATAGGATCTGGAATATCTTATGGCATAAAAAGATATACAGGAACACTTGATGGAACAGGGAATATATCGATTCCAAGTGAAATAGCAGCTACCCATTACTCGGGGTTAATATGCCAAGCATTTTACAAAGGTGGAGGAACAGAAATGAAACCTCTGACAATAAGTTATATAGATGGTTCAAATATCGCTTTAACTGGAGGGGTAGCAAGTGCAAAGTATAGAGTCACACTTTTATATAGCGATGCTTTAGATGCTTGGTAGATAATACCTTAATATGGATTTATTGATAAAATAATTACAATGTGATAAGATAAAATAAAAAAAGGATGTAATTATATGATAAATCCAAAAGAATTAATAGCTAAATTAAATGTTGAAGAATTATGTTGTACTGCTGAAGATTATTACAAAAATATTCCCTCACCTGAGAATCTATTTTCAAAGCCTTACAATAGCATAAAAGAAACACCTGAGTTATTGTATAATTTAAGTTTAATACTTGCGGGGTTACAGATTGGTAAGTCTATGACAATTTTAGATTTTGGTTCTGGTGTTTGTTGGCTATCAAGACTTCTTAATGAAATGAAACTTTGTACAATATCAGTTGATTGTGCGGAAACAGCCATTGCTATAGGTGAAAAACTTTTCAACAAATATCCGACCATTAATAGTTCCATTAAAGAACCTGTTTTTTTAAAATATGATGGGCATACATTAAATATACCGGATGAATCAGTGGATAGAATAATTTGCTTTGATGCTTTTCATCACATATCAAATCAAAAGGAGATAATTAGTGAATTTTATAGGGTATTAAAGCCTGGGGGCATTGTGGGATTCAGCGAACCAGGAATACACCATTCACAAACACCTATGTCACAACAGGAAATGGAAAATTATAATGTCTTAGAAAATGACATATTATTAAATGAAATTGAAGATATTGCAAAAACAACAGGTTTTACAAAACTTTTATGCAAGGTAATGCAAAACCCGTATTATTCCATAGAAGCTAATGATTATTATTCAATATTGGATGGAGAAATACCTAAACATGTTGTTGATAGCATTATTGAACCTATGAAAAAAAATACAATATTTTTTCTTTATAAGGGTGAGTCCATATATGATAGTCGAATGTCATTTGGATTGAGCCATGAAATAACTTATGAAGCCCAAGGCAAAAAATTACTATTTACAATTAAAAATACCGGAATATCAAAGTGGATCCATAGTAACACTCAGGATATCGGGGTTGTTAAGTTGGCAGCTCATAAATATAACAATAATATGGAATTGATAAATTTTGATTATTTCCGTATGTCACTAGATAACGATGTGTTGCCGGGTGAGCAAATACAAATAAGCACTGAACTAGATTACGAGGATTGCATTTTGGCTTTTGATATGGTCTCCGAAGATGTTTCGTGGTTTGAAACTTTGGGTTCAAAAACATGCATTGTTAAGTAATAAATCAATATAAGCAACAACACAATAGGAAATTTAGTGCGTCATAACAAGGACACCTGAGAGGGTGTCTTTTTAATTTAAAAATATTAGGAGGTATGACATGGAAACTACTCATGTATGTGTACGATGCGATGATATTAAGAGGATGGTAGCTGTAATACCTGAATATATAAAAAGGCTAGAGAAAGTAGAAGAACGCCAAGGTGCTACAGACAAAACAGTAAATGAATTAGTTGCCAGCCATGCAGAAACAAAAATTTATGTAAAATTAATATTAGATAATATAAATAAGCTGGAAAATAATATGTTAGGGTATGTTAAGCAAGCTATGACGGATGCTACTAAGGAGCGTATAGAAGATAAGAAGGTAGAACAGGTAAATCTTAATGCACAAAGTTTAGAACGAATTGAAGCTACATCAGGTGGCCGTGAGTTGATTAAGTATATAGTCGGAGGCACTATAATTGCTTTAATAGCTGGGGTAGTTACCGTAGCAATAATGTATGCAAAATTTAAGTTTGGAGGTTAATAAAAAATGAAATACGCAGGTAGAGGTGGGCATAACCCATTATGTGAAGGTGCCAATGCTCTTGTAAATGAAGTTATTGAGGATAGAAAAATTTTTTATGCAAGTAAGAAATATTTATCAATAAGTAATCCTTTTGTAGATGTTACACCTAATCCAGTCGCTGGACAAAATAACGATTTAAGCTATGGTATAAAAATGGCTAATTATAATAAAGCAGATATATTTTATAGTGTGCATTTAAACAAGGCTTACGCTTCATTTGATGGTGAAATAGGTTGTGAGGTGTGGTTACATGATAGTAATAGTAAATTGACACAACAAGCTACAAGAATACTTAAGAACTTAGAAGCTTTAGGCTTTAAGAATAGAGGAATTAAGTATAGTACACATCTTGCAGAATTAACTCAAACTAATATGCCAGCAATGATAATCGAATGTTTCTTTATTGAAGCAACTAAAGATGTAGCACTGTATAAGAAACTGGGTGCCGAAATAATTGGAAAAGCAATAGCAGAGGGCTTTATAGGAAGATCAATATCAATACCAACTCCAGTAGCACCTGTGGTAAAGCCAATAGTTATAGCTCAAGTTAAAGATATAGTTTACAGAGTTGTAACCGGTTCATATTCAGATAGAGCAAACGCAGATGTCAGAATAGCTGAACTAAAAAAAGCAGGTTTTGAAAGTTTCATAGATATAAAAAAATAGAAAGGAAGTGATCTTCCCTATCTAATCTAAATCTAGGAGGTATTATTAAAATGAACATATTAATATTTTTACAAGCTTTGATACTAGCGTATTGGACAGATGCTCTATTAATAATTTTTATAGCATTAGTTTTGGCTATACTTTATAAAAGAGGCAAGAAGGATCTAGTAAAGGATATAATTTATAGTTTAGTGGTAAAAGCAGAAAAGGAACTAGGGAGTACAACTGGAAGTGCTAAGTATAGCCAAGTCATAAGTGAATTATATGAAAAGCTACCATTTATATTAAGATTATTCTTTACAAAGACAGAGCTTAATAAATATATTGAGGATTCTGTAAAATGGCTTAAAATTAAGCTTAAAGACCCTAAAGTAACCCTTTTAAGTTATGAGCAAGAGGCAGTAATAAATGGCACCTTACCGACACCATTATATATAGATATGGATATAACTGATGCAACAATAGAAACACCAGTATAAATTACAAAAGCCTGAAGTTAGATAAATCTAGCTTCAGGCTTTTTTATTCTTGCTCTTTTAACCATTTTGCAAGCAACTCGTTTGTAAGAGCAGAAAGGCTCTTCTTTTCTCTATCTTTAAGCAATCGTATCTGAACTGCTTCCTTCAAGTCTGGTTCTATGTACACTGTAGTTTTTTCATTCATATTAACACCCCATAAGGTATTATACAAATTGCTGGATTTACTGCATACCGTTATGCATGCACAAGGTTTAAAAAATAAAACCCTTTTCTTTGGGCAATTAATACAGATGTTAATAAGTTTATAAGGGCACACTTCTAAAGTCCTTCCTATATTTAAAAGTAATGAAACCTTAATATCATATTTTTGGTTTTCAAGTTGACTAAAAAAACTTTGGCTTATGCCTACTCTGTGAGCAAGTTGTTCTCCGGACATGCCTTTTATATTTCTAAACTTTTTTATCTTTAGCTTATAAGTATCCATAACCTAATTATAACCTATAGATAAAATGTCTGTATATGATAAAAATAAGGTTATTTTGTAACAATTTAGTGCTAAAATGTCGAAATTATTGAGTCGCTCAATAGCTTTTAGGTTTATACTTTATACATGGTAAATAGTTAACAATAATATTTTATCATCACTTAAGGCTATGACTTATATAGTAAAACAGAAAAGCCTTAATTATAAAAGAAAGAAAATTATTACAAAATGCAAATAAAAACACGAACAAATGTTCTTTACTTGAAGTTGATAAAATGATATTATTAATTAATAAATGAAATAGATAAAATAATAGGGGGAAGTGAAATGACAATTGAGGATGCTATGAAAACATTAAAAGACAAAAATAATATATTGGAATTAGAAAATGAAAAGCTAAAAATAATGAATGCAAAACAAGAACAAGTTATCGAAAGCATCTATGAGACATTAAAAACAAATGTACTATTATAAAAAAGCCACGTAATGAATTATTATCATTATGTGGCTTTCGTCAAAAATTCGTCAAAAATTATTCATTAAGTTCTATTATATTTTATAGTTAATAATTTAATATTTTTGTCATTTAATACTCATATAACTAGATTCCACTAAAATGTATTGTTTATTGTATTATTACAAGGTATAATATACCATTGTACTACTAATGCTACTTGAAGGCTGATTTATCAGCGTTAGATGTGATTTCGTCAAAAAAATCGTCAAAAATTATAATATTTTATTAATCAAGTCAGAAGCTCTCTTACGCATATCATCATTGATATGTGCATATGTTCTTAAAGTTTCCTGTACGCTGTGTCCTAACAATTCTGCAACCATCTTAAAATCCATTCCATTGGCAACTAATTTAGTTGCGTAAGTATGTCTTAATTCATGTATAGTTATGTTGTATTTTTTTAATATAAAGTTCATACTCTTGGCAATTGATGCAGTATTTTTGTATTTAAAAACTCGGTTATCTTTATCGTTCTTTATATCATTCAAATCTATAACTTTCCTAAAATTCTTAAATTCAGAAATCATAATTAATGGAATAGGAACTTCTCGATATGAGTTTTTTGTTTTCAATGAACCAAACCCATACTCTCCAGTATCAAGTTTTTTCCACTGCTGGGTTACTTTTATTACTGCATTATCTAAGTCGATATTACCCCAGGTCAATCCGATTATTTCGCCAACTCTCAACCCACATTTCAAAGCAATCAAAACTAATAAATGGTGACTTTTGTTTTTAATTTCGCTAAGTATAACTTTCTCTTCATCAATATTTAATGCTCTTTTATTCTTATTTATTATTGAATTATTATATTTTACTTTTTTCATCGGTGATTTATTAATTAAGTTATATTCGTTCAAAGCAGCATTGAAAAAAACTTTCAATTTTCTAATATAATCTTGAATTGTATTAGGGTTCAAACCTTCTAGTGTCAATTTATCTATAATACATTGTACATTCAATAATGAAATTTTATTTATCTCAATATCCTTTAAGTCTTTAAAACGTTCCAAGACTGTTTTGTAAGTTATTATTGTGTTAGCAGATCTATAAATTTTAACATGTTCTAAATACATTTCACTGAACTTTTCAAAAGTCATGTCTTTTAATGAAGAATCAATTGGATTTCCAACTTCCTCTTTTAATATTAAAACAGCAAGATCCATTTCAATTCTAGCTAATTCTTTACCAACTTTGTTCAAAGGATATCCTTGCTTACTTTTAGTTTTCCACTTATTTTCATTGTCTTTATAAGTAATAACGTATTGATATCCATTATCTTTTTTTCTTATATTAGTTGAATACTGCATACTACTCCTCCTTAAGTAATTGGCTTACTAATACTTCAACAACTTTTCTATCCTTTTCAGATAGTTTTTTTATTTCATTCATAAGTAAATTAATTTCTGCATCAAATTGTAATTCTTTAATAGTTTTTTTGTCATTCTTAGATTCATAATATTGAGTTATAGTTTCATTTATTTCATTAAGTTGTTTTAAAGCTGAGTCTAATTTTTCATCCTTATAAAACTCATTTACCGAAACATCTAATGCATTGGCAATTTTATTCAATATTTGAGCGGAGGGATTTTCCTTTTTGCCTAACTCTAACTTAGAAATGTAAACATTTGAAATACCTGTTATATCTGCGAGCTTGAGTTGAGTAATTCCTTTAAATTCTCGAATTTCCTTAATCTTATTACCATAAAATTTCATAATTTTTATAACTCCTTCTTTAGAACTGTAGATATAAAACATAATAACATAATAAAACTACAATTTAAAGATATTTCGAGAAAATAGAAGTATATAGAATGTAATCAAGTTTAATTTAGTCCTACAGTTCTAAATGGTATTTGATAAGTTTAGAACTGTAGTTTAATATAAGGACATACCAAGCAAATAAAACATATTAAAAATAAAGAGCAAGTAAGGTTTTGGGGGCTGATGCAATTGATTCAATTCAATGATTCGTGAAAATAAACTAATATCTAATAATGTGGATTACTAAAGCTTAAGGAGGTATTAACAATGTTATGAAGAAAGAGTGGTATTCATGTCCATTTGATAAAAAGAAGTTACTTATGATTAATGCTGACATAAATATTGAGGGTGTGTTCATAAAGTGCCCTACATGTAAGAGAGAAATTGAAATTACGAATAAATCAAAGCCTAGAAGTCCGACTCCAGAACCCACGAGGTCAGAGAGCAGAACTCAAGAGCTAGTTAATGTGTCTTGAACACATACTAGCTCTTTTTTTTATTTTCAAAAGGGGGGTGTAGAAAGTGACATTAAAAGAATTATGTAAATCGAAGGATAAGACATTTACTGATATAGCAGAAAAAACAGGAATTTCAATTAATTATTTATCTCAATTAAATACAGGGAAGAAAAAAAATCCAAGCTTAGATCTTGTTTCTAAAATTTCAAATCAATTAAAAGTTAGTATCGAAGATGTAAAAAAAACTATAAAAAATTAAGAAGGTGTTAATGTGGACAAGCTTTTAACTAAAAAAGATTTAGCAGAAAGATGGCAAGTATCTGAACAGGCAATTGATGATTACAGGGCAAAGGGAATAATAATGGCAGTAAAAGGGTTGCCGAGTATAAGATTCAATCCACAACACATCGAATGCATAGAAGGTACTAAATTAGAAAGATTTTCTCCGTTGGAGAGAAAAAGACTAGAGAGAGAAATTGACGATCTTAGATTAAAACTTAAAAATTCTGAGGAGATTGTAGCAAGAATACAAATGATAAGTACAGGCCATGTTTATAATTTACAAAAGGAGGGCAAGCAATGAACAAATTAATCAATATCAAAAATGAGGATGGTAAGCAATTAGTATCAGCAAAGGAATTATATTTAGGTTTGGGACTTAATAAAACAAATTGGTCAAGATGGTATCCAACTAATTTAACAAATAATGATTATTTTAAAGAAAATGTTGATTGGGTTCGTCATGATGACGAGGGTGCCGAAATAGTAGATTTTGCAATTACAATAGATTTTGCAAAGCACATTGCAATGATGGCCAGAACAGAAAAATCACATGACTATAGAAACTATTTTATAAAATGCGAAAAGCAGCTTCAAGATAACATTAAAATACCATCATCATATAAAGAAGCATTGCTTCAATTAATACAAGCTGAGGAAGAAAAAGAGATTTTAGTTTTAGGGAATAAACAAAAGGATCAACTAATAGGAGAATTGAAACCTAGAGCAGATTATACAGATAAGATTTTAAAAAATACCGGACTTGTTAACATAACACAGATTTCAAAAGATTATGGAATGTCAGCACAGGAAATGAATACATTGCTCCATGAATTCAAAATACAGTATAAGCAGAGTGGACAATGGCTTCTATATGCTAATCAACATGATAAGGGTTATACACATTCAGAAACTATCCCAATTGTAAGAAGTGACGGAAGAAAAGATATTAGAATGAGCACCAAATGGACACAGAAAGGTAGATTATTTCTTTACAACTTACTAAAAGATAATAATGTTTTACCAGTAATCGAACACGTGGAGGAATTATAAATGGTGAAGTTAACAGATATTAATTTAACTATAGTACCAGGTACAACAATTTACTTAGATATAGATATTTTTAGATTTATAAAAGATGGAGATTTTTTCGATGTTCGTGTTGAAATAGAAAACAATGGTGAACATGAGTTTTTACAAGATATTGACCTAAGTGAATCAGAGGGTATAGTTATGGATCATCACGATTTAGAAAGAGTAGCTTTAAATTGGATATTTAAAAATGTAGAGGTAGTTAAGGAGGTATAAAGGAAAATGCAATTTGTGCAAGTTATACCTTTTGAAAATTCTACAGAGAAAAGATGGTTAATGAAAAAATATAAAAAGTGTATAAACGCTACAGTTGAAGAATTTGAAAATTATATAATGGTTGAAATTATTGCAGGAGGTAGTAAAAATGTTAAGAAAAAAAATAGAAAGTAGAGTAGGTCATCTTAGTAATGAAGAATTTGCAATCGTATGTGAAATAGCTACCGATGATTTAAAGTTTAACAGAGTTAATTTTAAAAAGTGTACAAGCTTTGATTATGTAATAGATATAGCGGTTAAATGCTCAACAGTTTTCAAGAGCTGCACTTAGAAAGTAGGTGTCTAAATGGATTTAGTAAAAGATGCACCATTAAAATATGACAAGTATGGTAGATTGCTATACAATCCAATGTTTCATCAAAAGAGCGGAACACCTTGGACATATGAGGATGAACTTTATTTAAAAGCCTGGTACTACATTATAGGTCCTGAAGAAATGAGTTATGCACTAGAAAGGACTATGTCATCCATTATGGGTAAAGTAGCAAAATTAAATGAAGAAGGAATTATGAAAACACCTTCAAGCAAAGTTAGGAAAAACAGAATAAAAAAGAACCCTTTGGCGAGGGTCCAATGTAAATAATTCAAGTACATTATATCACACTAGTTGGAGGTTAATATATGAAAAAAGAAATAATAGCTTATATAACTGCTTTAACAGATGTATATAGCCACACTGTAAATATGCCAATGAAAGATGCATTAGATAACTTACTAGAGTTTGTAATAGATATACCAGAGTTTAAAGAGGATAAGGACCAATCAATAAAACTCTTTAATATTGTATTAGAAAATGAAGATTTAAAACAAAGCAATGCAGAGCTGCTAAACAGAATAACTGAATTAAATCAACTACATGAATGTAATGAGCACCTAGCTGCTATAAATCAAAAATTAAGAAATGATAATAATAAACTTTCTGATGATATTCAAAACTTACAAATAGCTTTAACTTTATCAAAAGGAATAATGGATCCAATATTTAAAGAAAAGTTAAGAAAAACATTTAAAGAAATTAAATAAATATTATAAGGAGGTACAGACATCGTGCAAAAGAGAATATGTCCTCATTGTTTTACAATATGGTTTTCTTCGGATACTTCAAGAGTTTGGGAGTGCGAAAGTTGTGGCCATGATATTCCAGTACCTAAAGAAAATAATTTAGGGAATAAATGCATGTCACTTAATGAAAAGAGTAGTACGGAATAGATAAAAAGGGTGAAGTAAATAATTAAAAAATGAGAGGGGTAAATTAATATGAGTTTAGAAAATAGTATAAAAGATTGTATATCACAGGAATTGGAAAAAGGAATAATTGAAAAGGTAATAGCAGCAAAGTTAGAAGAATGTATCGCATCATCAATTAAGGACATGTTTGGTTGGAATGGAGAAATTAAAAAAGTTATAGAAGATAAAATCAAAGGTGTTATGGTTCCTTACTTGGAAAAATATGATTACTCAGCTTATATTGTAAAGCTTGATAATGTTTTAGTAGATGTTCTTAAAAACACCTCAATAGATAATAAAAAATTATTAACTAATTTTAAAGAATTAATGGTAGTAAATGAAAAAACCAAATCAATAAAAGCATCTGATTTATTTGATAAATGGAAAGAACGTGTTGCCAAGGAAGTTGATACAAGTGAATTAGAGGTTTCTTATGATGATGGAGTTAGTTATGAAATGGTAGAAATATCATTAGAATTTGAAGAAGATAGCAGCAGAAGTTGGAGTAGTTTTGAACATGGAACTTTATATTTCGAGTGTGAAAAAGATGAAAAAATGAATCTTGAAATTAAGATTAATAGATGGACAAGTGATAGCAATAAAAAAGAGTGGAGCATATCAGGTAAATCAGTTCAAGATATAAATTCACTAAGACACTTAGACGACTTTGAATTATTCTTAATAAAATTAAATCAAGATGGTACCAAGATTGAACTTGATACAACTTGTGAGAATGATGAAGTTACACCAGATAAAGAACCAGAAGCTTCATTTAGCTAAGACTAAATATGAAAATAGTACGCAATAAATTAGGAGGTAAAAATGAATAATAATTTTATACCAGCAGATGAATTTTTAAAACAAAGTAAAGAAGTTCAAGAAAATTTAATTGAATGGTGGAATCCCCAAATAGGGAACTTAACAACTGGTAAAACTGAACACATTGTAGTCATTCAACAACCTAGGGATGTAGAAGCAGTAAAAATATATAAAGGTAAAATGGTGACACCACTACTACAAATGCACCAACTAGTTAATTTTATTGAAGATAAAACAAAATGTAAAGTGGAATTAGACTGCTATGGAGAAAAGGGATATGAAATGTTTTTATATTCTTTGATAGAAAACAATAAAACTCAATATCCTTTTAATGCTTTTAGGGGTTTAGGTTTTGATTTATTAAATGCTTTATGGCAAGTAGCAATTCAAATAGCAAAGTAGGATTGCTTCATACTTCAAGAATAACGGACATGGAGGTAATTAAATGGCACAAAAAAGAATGTTTTCTTTAAAGATTATAGACACAGATTTATTTTTAGATATGCCAGTTAGCTCACAGTTATTATATTTTCACTTATCTATGAGAGCTGATGACGATGGTTTTGTAAGTTCACCACAGAAAATAATAAAAATGGTTAATTGCTCAACAGATGACTTAAAAATATTAGGAGCTAAAAAATTCATAATACCATTTGAAAGTGGTGTATGTGTAATTAAACACTGGAAGATACACAATTATATACAAAATGATAGGTACCAGGAAACTTTATATGATAAAGAAAAATCATTTTTAGAAATTGATAATGGAACTTATGAAATCATGGATACGGAATGTGTACAAGATGGAAACAACTTGGATACGCAGATTAGATTAGATAAGAGTAGTATAGATAAGATTAATATAGATAAGGTTAAAAATAACAAAGGCTTTGATTTGATCATTGACAAGTATACTTTAAATTTAGATTTAAGGAATGCAATAATAAGCTTTATAAAAATGAGAAAAGCAATAAAAAAGACCCTTACAGATAATGCTCTTGAATTAATATTAAAAAAACTAAACAACTTAGCTACTTCAGATAATGAAAAAATAGAAATACTAAGTAATAGCATAATGGGTAGTTGGCAAAGTGTATTTCCACTAAAGGGGGATAAAAATGGAGGGAATAGAAAAAATAATGCATCAAGTAAAGAACAAAGCAGCACAGAAAGCGAAGGAGACAGACTCGCAAGAAGAGCAACAGAAAAATACGGAACCAACATGGAAGATCCTGAATGCGACTTCTGATTGCAGTTATAAAAAATGCGATGGAAGTGGACAAATACAAATGCTGAATGAAACAACAGGAGATTTCAAAGTTCAATACTGTAAATGCAGAGAAGAGAAAATTTATAATGATAGATTAAAATGTGCGAATATACCTGAAGAGTTTGGAACTTTGACAGTAAATTCATTTAATACTAATTTGTATAAAAAAGAAGAATCTAAAAACATAGCATCCAATGCAAAGACTATGATTGTAAATTATGTTAAGAGTTTTGGAAGATTTCAAGAGCTAGGAAAAGGAATATATTTTTATTCAGCTACTAAGGGTAGCGGTAAAACAAGACTTGCAGTAAGCCTGGGTAATGTACTCTTAAAAAATTTAAGGCAACAAGTAAAATTTATTACCAGTAGTGATCTCTTAAAAGAAATAAAAAACACTTATAACAAAGATTCTAAATATACCGAAAGTGAGTTAGTGGACTCTATTAACAAGGTAAATATATTAATAATAGATGATATAGGAGTTGAAAGACCTACAAACTGGGTGAATGAAATGCTATTTAGTATTCTAGATAACAGGATGAAATATAACAAAGTCACAATATTTACAAGCAATTGCAGCGTGGAAGAATTAGAGCATGATGAAAGATTGAAAAGCAGATTAACAAAAATGTGTATACCAGTTAAAATGCCTGAAGAAGATATAAGAAAGTTTTTAGCATACAAGGAAAATGAAAGTTTACAAGATATGCTATTGGGCAATTTAAATGGTTCAGAATAAAGTGATATGGACAAACGAAGAAATTGCCAAGGAAGTAAACAAGCTAATAAGCTACGCACAAGAAATGAGGGGATTAACTAAATACACTGGTGGAGAAGTACCAAGGTTTCAAATGCTAAGTTTATGGGCTTACAACACTTTAAAAGATAAAGAAAGAGAGTGAAAACATGGAATTTGCAGAGTTAACCAGCCATGAAAAAGCAGAATATACTTTCAATCAAATTAAAAAGAAAAAGGCAGCTACTAAAGCAGCAGTTATAAAAGGTCAAAAGGATGCAGATAACTTTACATCTGACAATTATCATAGGATTAAAGCTAGGCTCAGAGGGTTTAAAAAAGTAAGTATAAAGGATTAGGAGGTTTATAAAAATGCATATAAATAAATTATGTAAAGAGGCTCATGAAAATGCTAGTAAAAAGGGATTTTGGAATGATTGGTATGAGATTAAAGGTAGTAAAAAATATAAAGCAGTTCATATAGAAACACAAGAAGCTGATATGAATTTGACAAACAATGCAATAAGCACAAGGTTAATGCTCATAGTTGGAGAAGTAGCAGAAGCGCAAGAAGCACTTAGAAAAGATGACACTGAAAATTTTGCGGAAGAACTTGCAGATGTGGCAATAAGATTGTTCGATCTATGCGGTGGCTTAAAAATAGATTTAGAAATAGAAATAAAGAAAAAAATGGAGAAGAATAGTTCAAGACCATATAAACATGGGAAGGTATTTTAATATATGGGACAAGCAATGAAAATTAAAAATATAGAAATTGAAGTTTGTGAGGGTAATACGTTTTATAAAGTAGACATTTCAAAGGCTACACAATCTGAAAGGTTTGATTACTATAACAAGATCAACAAAGGGCAAATAATAAAGATGCTAGAACAGTTTAATTTTAATAAAAACTCAGGGGGCAATATATGAATAAAGTAGTCTTAGTAGGTAGATTAACAAAGGATCCAGAGCTAAAGTTTGCGCAAGGAACTGGAACAGCAGTAACAACATTTACAGTAGCGGTTAATAGAAGATTTAAGAGAGAAGGACAACCCGAAGCAGATTTTATAACAGTAGTTATATTTGGAAAGACAGCTGAAGCTACTGCTAACTACATGAGCAAAGGTAAGTTAATAAGTGTTTCTGGAAACATTCAAACTAGAAATTATGAAGCTAAGGATGGTACCAAAAAATATGTAACGGAAGTAATGGCAGACGAAGTTGATTTCCTTGAATGGGGGGATAAGACAGGTAATAAAAACCCTACCAATGGAGTTGATGGGCAAGGAAGAGATTCAAACGATTTTGGGAGTACTAGTGACATAACACCTATAGATGATGGAGATATTCCATTCTAAAAAAGGAGTTGGTAAATTTGAAAAAAGGCAAACCCATTATAGTTAAATGGAATGATGGTTCTGTAAAAGAGTATAGAAGCAAGGCAGATGCTTCAAGACAATTAGAAATCTCAACAACATTAATAAGTTCATTTATAGCTAAAGAAAGACCTAGGGAAATAATAAAAATTGAATATAAAGAGATACAAGTTAAGTCGTAATTGCTAAACAGGGCGAAGGAGTGATTGATAAATGAAGATGACAGAATATGAATTGAAAAGCATTGTGCTTTCTAGGGTTGATGATTTAAATTCATGTATCTTATGTGGCAAGACGGATGAATATCTGCATACAAGAGCACGATTAGCAGAGGCATTAACATTTGCAATGCAACTTAAATTATTAGAACCAATCCAAGCAACTGAAATAGGAGCTAAAGCAAATGCACATATATGTAAAGTTTACGGAGTATCGCATATAGGTGAAGTGCATTGGACTGATAAACCAATTATTTAGAACAACTGGACCTCAAAATAAATTTAAAAGGAGATAAAAACATGAGTAGAAATTTTAGTATTGAATCCTTGGCAGATGGTGCAATAGCAGAGCAAATCAATTCAGCGATAGAAAAGGTGTTAGAAAATATTTCAGATATGAACACACCTTATAAAACAAAAAGAAAATTAAATATAATTCTCGCTTTTGATGCTGATGAATCACGTGAAATGTCTGAGGTTGGAGTTACTATTAAAGCAACTTTAGCACCAGCTACACCAACTAAAACAAGGATATTAATAGACAGAGATAATAAAGGTAAGATAGTAGGAGCTGAATATAAAAAACAATTAAAAGGGCAAATGGAGCTGGAAATTCAATGTGATGAAAATGGAGAAATAATAAATAATTCAGCAGCAGCTACAGAAGATCTAAAAGGATTAAGATTAGTAACCAACCAATAATCACCCACTCTAAGAGGGGTTAAGATTTAGGAGGAAATATTTATGAACACAGATAACTTAAAGGATGCATTAAAGTATTTGGTAGAGGTAGGAGAAAATAAACTTCAAAGATTTATTGCCGGGAATGGTTTTGAATATACCAATACAGGAATTCAAAGAATAATAGATCCTACACCTGCAGCAATGAAAGCTTCAACATTAACATCTTTAGTAGATTATATAAAAGGTAACATAGATCAATTAGGAAAATTGATAATACAAGTAGAAAGTCCTTCCACAGTTTATTTATCCTCAGAACTAAAAGCAGACAAGCACAGAGAAGAATACATGGAATGCAATGCAATCGTACCTAGGATATCATTTGATAATTTTATTGAAACAGAAAAATTTAATGTTATGCTGCAATCAAATTTCGTTAAAAACAATGATGTTGAGCAGTTGCTAATTGTAACAGGTAGCATTAAAGATGAAGCTGTTAAACAAGTTGGAGATGATGGTATATCTCAATCAGTAACAGTTAAAACAGGAGTTGCAACAATGGGAGCTGTAGTTATACCAAACCCAGTTATGTTAGCACCATACAGAACATTCCCAGAGGTAGAGCAACCAGTAAGTAAATTTATATTCAGAATGAAATCGGGCCCAACTGCAGCAATTATAGAAGCTGATGGTGGAGCATGGAGAAATGAAGCAATGGAAGGCATAAAGTTATTTTTAAAATCAGAATTAGCTGATATTGCTAATTTAACAATAATTTCTTAAAAAAAATCAGTATGAGAAAGGATAAACAAGTCCTTTCTCATACAAATAAGAAAGGTGGCAATTTATATGAAAAACACACTAGGAGATTTAAACAATCATTTATTTGCACAACTAGAGAGATTAGGAGATGAAGATCTAAAAGGTGAAGCACTTCAGGAGGAAATGAATAGAGCTAAATCAATAACGTCTTTAGCAAGTCAAATAATTAGTAATGGGAATTTAGTTTTACAAGCAGAAAAATTCACAGTAGAAACTTTAGGCAAAAGCAAGGCAGAAGCACCTAAGATGTTGGAGGGGTAAATATGGCCCATAGGTACACAGATGCAGAGTTTAATTTTATTAAAAACAATTGCAAGGGAATAACAACATATGAACTTACAGAAATATTTAATAAACATTTCAACAGTGAATTAACACGCAGCCAAATTAAAAACTGTATGACTAGGCATAGGCTGACAAGCGATATAGACCGTAAAAAATTAAGCGTATTCCATCCCAAAAAATATACAGAAGAACAGGTTAATTTTATAAGAGATAACGTAAAAGGAAAAACAACTAAAAAAATAGCAGAAATATTTAATATAAAATTTGAGTTAGACATCAAAGAATCCCAGATAAAAAGTTTTTTAGGAAATAATGGCTTGAGTAATGGGGTAGATTGTAAGTTTAAAAATGGTAGCACTCCTTTTAATAAAGGAATGAAGGGAGTATGTCCTAAAGGAAGTGAAAAAGGGTGGTTTAAAAAAGGAACCATACCACCTAATCACAGAGAGGTAGGAAGTGAAAGAGTAACAGTAGATGGATATACAGAAGTTAAAGTAGCAGAGCCGAATAAGTGGAAATTAAAGCAACGGATAATATGGGAAGAACATAACGGTAATATCCCAAAAGGCTATTTAGTGTTATTTGGAGATAAAAACAAACTTAATTTTGCACCTGATAATTTAATTTTAGTATCAAGAGCTCAATTAGTGACATTGAATAAAAATAAGCTAATACAAAACAATGCAGAATTAACTAGGACTGGAGTTATTATAGCAGATCTATACTGCAAGATAAGTGGTAGAAAATGAAAATAAGTAAACACACTAAAAAGTGTATAGCACTAATAATTGCAGGCCTCATATTACAGTATATATCTTATAAAATGTGAGTGGATTGCTACAGGGATGAAAGGAGATAGAAATGAAAGCATTTAAATTCAGAGCATGGTGTAAAAAACATAAAGTTATGATTTATAACATTGAAAGTATCAGATGGAATTGCAAAAATAAAGTATTTGTAAATCAAGACCATAGATGTGCAGGAGAAGAAATTTTAATGCAATATACAGGCATTGATGATGATTACGGAACAGAAATATATGAGGGTGACATAGTTAAAAGAACATCAATGGCACCAGGAGGAATTGATATAAAGGGTGCTGTTGAGTTTGATGAAGGTTCATGGTGGATTGCCAACTTTGAAGATTCAGAACTTCTATTTACTGAAATTGATAGTTTAGAGGTTATAGGTAATAGATATGAATAAATTTCAAAAAGCTATTGACCAAATTATAAGAAGTGATGTAGATAGAATGTTTCTTAGCTATAAAAGTTTGAAAAAAATACTAAAAGGGGTAACTAAAGAATTTGATTTAAAACATATGATTGAGTGGAAAGATCACCGCAAAGATTTTTTTAAGTAGTTCAAAGTCTGAAAGGAGAACCTATGGATAAGTATTTAGTAACTTATGAGTACAAAACAGCAAATGGATGTTTAATTTCTTTAAGAACGGAAACAAAAGTTCTTACTTTACCTGAATTAGGAAAATTAACAAGGGAAAGCAATTATTACAACAATTACATTAAAATATTATTTTGCCAAAAATTATAATACAGATTCTGAGAATATGGCGTACTACGGGAGGTTAAAAAAATGACATTTAAAGAAGCATTTAAAGATGAAATTATTATAAAAGAGGAAAAAGGAAGTCTTAAATACAACGGGAAATGTAAAGATTGCAAACATAGTAAACATTATGCGTATCCTACGGAATCCAATATGTGTATGAACGAGGAATCCATATGGTTTGGAATGTACCATGTTGATTACAAGTTCGAAAGATTTGTAAATGGGTGCGAATGTATTGATAAAAATGTGACTGAATGATAATGCACAATTCAAAAGGAGAGATTACAATGGCATGTAATAAATGCAAAGGTATGACTAAACTAACAGGGTACAAGTTGGAAAAATGTGAAACTTGTGGGAATGAGCAACAAATGGAATTTAAAACTTCAAAAATGTGGGAAATTAGACAAGCATGGAAAAAACTTATGCATAAAAAAATATAATGACACACTTCAATAAAATGAATATAGTACGCATCAAAAATTAGGAGGAATAAAAATGTATAAATGTATTAAGGGATTTTCACTAGAACTATATGATGATGATGGATTTTCCATAGAGGGTGAGTATAGCAATGTAGAAGAAAACACAAAATGGAATGTTCCAGAAGATGTAGATTGTAGATTTATTGGTGGAGAAATAAGACTTGAAAATGATGAATTAGGTTGGATTGAAATATCGAAAGAAACGCTAGAAGAATATTTTGAAATTGTTAGATAGTACGGACTTCAAGAATATGGCGCAGGAAAATATAGGAGGGGAAACCCTCCAAGGAGGTAAATAAGTGAACAGAGCAGAGCGTAGGCGGAATGAAAGTAACTTGAAAAAGAATACACAGATAATTAATAAGCTTACACCAAAACAAGCAAAGCTAATGGAAAAAATAGCAGAAGAAAAAGCAAACACAATGAGTAATAAATATATAGATAAGTTTGGAGATTTAATAGATAGAAGTATGACCGCAGCACTATTGGATTTTGGGTTAGAACTTGAAGAAGCTGAATTAATACAAAAA
>Ga0209100_1001062_pt1 | contig 20173 bp, 18 predicted proteins | sample lystaG_FD_185480 | JGI IMG/M metagenome (GOLD analysis project Ga0209100, IMG submission 185480) | Glacier valley bacterial and archeal communities from Borup Fiord, Nunavut, Canada, to study Microbial Dark Matter (Phase II) -... | ecosystem: Environmental > Aquatic > Freshwater > Ice > Glacier ...
GAACTGCGCCTGATGAACACAGGAAGATTTTGCGCTAGTAGAGCCGACCGACCGAGGCGAGAGCAGCGCGCACCAGCGCACCGCGGCCGCCCTCCATCTCGGCGGAGACCACGTCGGATGCCGCCTCCTGCGGGGTCATCCAGGTGAGTTCGAGGGCATCCTGACGGGGGTCGCATGTGCCCGTCACCGGCACCACATAAGCGAGGGAGACCGCGTGCTGGCGGTCATCGGTGAACTGTGATCCCGGAAACGGGAAGTACTCGGCGACAGAGAAGGGGATGGGGCTCGCGGGCAGCAGCGGAAAGGCAATCGGCCCGAGGTCCTTCTCGAGGTGACGAAACAGCGCCTCGCGCAGGCCCTCGCCATACATCACCCGGCCCGAAACGAGAGTCCGAGTGATGGCACCGGCCGAATTCGCGCGCAGCAGGATGCCGACCTGGGTGACCTGGCCGACGCCATCCACTCGCACGGGCACGGCTTCCACGTAGAGAAGAGGGAGCCGTCGTCGTGTTTCGGCGAGTTCCTCATCGGACAGCCAGCCGGAATTCGGGTCAGGAGTGCCTACGGAGCTCATGCTCTATTGTCATGTATCAGCGGTGTGCACAGTAACCGAGCCCGGCCCAACAGCCCGCAGCGACGGCAGGCGCTTTGGGGGTGGCAGTGAGCTGGCTATTTCGCGACTGACCTGCGGTCGCGGTAGGTGCTCGACGCAAAACCGAGGATGAGGTAGCCGACAAGCGAGAAGATGCGCGACGTCGTCGATCGTCCCGACGGTATCTGGCTGCCGTGGGGGTTGAAGTCCATGATGTCCCCGTTGCATCGACGCGGAAGCGCCCGTGGTCATGGTCGTGATGAATCCTGCGCTCCACCCGACTGTCAGCGGGTTCAGGGAAGATAGAGGAATGAGCGATGTGCTCGGGCGATTCTCCCCGGCTACCCGAGACTGGTTTTCGGGTGCGTTCCCTGCGCCGACTCCTGCACAATTGGGTGCCTGGGAGGCGATCGCTGCCGGGTCGAACGTCCTCGTAGTCGCCCCGACCGGATCGGGTAAGACCCTCGCCGCCTTCCTGTGGGCGATCGACCGGTTGGCGACCACTCCGATGCCGGATGACCGCAACCTCCGCACTCGGGTGCTCTACATCTCTCCCCTCAAGGCCCTCGCCGTGGACGTCGAGCGCAACCTGCGCTCCCCGCTCGTCGGTGTAATCCAGACTGCCAAGCGGCTCGGGATGTCGCCTCCGGAGGTGACCGTCGGCGTGCGCTCGGGTGACACCACGTCAGGCGACCGTAGGCTCCTGCAACGCTTGCCCCCTGACATCCTGATCACGACGCCGGAGTCGCTATACCTCATGCTTACGGCCTCGGCCCGGGACACGCTCCGTGGCGTCGAGACGGTGATCATCGACGAAGTGCACGCCGTCGCCTCGACCAAGCGCGGCGCCCATCTTGCGCTGTCGCTTGAGCGGCTCGACCTGCTGCTCGAGAAGCCCGCCCAAAGGATCGGGCTCTCCGCGACAGTCCGACCCCGCGAAGAGGTTGCCCGGTTCCTCGCCGGTGGCACCCCGGTCACGATCGTCGCACCTCCGTCGACGAAGAAGTTCGACCTGAGCGTGGTCGTGCCCGTGGAGGACATGACCGAGCTCGGCACGGCACCGGCGGTGCGCGAGGGATCGGCGGCGGCATCCACGGAGACAGTGCAAGGATCGATCTGGCCGCACGTCGAGGAGCAGATCGTCGATCGCATCCTCGAGCACCGGTCCACGATTGTCTTCGCGAATTCCCGACGACTGGCCGAACGTCTGACGGCGCGACTCAATGAGATCTATGCGCTTCGTCAGGATGAGTTCGAGCTGGTTGTTGCCGGTGGTCCAGCGGGGGGCGCCGGGGAGGTGCCGGAGGTCGGTCTCGATGGCGCGGGTCTCTACGGGGCGGGTCTCGATACAGGGGTCTCGATACGGGCGCCAGAGCGCCCTACTCGACCAGCGGAGCTCCTTGCCCGGGCTCACCATGGCTCGGTGTCGAAGGAGCAACGCGCCTTCATCGAAGACGACCTGAAGTCCGGGCGACTGCGCTGCGTGGTCGCGACGAGCTCCCTCGAACTCGGCATCGACATGGGCGCCGTCGACCTCGTGATCCAGGTCGAGTCTCCCCCCAGCGTAGCGAGCGGCCTCCAGCGTGTCGGGCGGGCCGGGCACCAGGTCGGCGAAGTGTCGCGCGGCATCATCTTCCCCAAGCATCGAGCCGATCTCATCCACTCGGCAGTGGCGAGCGAGCGGATGTCCGCCGGCCTGATCGAGGCGATGCGGATCCCGCAGAATCCGCTCGACGTGCTCGCCCAGCAGACCGTCGCCGCCGTGGCGCTCGACTCGCTCGACGTCGACGAATGGTTTGACACCGTTAGGCGCAGCGCCCCTTTCGCCAGCCTTCCGCGCTCGGCCTACGACGCCACCCTCGACCTGCTCAGCGGACTCTATCCCTCCGACGAATTCGCGGAACTCCGTCCGCGTATCGTCTGGGATCGCGTCGGCGGCACGATCACCGGCCGCCCGGGAGCCCAGCGCCTTGCGGTGACCTCGGGCGGAACCATCCCGGATCGCGGCCTGTTCGGAGTCTTCATGGTGGGATCAGGCACCGGGGATCGGGCACCGGCGCGAGTGGGCGAGCTCGACGAGGAGATGGTCTACGAATCCCGGGTCGGCGACGTTTTCGCGCTCGGCGCCACCAGCTGGCGAATCGAAGACATTACCCACGACCGTGTGATCGTGAGCCCCGCGTTCGGACAGCCGGGCAAGGTGCCGTTCTGGAAGGGTGACGGAATCGGACGCCCCGCCGAGCTCGGGCGCGCGATCGGGGAGTTCACCCGGGAGATCGCCAGCGGCTCGACGACGGATGCCCGCACCCGCGCTGTGCTGGGAGGGCTCGACTACCGCGCCGTCAACAACCTCGTGTCTTTCATCGACGACCAGAAGAAGGCGACCGGACACGTGCCGAGCGACCGCACCCTGGTCGTGGAGCGATTTCGCGACGAGCTCGGGGACTGGCGGGTCATCCTGCATTCCCCATACGGCATGCAGGTGCATGCGCCGTGGGCGCTCGCGATCGGGGCGCGGATACGTGAGCGATTCGGGCTCGATGGCGCAGCGATGGCGAGCGACGATGGTGTGATCCTTCGCATTCCCGACACGGAGAGTGAGCCGCCCGGTGCGGAACTGTTCGTGTTCGACCCTGCCGAGCTGCGCGACATCGTGACCGAGGAGGTGGGGGGATCGGCGCTGTTCGCCTCCCGGTTCCGGGAGTGCGCCGCTCGGGCGCTGCTGCTGCCGCGCTACAACCCCGGCCGGCGCTCCCCACTCTGGCAGCAGCGCCAGCGAGCCTCCCAGTTGCTGGACGTCGCGCGTAAATACCCGAGCTTCCCCATCGTGCTCGAGGCGGTACGCGAGGTGCTCCAGGACGTCTACGACCTGCCAGCGCTGACCCAGCTCGCCGAGCAGATCGAGAGCCGGCGCATCCGGATTGTCGAGACCGAAACGGAACAGGCGTCGCCCTTCGCGCGTTCGCTGCTGTTCGGATATGTCGCTGCGTTCATGTATGAGGGCGATTCACCGCTCGCCGAGCGCCGAGCTGCCGCCCTGTCGCTCGACCCAACGCTGCTCGCCGAGTTGCTGGGTCGCGCCGAGCTTCGCGAGCTGCTCGACCCGGCCGTGATCGAGCAGCTCGAGCTCGAACTGCAGAGACTCGCGCCGGATCGGCGTGCGCGCGACGCGGAAGGCATCGTCGACCTGTTGCGCATGCTCGGTCCGCTGACCGAGGTCGAGATCCTGCAGCGCCTCGATCCAGCCAGCGGAATCGTGGGGACGTCGCTGGACGCAACACTCGCCGGGCTCGCCCGGTCGAACCGCATCTGGCGGGCCGGCAGTGAACGCTGGGCGATCATCGAGGATGCGGCACGCCTGCGCGATGCACTCGGCACGCCCCTGCCCATCGGTATCCCCTCCGCCTTCATCGAGCCGGTGGATGACCCTCTCGGCGACCTCGTGAGCCGCTTCGCCCGCACCCACGCCCCGTTCACCGTTTCCGCCGTCGCCGACCGACTCGGCCTCGGAACGGCCGTGGTGCTCACAGCCCTACGTGCGCTCGCGGGCCAGCGGCGCGTGGTCGAGGGCGAGTTCAGGCCGGGCGCGACGGGAAGCGAGTGGTGCGACGTTGAGGTGCTGCGTCGACTGCGCAGCCGCTCGCTCGCAGCCCTCCGGCATGAGGTCGAGCCCGTGGATGCTTCGACCCTCGGTCGCTTCCTCCCGTCGTGGCAGCACGTTGCCGAACCGCTGCGTGGGGTGGACGGCCTGGCCACGGTGATCGACCAGCTCGCCGGAGTCGTGTTGCCGGCGTCCGCCTGGGAATCGTTGGTGCTTCCCGCCCGGATCAAGGACTACTCGCCGGTCATGCTCGATGAACTCACCGCCGCAGGAGAGGTCATCTGGTCCGGCGGGGGCGCGCTGCCCGGCAACGACGGCTGGGTGAGCCTGCACCTGGCCGACAGCGCGCCCCTCACCCTGTCGGAACCGACAGGAGCCGAGACCACCGAGTTGCAGCGCTCGATCCTCGCGAGCCTGACCGGTGGCGGGGCGTATTTCTTCCGGCAGTTGTCCAACGCCGTCGGTAGTACCGACGACAAGGAATTGCTCGCGGCGCTGTGGGACCTCGTCTGGTCAGGACTCGTCACCAATGACACGCTTTCTCCCCTCCGCTCCTATCTCGGGGCAACCACGACCAAGGTAAGGGCTGTTCCGCGTTCGCGCGCCTACCGTGGCCGAGCGCGCCCCACGATGCCGAGTGCCGGAGGTCCGCCGAGCGCAGCCGGCCGCTGGTCACTTCTTCCTCTCGCGGAACCGGATGCCACGGTGCGCGGTGTCGCGACCGCCGAGCTGCTGCTCGAGCGCTACGGCATCGTCACCCGGGGTGCGGTCGTGAGCGAGGGCATCCGCGGCGGTTTCTCGCTCGCCTATCGGGTGCTCAGCGGATTCGAGGAGACTGGTCGTGCGCGCCGCGGCTACTTTGTCGAGGGACTCGGCGCCGCCCAGTTCGCCACCGGCGCCACAGTAGACCGGCTGCGTTCTTTCGCCCGCGAGCCCGGCTCCGAGCGCGAACCGATTGCGATCACCCTGGCCGCGACCGACCCGGCTAACGCCTATGGTGCGGCACTGGCCTGGCCGGCGGCAGCGGCCGTTGAAGGGGACGACCCGAAGCGCGGCCACCGCCCCGGCCGTAAGGCTGGCGCCCTGGTCGTGATCGTCGACGGGGCACTCGCCCTATACGTGGAGCGCGGCGGAAAGACGATGCTCACGTTCGCGGAGGATCACCGAGCAATGACCGCCGCGGCACACTCACTCGCGTCGGTCATCCGTCGTTCCGGCGGGCGGCTGAGGGTGGAGCGGGTGAACGGCGACTTCGTGATTGGCACCGGCCTCGGTGATGCCCTCGTGGAAGCGGGTTTCAGCGCCACGCCTCAGGGGCTGCGGCTGCGGGGTTGACGTGCAGTGCGATCGTCCGGCAGCAGGACCGTCACGCTGTGGCCGTCGTCACACCCAAATGCTCGAGACCATCGACTGATGACAGGACACTGATATGCCGGAGGGCGATACCGTCTACCGCACGGCCGTGAACCTCGATGCGGCGCTTGCCGGGCGCGAGCTCATCCGCTGCGACATCCGTGTTCCGGCGTTCGCTACGGTGAATCTCACCGGGGACGTCGTGGAAGGCGTAGTGAGCCGGGGAAAGCACCTGCTGATTCGGGTCGGTGAGCTCAGCATCCACAGCCACCTCAAGATGGAGGGCTCCTGGCACCTCTACCGGCACGGTACGAACTGGCGTCGACCGGCGTGGCAGGCTCGCGCCATTCTCGCCACCGCAGACTGGGTGGCCGTGGGCTTCCAGCTCGGGACGCTCGACGTCGTCGCGCGTACCGAGGAGGGTAGCGTGGTCGGTTACCTCGGCCCCGATCTGCTCGGCCCGGACTGGAACGCGGATGAAGCGCTCCTGCGCCTCACCGCCGACCCGGCCCGCGCGATCGGGCTTGCCTTGCTCGACCAGCGCGTCATGGCCGGACTCGGCAACGTCTACCGCAACGAGCTGTGTTTTCTCAGCGGAGCGCTGCCCACCCGATCGGTCGGTCGGATCGAGAACCCCGCGAAGCTGGTGGCGCTCGCCCACCGGCTGATCGACGCCAACAAAGATCGGGTCGACCGCACCACGACCGGTAAGCTGCGGGGTGACACGGACTGGGTCTATCGCCGCGAGGGCAAGCCCTGCCTGCGCTGCGCAACCCGCATCGAACACGGCGAACTCGGCGAAACGACACTGCAGCTGCGCGACATCTACTGGTGTCCGCAGTGCCAGAAATGACATGATCTCACCACGCCACTAGGGTGGGTCACAGGTTATTTCCTGAGGAGGGGAACCTTCTCCATGTCTTTTACGCGACCGCCGTCCGAGTCTGCACCTCTTCCGCTGCCGGAGAATGTCGTGCGAGGTGGGCTATTCGCCGCTATCGCCGTGCCTGTCGGTATCGTGCTCTGGGTCATCATCTGGAGCATCGGAATCGTCTCTGCCCTTGTCGCATTCGCCGTCGCCGCCTTCGCCGCCTGGCTCTACCGCAAGGGATCGGGTGGGCTGATCTCCAAGGTGGGAGCTCTCGTCATCGCGGGGATCGTGCTTGGCACCATCCTTCTGAGCTTCTACTTCGGGCTCGTCTCCGACTATGCGAAATACGCCGGCGAGCAGCTCGGCCTCACTCCCTTCGCCGCCGTGCTGGATCCGCTGTTTTGGCCCAACTTCAACGCCGACTTCGGAACGCTGCTGAACGGCAACCTGCTCAACCTGGTCTTCGCCCTCGCGCTAGGAACCCTCGGCGCGTTCAGCGTGATCCGCAAGGCCTACAGGAACGGAGGCACCCCGGCTCCAAGCGTGGCGGCAGCCCTGGTGCCGCCCGTCCTGAAACCTACGGAGCCGACAAGCTAGGACGGCTCAGCGGCGGCGGGACGCCAGCAGAAACAGGGTCGCCGTCGCGGTCGCCAGCCCGAGGATCACCAGCAACGGTGCGGCGATCGTGTAGACAAGCACCAGGTTGTAGTCGAACGCGCTTCCGGATGCACTGAGCCGATCCATCCGGTTTGCGATGTAACGGATGGTGAGCAGCCCAGCGGCGACGAACACCAGGCTGAGTGCCCAGAGGCCGGCCAGATAGGGGTCGAATCGTCGTGCGACGGGGAGGTGCTCCCCGGGGCCGCCAGCCGCTCCTGCGGGAGGCTCGCCATCGGGGACCGGACCCGCCGGATCCGGCGGAAGCGGATTCTCGATCAGCTCTGGGGCTGAGGCGCGGTGCGGAACAACCGGCAGCCGCGCGTGCACGCTCGGGTCGTAGCCGGGCTGGAAGGCCGGATTGAAGCGGGGATCGAATCTGCCGCCGGTAGAGGTGTCCGTCATGGTGACATTGATCCTAAGCTCCCACAATCCGGTGGTCGAGAATCACAGGACTTAAGACTCGTAGGGCCCCGAATCGGGATGTTAAAATGATTCAAGTTGGGCCTATTGAAACGTGCTGGCTCTCTTACCGAAGGGGTTCATTCCAGATGGGCTACGTCAAATCCGCACTCCTCGATGAAAAAGGCTTCGTCATCCTCGATGCGTATGACCAAACCGCCGACCCCCAGGAGTGGATGGACATCGAATATGTCGACTGGAAGTCCTCTGGCGTCACCCGGTTCGCGCCTCTGGCCAGCGCATTCGGCAATATCGAGGTCAATGGATTCTGGCACCACAGCCCGCCACGCACCGACAAGGACGGTGTCTGGATCGACTCACAGGTCGTGAAGGCCCCGCGACTCACCGCTCGCGCCACGGAGCCCGGTGCCAACGTCGGCCGCTGCCGCGTGATCGAACTGCAGCCCAATGTCTATTCCGACACGCTCTACAACCTCCACCAGGACGACAACAATCGCCTGAATCCCGATGGCTCCGGCTGGATCGTGCGTGGATTCTTCAACCTCAGCGACGACGCCGAGTCGTTCATGACACTGCGTGAAGACCGTTTCGATCCGACCAACGAGGTGCGAATCGCACTGCCGGCGGGAACACAGATCATCGTCGACACCCAGCGTTTCTGGCACGCGGTCTGGCACAAGGGACCGGAGCCGCGATACTGCCTCATCACCTCATGGGAATCCGGCCCGCAGCTCGATGCCTACATCGGGAAGCACCACGGCACCAACGCGCACGAGAACCCCTACCTCGCTCCCGAAGTGATCGCGTCCGCCCAGGCGGACGTGCAGCGCCGTCTCGCCGAGCGCGCCGCGGCACTCGCCGCGCGAGGTGAGAAAGAGGGGGAGCACGACGAGGGTTCGATCGACCCCGAGGCCTGAAGCCGCGAACCCCACCCCACGGCGGCGATCAACGAAGGACAGCGGATGCTGCGACTTGCCGCGCTCGATGGCCAGGTCGCGAACTGGCTCGACCTGTTCGGCCCGATTCTTTCCTGCGCGATCGTCTGGGGGCTCGTCTTCGCGGGCACCGGACTCTTCGGTGACCAGGTCGGATTTTTGCTCGGCCGCCGCTACCGCAGGACGGGCGGCAGCAGCGCGAGGGCGACGAACGCCGCCGAGAAGATTCCCGTGATAACCACGGCAATGCCCCGGGGAGTGAGGCGCGGATTGCGCCAGGCGATCAGTGCGCCAGCGAGCAGGGTCAGTGCGGCTACCGGCACACTCGGATAAAACCTGAAATAGCTGAGCACCGCACCGGCGTCGCCGATCAGGCCGATCCGCGGGTTGACGGTGGACAGGATCGTCGCCAGCGCGGTGAATCCCAGGTCCGCCGCAGCAAGCACGGCGAGCCCGAGAACGACTCCGGTCGCGATTTTCGGGATTTTCTCGATCGGAAGTCGGCGCCAGACTGAGATTGCTGTCAGCCTGCCATGTCAGCCACCGCAATGTTGGCCACCGGGATGCTCACCGCCCGCGGGGCTTACGGGCGCGCGTGCGCTGTGGAACACGCGTTTTCGGAGTCACGGCTTTGCGTGGCTTCTCCGATTTCAGAGGCGGGGTCTTAGGGGTTGGAATCGCTCGGGAACTGGCTGCCGTGCGACCCCGAACGATGCCGACGAATTCGTCGATCTGCGCGGTCGTGCTGTCCTCGAGCCAGGCGATCGCGATGGTCGTGACCTCGGCATCCGTCACGGTACGCGCCACGACGTCCTTGCGGGCATGCAGGCGGGCGATCGACTGCGGCAGGATCACGATGCCGCCCCCGGCGGCCACGAGCTCGACGGCATCCCCCGCTGACAGCGTGTCTGCCACCCGGTGATCGCTCGCGAGATCAGCGAGAGTCACACTCTCTACATCGGAGAGCGGATGCTCCTTCGGCACGATCACGACGGCGACCTCGTCGTACAGCGGGATGAGGCTCAGGCCCTCACGGGCGACGGGCAGCCGCACGAAACTGACATCCGCACGACCCTCATGCAGCGCGGATACCTGGCTCGCGGCATCCGTCGGGAAGAAGATGAGGGGGATGCCGCGCTGCCGCTGCTGCCAGGCACGGGTCCAGCGGGTGAGGGTGACACCTGTCGCGAAGGCGATGGTGAAGTCGGCGGGGACCTCGTCCACGAGCGTCTCCCTTCGAGCGCGGTGCAACCGCAGCAGAACGCTGCAGGAGTCTCAGGCTACGCTGGGCGCATGACCCCGGCGAAATCCTCCCAGTCGACGAAAAAACCGCAGACCATGAAGCCCGCGACGGCGGCCCAAAAACTCGGGGTCTACCTCCCCGCGACGCCCGAACCCTTTCAGGCAGAGCCTGTTTCACGCCAGCAGCTCAACCAGATGATCGCCGATCCACCCGAATGGCTGGTGGAGCTGCGCAAGACCGGGCCGCACCCGCGCCCCGTTGTCGCTCACAAGCTCGGCGTCTCCAATGCCGGACTCGCCCGTGGCGAAGTCACCGAGCCGCTCACCACGGATGAGATCTCTACGCTGCTGCAAAAGCCCCCGGCCTGGCTGGTGCGCGAGCGCGCAACTCACGCTGAGGTCAATGACGAGAACGCCCGCGTGAAGGCACTCAAGGCCTACAAGCGCTCGCAGCGCGACGAAGGTGACGCGCGCTGAGACGCTCCTCCACGAGGAGCATCGCACGACTTCGCGAGTGCGCAGACATGGTGGTTTACGGTGAGTCGGATCCGAGCATCCCGGCGCGGTACATGCGCCTCTCATGGCGCGCTATGCCGTTGCCATGAGACCAGCACCGAGCGTCCGGAGCAGCGGCCTCTAGATCGAAGGGCCTGCGCTGGCTGCACTTCGATTCCTGGTGTGTGAAGCGCCGAACCCGACGGCGGCTGATTCTCCTTCTGATTCCGACGTCGTTGACGTCGTCGTGGTCGGTGGCGGCATCATCGGGCTGGCTACCGCGTGGCAGATGCTTATGTGCCGTGCGAGCTCGCGGGTGACCGTCGTCGAAGCGGAAGCGGATGTCGCGGGCCACCAGACCAGCCATAACTCGGGTGTGCTCCACGCGGGTATCTACTACGCTCCCGGGTCGCTCAAGGCCGCGCTCTGCGCGCGCGGGCGTGGCCTGATGGAGCAGTTTTGCCTCGACCACGGCATGTCGATCGACTTCAACGGCAAGCTCGTCATCGCCGTCTGAGATGCGGAGCTGCCGGGGCTTGCTCGACTATTTAAGCGCTCCACGCAGAATGGCGTACCGGGGCTCCGACGCCTCGCCAGCAGCGAACTACGGCAGATCGAGCCGGCGGCCGTCGGTGTAGCGGCCATCCACTCGTTCCGCACCGGAGTCGTTGACTTCGCCGAGGTGACCCGCCGACTCGCCACCGAAATCGTCACTCTCGGCGGCACACCGCTCACCTCCTGGCCGGTGCACTCCGTTCTCAGTACCGCCGAGGGCTGCATCGTCATCGGGCCGGGTGGCGTGGTGCTTCGCAGTCGCCAGGCCGTGAGCGGTCACCCCGCGCGATTCACTCTCCTCGCTCGGCTACCCGGGATTCTGGCGTTTCGCCGCCGGCCACCTCATCATTCGCCATCGGGGAGCACCTTGCTCAGGCGATCGAGCAGCTGACAGCACACGGCAGGGAGTCTTTCGCCACCAGGGTTGCGGCTCCGTGCAATCCCCGATCGGATCGTATCGACGCACGGACGTTTTCCGCTGCGCGGAGCGGTATTGACCATGATCGAGCCGTCGGCGAGCAGGGCGAACACCCGCGCCAGGTCTTCCTCGAGGTGTGCGCGGAATCGCAGACGATCCCCACGATGTTGAAGCGGGGCATGAAGGGGTCGGCCGGCCGCCCGGAATGGCGACCGAGGGCAGTTACCGCGAAGGTCTCGACTTTCAGACCGCTGGGGTCCACGATGCCCGGAAGCACCATTCGGGCGGGGGTTGTCGGTGTGGGTGCGATGGTGTTCGCCCTGTTATCCGTGTCAATCAGTAACTGACTGCTCATCACGTTTGTGGGCAAAGTTTCACGACCCAGCGCGGGTTGGATTACGAGGGTCAGGAAGGGTGGCTCATGCCAGCGGTGACGAGTTCCGCCCTCCTCGCCGGGGAACAGTCGGAACAGGTCGGCCGGCGGCGGCCTTACGGTGGGCCGCCCTCACAATCGAACGCGCGGTGTCGAGGTAGCGCTGCGCGCGTTGATTACCTGTACATGAAATGTCCGTCCACGGGATCTCCGGCTTCAGACTGTTGGCTGGCACGTTGTCCACACTGCTACCCGGGATGCGCCCGGCCTCGCATCGCATACGTCCGAACGCGAAAAGACCAACGCTGGTGCTCACGTCGACAGGAAGATCGATATCGCGCACCGGACTGTCATCGCCGCGGGCGCCACTTCCGAAGAGTCGGATATTCCGAGCACCCAGCTTCACCGGCGCGCGCGAGCGGTGCAGCTTGGTTTGATCGACTGAGGTTCACAACGGAGTCATGAGCGAATTGTAGATATTCGGCCCACCCACCGGCCAATCAGCTGGCGGCTCGGCCCGAGTGCCAGCTCCTCGATTCCGCCAGCATCCGTCAGGACGGTCGCCGGTCGGATTGCCGCACTCTGAAGGACCGACGCGGCCGTCGAGGCTTGGCCGACATCTTTCTGCTCATCGGCCGTCAACGACTAGTTCATCCACATGCACCGGGTAACGAGCCCATAGTCGCAAGAGAAGCCCATCTTGGCGGACCCACTGGGATGTGAACCCACGTTCGAGGGCTTCTTTCGGGCAGCACAGCCCGGAGGCCAGTCAGTGCGCGTCAGGGATATGAGAGAAAGCGGCCAGTAGTTCGCCGATGCGGTGGTCGCTGTCCAAGGGGTGGCGCAAGGGCATGGCGTCGTTTAACAGGTAGCTGTTTCGGCGGCCTTCGCGCACACGCTCGAGGTATTTGGCGTCTTCGAGTTCGGTGACAATTCGTTGCGCGGCGCGCTCTGTTATCCCGACCATCTCGGCAATGTCGCGCAACCGAGCGTTCGGGTTTTCAAACACGCACAGCAGAACGTGGGCGTGATTGGTCAGGAATGTCCAGTGCGCCATGCGGTCACTCTACCGTCGACAGCCAGAGGTATCCCCAAATAAATCTCCCGACTCGTTTAACGTGCTATATTTTTCCGGTATTAGTAAGCTGGTTATTGAGGAGTCGCTGATGGTTGAGACGGTGCTTGTGGTGTTCGTGCTGGCGGCCACCGTATTTGCGGCAATCAGCGGAGCCGTGGTGGGACGCTGGTCCCCGGATCTGGCCTCACGATTCGCCGCAAGCCTCGCGGCTGCTGGGTGGATTGCAGCCCTGTGTCTTGCACTCCTGCGCCTTGCGGCACCCCGTGCTGAAGGCGCCCCCCTGTTGGGACTGCCTGGGCTGACTGCCGACTGGTTGGCGGTCCTGATGCTGATGCTGGTGCTGGGCCTGAGCGCTCTGATCCAGTTCTTCGCTGTGCGTTACCTTCGCGGGGACCCCCGCCAGGTCTGGTTTGTCGTCACCGCCAACCTGGTGACGGCCGCTACGGCACTGATGATCTGCACCAACACGATCCTGGGATTCGGGCTGGCCTGGGTCGCCGCGGGCGTCAGCCTGGTCGCGTTGCTGGCAACCTATCCGCACGTGCCTCAGGCTCGCGATGGAGTCCGGCGCACGGCCATCCGCTTCGCAATTGGCGACCTGCCCTTGGTGGTGGCCGTATCGCTGTTGTTGGCAACGACTGGCGGGGATGTGTCCTTCACCGATCTCGGCACGTCGATGGCGGGACTGCCAACTTTTCTGACCACCTTGATCGCTACCCTGCTGGTGATTCCGGCGCTCGCGCGATCCAGCCAGGTGCCGTTCCACGGCTGGCTGCCGGCAACCCTGGCCGCCCCAACCCCGGTGTCGGCCCTGATGCACGCGGGGGTTGTCAACGCGGGTGCCATCCTGATCCTGCGGTTCTCGCCCGCGATCGGAGAGTCCGTTGTTGCGATGGCCGTGGTCTTCTGGGCGGGGGCACTGACGCTGGGGTATGCATCCGCGGTGCGGTTGATCAAACCGGATGTGAAGGGTCGCCTGGTCTTCTCGACCATGGCGCAAATGGGCTTCATGATGCTCGCTTGCGGGATGGGAGCGTTTGCTGCCGCCGTGTTCCACCTCATCGCCCATGGGCTTTTCAAGTCCGCACTGTTCCTCGGCGCCGGGACCGGGGTCGCAAGACAGGCCAGGCAACGGGCATGGCCGACCCGCGAGGTCACGCGTTGGCCCCAGGCGGCCGCATCCCTTGCAATAGCGGTGACGGTGCCTATCGGGGCGATTGTCGCGTCCCGCGCGCTCCTCGGTATCGAGTTGTCGCCTGCAAGCCAGGCACTTCAGGTCTTCGTTGTTTTCACCGCCGCGGTGGCTCTCGGAACCACCCTGTGGACGCATTTCTCGCCCCAGACTGCGATCCTGGGTGGTCTTGCCATCACAGGGTTGACCTTCGGATACACCGCTCTCATCGACATGTTCGATACCGTCCTGAAATTCGGGCCAGCACCTGCAGCAGTGGGCGCGTGGTGGCTGCTGATCCCGGGGGTTGCGCTGCTCGTGCTCCAGCTGGTGCAACGCGGGAGATCCGGCAACCGTGTCAGCCACCACCTGTATGCCCTCGCCCTCGCCGCCGGAACCCCCACCGCGGGCACGAAGCAGCAACCGATTGCAGTTCCTGAAGGAGCCTTGTCATGAGCCTCGAGATCCGGGCCGCAGTCGCCCGCGCCACCCGGACGGTCATCCCGTTGTGGCCGCTGTCGTCGTTCATTGCTGTCAACCCTTTAGGCGCGCACGAATCGGAGGACTTCGCGACGGCCGCGGTCACTCGATCACCGGGCGCGTTTCTTGCCGACTATGAGACCGGGCGAATCACCGACACTGACCTGGTGGCGGCGGTCCTGCACCGTGTTCCCGAATTGGCCGACGCCGGAGACGTCGCCATCGGTGGCCGAGTCTGGCCTGCTGTCGAGCTCGCGGCAATCGAACTTGTGCACGCTGACCATCATGGGAGACAGCCCTCGTCGACACCCGAGCCCGACCTGGCGGATGAACTCGTATCGAAATGGATTGCCGCCTACCTCGACCCACAACCACTGTGGGAGATGCCAGACCGCGAGCACGGCTTGTGGGCCGCGTGGACGGCACTGGCCCACTACGACCCCCACCTGCCTGGAGCGGCTCGAAAACGGCTTCGCAACCTCCCGCGCACTGCCGATGAAGGACTCACGCAGGCGCTTGCGAGGCTGGGCGTGGACCAGAGCAAGACCGAGATGGTCCTGCAGGAGGCGGTGAAGCGATCGCCCGGATGGGTCGCGCATATCAAGTGGCGGGCCGACCATGTGGGAGATATCGACTTGACGTCTTATTTGGCGATCTGCATCACTCTGCGGTGGGCGCTCGCCCTGCCTCTGCCGCAGTCGGCGACCCAGCCACGGTCGGAATCAGCCACCGCCTGGGAACGAGCCGCGTTACTGATCCCGACGCTGTCGGAGGATCCCGAATCGTCGGAGACGGTCACTCTGGTGGCGCGAATACTGGCGCTGCATCCACCGCAACTTCACGTCTTCGCATGGCAGACGGCCTATGAAGAGCATTATCGGCGGCAGCTCGTGGCTTCGGTTTCCCCAGCCGACACCAGAGCCTCCAATCCACGCGTACAGGTGGTGATGTGCATCGACCCCCGCTCGGAAGGAATGCGTCGCTACCTCGAAGCCGACCCCGGAATCGAGACCTACGGTTTCGCCGGATTCTTCGGTGTCCCGATCCGCTTTGCCAGCTACCAGGCCCGAGGCGCCATCGATGCCCTTCCCGCACTGCTTACTGCTCGCCATTCGGTGACAGAGGCGCCGAATGATCTGCGTCGAGCGCGGCGGCACACGACCGCTCTTCGGGTTCGAGACGCTTTCGCCGCAGGTATGCATGCCGGCGAAACCGCACCGGCGGCACCCTTCGCGCTGGCCGAGACACTCGGCTGGTTCTTCGGTGCAACCACCCTTCTGCGGACACTCTGGCCCGGCAGCACCCACGCCATTGAACGGTTCCGACGCCGCACAACACCCGCGATCACCTCGGATATCACCATCGCCGCTGCCTTCTCCCTCGGCGAACGGGCCGCTCTTGCCGAGACAGGCATCCGCATGATGGGCCTGGATCGCTTCGCCCCGCTGATCGTTTTGGCCGGCCACGGGTCGACCAGCACCAACAACCTGTACCAGTCAGCACTGGACTGCGGAGCCTGCGGCGGAAACCCGGGAGCAGCCAACGCGAGAGCTGCGGCCGCAATCTTCAACGATCCCGCGGTGCGCCGAATCCTCGCCGACCGCGGCCTTTCGATTCCGGAAACGACATTCTTCGTGGCCGCGGAGCACAACACCGTATCCGATCGGGTTGAGATTCTTGACCCGCACCTGCTGCCGGAGAGCCACGCAAGCTCCGTCAAGGAATTCGTCGAGGCGCAGCGAACGGCGGCTGATCTGCTGGTGACGGAACGATCACGCCACCTGCCCGGCGCGACACGACATGGCAAAGTGCGACGCTCTCCGGCACGTCTGCGGCAACGCGCTCACGACTGGGCGGAGGTGTATCCCGAACTCGGACTCGTCGGCAACGCCGCGATGATCATCGGACCGCGAGAGATCACGAGGGGGGTGAACCTTGAGCGGCGCGTTTTCCTGCATTCCTATCGACCCGAATGTGACCCGGATGGTTCTGCGCTGGAAACGATCATGACCGCCCCCTTGGTCGTTGCCCAATGGATCAATCACCAGTACTACTTCTCGACGGTCGACCAGAACCGCTGGGGAGCCGGAACCAAGACCATCCACAACGCGATCGGGACTATCGGCGTGCTCGCCGGTCACACCGGCGACCTCAAGCGTGGCCTGCCTCTCCAATCGGTCGCCGTGGGCGACCGGGACCTTCACGAACCGATGCGGCTCAGCGTGCTGATTCAGGCACCCCTCGACCGAATCGGGAGCATCGTTTCTCGCAACCAGGTTCTTCGACACCTTTTCGACAACAACTGGATCACGCTCACCGCGCGCAACGACCAGCACAGCCCCTGGTACCGGTATGGCACCTACGGGTGGATCCCGGATCCCCACCCCAGCGGAAATTCACAAGACAACAACGAACAGGGAGCCTAGCCATGGAACCACTCACAAAAATGACTCGCATCGAGATCGTGGTTCCGGGTCGAGACGCACCACCGGTCAGGGAACTCATCACCTCCGCCGGAGCCACCGGCTACACGGCCGTCTCCGGTGTCTCGGGAATCGGGCACCACGGACCGCACTCGGGCGCACTCCTGTTCAATGAGTACGACACTCTCACGATGCTCATCACCGTGCTGCCACCGGAGAAAGCCCCCGCGCTCATCGGCGCCGTTCGGCGGCTACTCGAGGATGGCCCCGGAGTCATGTTCGTCGCCGACACCTACGTAAGCAGGCCTGAATACTTCGCATGAAAACCCATCCGTACGCGGGCGCGAGGATAGCGTTCGCCACCATGCACGGCAAAGAGCAACTCGCCCGTCACCCGTTTCTGGACACCCTCGGCGCCGACGTTTACGCCCCTGCCGACTTGGACACCGACCAGTTTGGTACCTTCTCCGGAGAGATTGCCCGTACCCTCAGCCCCCGAGCCGCAGCGCTGGTCAAGGCCCGGCTCGGCATGCAGCTGGCAGGCGTCCCGTACGGGCTAGCCTCCGAGGGCAGCTTCAACTCCGGCCTCGGGTTCCTGGTCGAACACCACGAAGTCCTGATCTTCATTGACGAGACCCGCGACCTTGAACTGGTCGAAGGCACCATCACCACCTCCCCGCTGCCGCCCGGAAGATCCATCAGCACCCTGGAAGCCGCGCTCACATATTCACGGGCCATCGGAGATCCGCAACAAGGCCTGCTGCTCCGCGGCGGCGCGGCTGGGGAGCTCATCCAGAAAGACTTCGACACCGCAGAGCAGTTATCGGACGCAGTGGGCCGGATGCTTGAGCTCACGTCTGGCCGCCCGGTCACCATCTCCCCCGACTTCCGAGCGCACCGCTGCCCCTCCCGTGCCGAGATCGTCACCATCCTTGCCCAGAGGATGGCACGCCGACTGGCCATTCCCTGCCCGAATTGTCATACCTTTGGATTCGGACAGGTCGACATCGAACGCGGACTGCGCTGCTCCGACTGCGGAGAACCCACCCGGGTGATCGCCGCCGACATCTCTGGCTGCGGGCGCTGCCCGCACACCGTCCGCACCCCGCGAACGGACCAGTGCGCCTCGCCACAGTCGTGCGACTACTGCAACCCCTGATCCAGCTGGCGCTATTTTCGCCCGCGTGTGAGCCGGGAAGTTCACCAATGCGACAGGGAAGTGTGGGCGATCCACCGAGACGCTGAGGATCGCCGGGAGTCCCGCGTTTCGCAATGACCAGGACTTCGGTGAACCGTTCGGGGTCGTCATTGGCTTCCAGGCCAGTCACGAACGAGAACGTCAGGTTGGCGACGACTGCTGCACCCGGCATCCAGCAGCTCCTGCAGTTGACTTAAAGTACAAAAGATTTACTTCTTTACAGTCTGCACATTGGTATGACGATGGTCCAGAAGAAGGAGGTGGCCATGAACGCGCGCAGAAGACTGAACAAAGCTGACGACCCTCGCGTAACGCGAACTCGTAACGATGTGTTGGCTGAAGCGATCAACATCTTGGTGAACGACGGATGGGATGCCGTTACCTATGCCCGTGTAGCAGCTCAATCAGGGTATTCACGCGCGATAATTTCAGCCCATTGGCCAGAGCGTATCGATCTGATGCGTGACGCGTTCACCCGATATGAACAGACACCCCACCCGGAGAAATCGGGCGACCCCGAAGCCGACCTACGTGCAGAGGTCATCAGTTTCTCGAGAGCCATGGTGGAGTTCCGGCTCAAACGTGTTTTGGCGACCCTCGCCGAACGCTCGCAGACGACCCCTGAGGTAATTGGCATTCGTGACTCTTTCGTTGCAACGGGAGAACGCCCAATGCGGGAGACACTCCTCGCTGTTGCTTCCGGGCCTCCATAAGAAGCTGCCCTTTTGATGTTGTGCGGAATGGTCACGCACTCTGTCCTCCTGCACGGCAAACCCCCGAAAACACAAGTCGTCGATTCCGCAATAGAGATGGTGCTTTCTGGACTGGGGCAACGCTGACGCCGGGCCGTCACGTCGCACCATCGGCGCTGTGATCCGCCAACTGCCCCGGGCTGTCGACGACTGGCTCGACAGCGTGTTCACTAGCGAACAGGTGGTAGATTTCGGCGTGTTGCTTACCCCTCCGGCTACCCACAGAAAAGAATTTCCATGCGCTTTCGCGCGATCGCCGTAGTCGTGCTTCTCTTCGCCTCCTTCATGGACCTACTCGACACGACAATCGTCAACGTCGCCCTCCCCTCGATCGAGAAGGACCTGAACGTCACCGCGGCTCAGCTCGAGTGGATCGTGTCTGGCTACGTTCTCTCCTTCGCCGTGCTCATCATCACAGGCGGCCGGCTCGGTGACATCTACGGCCGCAAGCGGCTGTTCCTGATCGGCGTCACCGGGTTCACCCTCGCGTCGGCCTCCTGCGCTGCCGCGTCCAGCGGCGACATGCTCGTGTTCTCCCGCATAGTCCAGGGTGCCTTCGGCGCGATCATGATCCCCCAGGTGCTTTCGATCATCCAGGTGCTGTTCGCACCGAAAGAACGCGCGGGGGTTTTCGGGGCACTCGGTGCGATCTCGGGACTTGCCGCCGTTGCCGGACCCCTCATCGGTGGCATCCTCGTCACCCAGAACGCTTTCGAACTGGGCTGGCGGAGCGTATTCATCATCAACGTCCCGGTGGGTATCGCGTTGTTCATCGCCGCAGCTCTCTGCATTCCCGAGTCTCGCGCGACCAAGCGCGTGCGGCTGGATGTGCTGGGGGTCATCCTGATCTCAGCAGTGCTATTCCTGCTCGTCTACGGGCTGATCGAGGGTCGCGCGCTCGGCTGGCCGATCGGCATCTGGATCATGATGAGCGCCAGCCCCGTGCTGCTGGCAGTATTCATCTGGTATCAGAGCCGCCGCGACCGGATGTCTGGCTCCGCCCTGGTGCCGCCCTCGCTGTTCCACAGCCGCGGCTATTCGGCCGGGGTACTCACGTCCTTCTCATTCAGTGCATCCATCGGCGCGTTCTTTCTCATCCTCGTGCTCTACCTGCAAATCGGGCTCGGCTTCTCCGCAATCGACGCCGGTCTTACCACCCTGCCATTCAGCCTCGGAGCTCTGCTCGGTAGCGGCATCGCGGTGCCTCTCGCCCCACGCCTGGGCAAGGGTTTGATTCTGCTGGGCGCTCTCGCCCAGATCGGCGGTTACGTGTGGATTGCACGCATCGTGAATGCCCAAGCCAACGCTCTCGTCGGCACCGATCTGATCGCGCCGATGGCACTGGCCGGTCTCGGTCTCACCCTCCTCGTCGTGCCCCTGACGGACGTCGCACTGGCCCAGACAGCGATCGCCAACGCCGGAGCAGCATCCGGGGTTCTGGGCACGTTCCAGCAGGTTGGTTCCGCGATCGGGATCGCGGTGGTGGGCGTTGTCTTCTTTGGAACTGTCGGCGACGCGTTCTCGCCAGCCGGACTGCGTGATGCCTTCCTCGCAGG
>Ga0209100_1001067_pt1 | contig 20025 bp, 13 predicted proteins | sample lystaG_FD_185480 | JGI IMG/M metagenome (GOLD analysis project Ga0209100, IMG submission 185480) | Glacier valley bacterial and archeal communities from Borup Fiord, Nunavut, Canada, to study Microbial Dark Matter (Phase II) -... | ecosystem: Environmental > Aquatic > Freshwater > Ice > Glacier ...
AATTGCAAGCGCGCACGGTGCTCGATGTCGGCTGCGGCTCTGGTGACATTCCGCTCGCACTCGTGCGCGCGGCCGAACGTGCCGGCACGCACGTGCGCGTGACGTGCTTGGATCGCAGCGAACAGATGCTCGCGATCGCGCGAAAGATGACGGCGGCGCATCCCGATCTGCACTTCGTGCGTGGCGAGGGTGAAGCGTTACCGTTCGCCGATGGTTCGTTCGATGTGGTGATGTGCAACCTCGCGCTGCACCACTTCGAACCCGCGGCTGCCGAGCAGCTCCTACGCGAGCTACGCCGCGTCGCACGGCTTACTCCGATCGTGTGCGATCTGCGCCGCTCGCCGCTCGCCTATGCCGCCGCTCGTCTCTACACGACGGTGCTCACACGCAATCGACTGACCAAAAACGATGGACCGCTCTCGGTGCGACGTGCCTATACGCCGCTCGAGGCGCTCGCGCTCGCGCGCGGCGCCGGTTGGCGTGCGCCCTCGCTGCGCACCTCGGCGTTCTTTCGCATGACGCTGACGGATGAGGGTCGATGAACGGCGTTATCATCGCCGGTGGTGGTCCGGCCGGCTCGGCGACGGCGCTTACGCTCGCACGGGCGGGCATCGAGGTGACGATCGTGGAGCGGGCTGCGTTTCCGCGCCGTAAAGTGTGCGGAGAATATCTCAATAGCGGCGCGGTCGCGGCGCTCGATGCGCTCGGCCTCGGTGAGGACGTGCGTCGGCTCGCGCAGCCGCTCCGCGGCATTCGGCTCGTTCCACCGCAGGCGCCCGCGCTCGAACTGCCCTTTCCGCGCGCGGCGCTCGCGCTCGCACGGGCGGATCTCGATGCGCTCTTGCTCGATGCAGCACGCGCGGCGGGAGCGACGGTCGTTCACGGCCGGGTTGAAGACATCTCATTCGAGCGCGGCGGCGCGAGCGGTGTCGTGATTCGCAACGAAGCCGGAGATCGCCAAAGCCTGGCCGCGCGCACCATTGTCGGCGCGGACGGCAGTGGATCGCTGGTGGCAAAAAAGCTTGGTCTCACACGTCCGACACGTGGCACGCGCCGGTTCGCCGTCGGCGGCCATTACAGCGGCTTTGGCGATCTCGGCGGATATGTCGAAATGTACGTCGGCGCGGGTGCGTATTTTGCGATCAATCCGCTCGACGCGGGACGCGCAAACGTGATGGTCGTCGTCCCCGATCGCGCGCTCGCGCAGTGGTCGAGCGATGTCGATGAAGGTCTGCGCGGAAAAGCGGCGGACCTCGGCCGCGGCCATCGTTCGTTTGCCGAGACCGCGCGGATCGGACCGCGGGTCTCGGTCGGTCCGCTCGCGCACCGCGTCCATGCTCCGATCGCACCCGGCGCCCTGCTGGTCGGCGATGCGGCCGGTTTTTTGAACCCATTCACGGGCCAAGGCGTCTTTCTTGCGCTCAGCGGCGCCGCACATGCATCCGCAGCGATCGTGCGCGCGTTCGAACGCTCGGATGAAGAAGAGACGGCATTCGCCGCGTATGCCGATTGGCGCACGGCCGATTTTCACGCGCGCAAGCAACTCTCGCAACTCGTGAGTTTGATGATCGACGTGCCGCCGCTCGCGCAGCGCGCCGTTTCGCGCCTGCGTCGCTTGCCCGATCTTGGCGCGACGTTGATCGATGCGCTCGCAGGCGCGCGTTCGCCGCAAGCGGTTTTCAATCCACTCGTGCTGGGTCGGTTGCTCGTATGATCGTCACGCGTAGTTCGATCGACATTTCGGCTCCGGCCGTTCGCATCTACGGCTTCGCCGCGCCGACGGAGCGGTGGCCGCAAATTCTCCCGCACTATCGTGACGTACGGATTTTGGCCCGCAGCGGCAACACGCGCACGGTTGCGATGTCGGCGTGGCGCGATCTGCTGCCGATCTCGTGGGTCGCCGAGCAAGTCAACGATCCCAGTCGTCCGCACATTTTCTTTCGCCACATCAAAGGCTGGACGCGCGGTATGGAGGTCGAGTGGCTATTCGAACCGATCGCCGGCGGGACGCGCGTGACGATCGAACACCGGCTCGACTTTGCATTCCCCTTCGCGCGAGCGTGGATCGGCCGTCATATCGTTTCCGACTTCTTCGTGCACGCGGTTGCGACTCGCACGCTCGCCCGAATGAAAACGCTCGCTGAAGGGACCGCTTGAATCATCGCGTGGTCGTAACGGGGATCGGCGTCGTGTCGCCGATCGGCATCGGGGTCGAAGCGTTGTGGGAAGGCACGCTCGCCGAGCGCATCGCCGTGCGACCGATCACGCACTTCGATGTGACCGGCTATCGCTCGAAACTCGCCGCACACGTGGACAATTTTCATGCGTCGGATTTTATGGGATCGCGCCGCGTGCGCTGGACCGACCGGTTTTCACAATTCGCCGTCGCCGCATCGCGACTCGCGCTCGATGACGCCCGCGTCGTCCCATCCGCCGATGACGGTGGCGACGTCGGCGTGTTCATGGGATCGGCCCTCGGCGGGCTCGCCTACGCCGACGAGCAGCACGATGTGTTTCGCGAACAGGGGTTGGAGGCGATCCGACCGTTGCTTGCGATTTCCGTCTTCAGTGGAGCCTCCACGTGCAACGTCGCGATGGAGTTCGGCTTCTCGGGTCCCAATGTTGCAAACGGAAATTCGTGCGCGTCGGGGGCCGTTGCGATCGGCGATGCGTTTCGCGGGATCGCGCGCGGCGACGTTCGAGCGGCGCTCGCCGGTGGCGTCGAGGCGCCGCTCGCGCCGCTGATCTATGGCGCGTTTACGGTCATTCGGGCGATGTCGACGCGCAACGACGATCCGCGGACGGCCAGTAGGCCGTTCGATTTGCATCGCGACGGATTCGTCATGGCCGAGGGCAGCGGCGTTCTCTATCTCGAGCGCTACGATGATGCGCGCGCACGCGGCGCACGGATCTATGGAGAGATCGTCGGCTTCGGCCTGACGAACGATGCACACCACATGTCCGCGCCGCGCCCGGATGGGGTGATGGCGGCGCGCGCGATGACCAAAGCCATGAATGAGGCGCATCTCGCGCCAAGCGACATCGACCTGATCAACGCGCACGGCTCGGGGACCGAAATCGGCGATGCAAGCGAGGCGCTTGCATTCGTCCAAGCCTTCGGTCCGGCACTTGCGACCATTCCGGTGACCGCGACCAAAGGGCAGCACGGCCACGCGCTCGGCGCGACCGGTGCCTGGGAGGCCGCGCTCTCGTTGCTGGCCATCGCGCACCAAACCGTGCCGAAGAGCGTCAATTCATTCGATGAAGACCCCGACTGCCGGCTCCCCATCACCCGGGAGCGCCTCGCCCTCGCCCCACGAACCGTCCTCAGCAACTCCGCCGGATTCGGCGGCATCAACGCTGCGCTCGTCTTCCAACGCATCGATGAGTGATCCGGTCGTCGTTCGCGACGCGCGCAAAGTGTATGCGGGCGAAGGCGCGGAGGTCGTGGCGCTCGATGGTGTTTCGCTGACGGTGAAAGCGGGCGAGATGGTCGCGCTGGTCGGCCCGAGCGGTTGCGGGAAATCGACCTTGCTCAACCTGGTCGGATGCGTCGATCTCCCCTCGAGCGGCGATGTGCTCGTTGCGGGCCAAAATACACGCGATCTCGACGACGACGCGCTGACTTTGCTGCGGCGCGACCACGTCGGCACGATCTTCCAATTTTTCAATCTGCTTCCGGCGCTGACCGTGGAAGCCAACGTCGGTCTGCCGCTGGTCCTTCAGCGCGTGCCGCCCGCCGAGGTTGCAAAGCGCGTTGCGCTCGCGCTCGAAGAAGTTGGCATCACGGAGAAAGCGCGCGTCTATCCGCCGCAGATCTCCGGCGGTCAGATGCAGCGCGTTGCAATCGCGCGCGCGATGGTTCACGACCCGGCGATCTTGCTGGCCGATGAACCGACCGGTAATCTCGATACGCAAAACGGGGCAAACGTCTTGCGGATGCTGCGCGCGCTCGCCGACCGCGGTCAAGCGATTCTCATGGCCACCCATAGTTTGGAAGCCGCGGCCATTTGCGATCGCACGATCCGCATGCAAGACGGTCGTATCGTCGGATGATCGCGCTCTTTCGGGCGCTGGTCCTCGGACATCTGCGCGGCAATAAGCTTCGTACCGGCGTGACGATTCTTGCCGTCGCACTCGGCGTTGCGATCGCACTTGCGATCGACCTTGCCAACGCGACCGCCGTCTCGTCGTTCGCCTCCTCGGTCAACATCATTTCGAGTAAGGTCAACCTGCAAGTCCTCGGCGTCGGACGCGGTTTCGACGAACGCACGATCTTGCGCGTGCAGGACGTGCCCGGCGTGCAGTACGCGAGTCCGACGATCGAAGACTCGCTCGTCGTCGGTGCGAGATCGGGCGATCCGCTCTCCGGCGAAATCTTGCATGTGCTCGGGATCGATCTGCTGCGGCCACTCCCCGGCGACACGAACGCCGGCGGTTTGCCGGGTGCCGTTGCTGAGAGCGCCGGTGCGCCCGATCCGTACGCCCTGGTCAATTCGCACGGTGCGTTCATCAGCGCACGCGTCGCGACGCGATTTCATCTGAAAGTCGGCGATCCGATCGTCGGCCTTGCGGGCGATCGGCCCGTTACCTTACGCGTATCCGCCATCGTTCCCAAGGCTGTGGCGGGAATCGATTCATCGGTCGTGTTCGTCGATATCGCGACGGCGCAGGAGATCTTCGAGAAAGTCGGGCGGCTCGATCGCATCGACCTCGTCGTCGATCCCGCCACCCTCGCGCAAACGATGGCGGCCGTTCGCAAGGTCATTCCCGCCGGAACGCGAGCGATCGAACCGACCGTGCGCACGAGCGAAATCAAACGCATGCTGCGCAGTTTCCAACTCAATCTCGCGGCGCTCTCGTACATCGCCATGCTCGTCGGCATGTACCTCATCTACAACACCGTTGCGATCTCGGTCGTGCAGCGTCGTCCCGAAGTCGGGACGCTCCGCGCGCTCGGCGCAACGCGCGGTCAGATCTTCAAGACGTTCCTGACCGAAGGTGCGCTCTTCGGCGTGATCGGGTCGATCGCTGGGCTCGTGCTCGGCGGCATTCTCGCGCAACTCTCGGTTAGCGCCGTCTCGCGGACGGTCGATGCGCTCTACGTTGCAAGTCATGCCGATCACGTCAACTATGCGCCGCTGGTGTTGCTCAAGGCGTTCGTCGTGGGCGTCGTGCTCGCGACGGCCTCAGCCGTCTTCCCGGCGATCGACGCCGCGCGCACGGTGCCTGCGCTCACGATGCGATCGCAGGGATTCGAGCGACGGTCGCCTTCCCTCGCCCGTCGAGCCGCACTGATCGGACTTGGATTTCTCGTTGCCGCCTATGCCTGTACGTTCGTGCCGGCGATCGACGACATCCCCATTTTCGGCTACGCCGCGGGGCTGCTCATCATCTTTGGCGGTACGCTCTTCGCACCGCTCGCGATCACCCTGCTCTCGCGCTTTGGAACGCGCGTGCTCGAACGACGGTCGCCCGCCGGTACGCTTGCCGTTGCGAATCTCGGTTCCTCGCTGATCCGCAATAGCGTTGCCGTCGCCTCGCTCATGATCGCCATTGCGATGATGGTCTCAGTCGCGATCTTGATCGGATCGTTTCGCACGACGGTCGTCGCGTGGGCGGACGATACGCTCAAGGCCGATCTCTTCGTGCGCCCGCTCGGCCTTGCCGATGCCTCGTACGATGCCCGCTTCTCGCCGGCGATCGTTCCGAAGATTCAAAAGCTGGCCGGAGTGGATGCGGTCGATACGTTCCGCGGCATCTCCATTCCGTTTCGCGATCGGTTGACGACCGTGGGCGCGACCGATTTTTCGACCGCCGCCGATCGGAATAAACTGCGCTTCATCGGCGTCACCGATATGCACGCCCTCGCTCACGAACTTCCCGGTGCGAACGCCGTCGTCATTAGCGAGCCGTTCGCGACGCGCTTCAAGCTCGATCGCGGCGATTCGTTCTCGCTCAATACCCCCGCCGGAAACGTAACGCTCAAGATATTGGCCATCTACAACGACTATTCGAGCGACTCGGGTATCATGCTCATGGACAAGCGCACGTTCGCGCGACTCTATCATGACGACTCGATCAATTCGATCGCGATCTACGCCAAACCCGGGGTGGATCTGGTTCAGCTGCGCAGCACGGTCGTGCGCGCGGTCTTACCACTCAAGGTCGACGCGCAGACCACGCGCGAGTTGCGTTCGCTCGTGATCCAAATCTTCAATCGGACCTTCGCAATTACGTATGCGCTCTACATCATCTCGATTACGATCGCCGTCCTGGGCGTCGTCTCGACGCTCTTCGCGCTCGTGCTCGAACGCAAACGCGAGATCGGATTGATGCGCTACCTCGGGTTACGGGCACGCGACGTTCGCCGCATGGTCTACTACGAGGCGGGTTTTATCGGATTGCTCGGTGGAGTCGGCGGTGTCGTCGTCGGGGTGTTGCTCGCGCTTCTTTTGATCTTTGTGATCAATCGTCAGGCGTTTGGATGGCTCATCGAACTGCATATGCCGTACGATTTTCTTGGTGAGGCGATTGCGCTGGTTATCGTTGCTGCGCTCATCGCTGGGATTTATCCGGCTGGAGTTGCGGCGCGAATTCGTACTGCCGAGGCGGTACGGGCGGAGTAGTGATTATGTTGATTCGACGATTGTGGCGTGTCGCAGGGGACGATCGAGCAGCTGCGGGGACGCTCGGCGCGCCCATCCATGGGCGCTTTGTCGCTGCGTGCGGAGTTGCTCTCGCCATCCTGGCTTCGCAACTCCTTACAGCCCCCGCAGCAGCTCGATCGTCCCCTGCGACCGGGCACGATGTTCAGCATGCGGCTTCGATTGCTATGACTTCTTCTAAACCCGTACGGACTCGGCGCGAGGTGGGGTCAGGGTTTATTCCGGCTACGGCGCCTTTTCAGTTCGTGTTTCCTCGGGATCATGCGGCTCATCTTGGTTATCAGTCGGAGTGGTGGTATTACACCGGGCACGTTCGGGCGAAGGATGGGCGGCGGTTTGGGTATGAGTTGACGTTTTTTCGGGTTGGGTTGAAGCCGGGGGATCCGCAGCTTCGGCGTGGTGAGTCGCGGTGGCGGGGGAATGAGTTGTATCCGGCTCACTTTGCGCTTACGGATGAGAGCGGGAAAACGTTCGTGCACTACGAGCGGTTCGCTCGCGAGGCGCTTGGGGCGGGTAGTGCTTCGACGAAAGATTTGAACGTTCGGGTTGATGATTGGTTTGTTCGTGGGGATGGGCCGATGCAGATGCATGCGCGGGCCGGTGGGAATGCGATTACGTTTTCGCAAGTTTCGGAGAAGCCACCGGCTATTCATGGGCATGATGGGGTGTCGAAGAAGGGGCCGTGCTTGTCGTGTGCTTCGCACTACTATTCGCTTACGCGGTTGCATACGACCGGGACGCTCGTTGTGAACGGGCAGTCGCTTGCGGTCGATGGGCTTTCCTGGATGGATCATGAGTTTGGTTCGGATGAGTTGCAGAAGAATCAGGCTGGGTGGGATTGGTTTGCGCTTCAGCTCGATGACAAGCGTGAGGTGATGTTGTATCGGCTTCGGCAGAAAGATGGCAGCGTTACGCCGCAGTCGAGTGGATCGGTCGTTGGGTCGCGCGGCGATGTTGCGTACTTGCCGCTGGCCGCGTTTTCGATTGCGGCGAATGGGTCGTGGAAGTCGCCGCATACCGGTGGCATCTATCCCTCGGGATGGCGCGTGCAGATTCCGGGTTCGCAGCTCGATCTTACGCTCGTCCCGACCGTGCTCGATCAGGAGTTGAGCAACACGACCGGTGGCATTTCCTATTGGGAAGGCGCGGTCGATGTGAAAGACACCGCCACCGGTAAGGTGCTCGGCGTCGGGTATGTCGAGCTGACCGGGTACGCGGGCGCGATCAGTCTCTGACGCCTCCGAATTCCGGCGGCGCGGTTTGCACGGGCGCGGGTTGCGGTGATTCGGGCGGCTGCATCGTTGGTGTCGGCGTCGCGGTCGGCGTATCGGTGATGAGACCGAGTTGTGCGAGCCAATCGCGATGACCGAGGCCGACGTACGGACCGGCCGGTGAATCGGCTGGGGCGCGTGTCGTGATTTTCACGTAATACCCGACGCAGATCCATTTCTTCCCGACACGGATCGTCGTGCGGATTGCGGCAGCATCCGTCCTCGTTCGGATGATCTTGTTCGGGCGCATAGCGTGGTGCGAGCCACGACGCACTATCAGTGAATAAGGTGCCTCAGAGCCTAGGAGTGTAGAACGATGCGTGGTCTTGCTGTTCCCTTTTATTTCACTGTCCGAGCGACACTCGATGCCGGTTCATCAATTCGGCAAGTGATGCGTGCAAAAGCGGACCTGCCATCGCGACGATGTTCTCTCCGTCAAAGCGTTCGCGACACACCCGCACTTCCACATTGCAAACTGATCCAGCGTTTCGTTTTCAACAAAATGCTCGTTGCTGTAGCTAGCGACGCCACTTTGCCCTAGCCTATATGCGTCACCCAACCGTTCGAATAAAGCGCTCAGTGTATACTTAATAGTTGCCATTTCGTAAAACGTCCACAAGAACTAGTCGAGGGTAAATCTTCAATTAGCATAATTATTTCTTGCCATATATGCTTCACCGGAGCCGGTCTGTATCGGAGGTGCGAAACTCCCCCTAACATGCCAATTAACAAACGCGTGTGAAAATCGCGTTTTCGTAGGGGAAATTTGGATATTTATTTGGCGATCCTTGCTCGGGTAAAAAAGACGGGAATCGCGGTACGGTTACGTCGGATGCGAGTGCCTGGGAGAGCGCACGTTCTGCGCTAGCCGCCGTGTCGCGATTCGTTTTCGGCGGAAGCTGCGCCGCCTTGACGATTAGGATGGTCGTGCGAGCGACGTTGCCGCTCTCGCTTTGCGTCGTTGCGACGAAGAACGAATGAAGGACGAACGGAAAGGCCAGAAGATTGACGATGATCGAGGCGACGAGCGATATTCCGTTTCGCTTCGTGGCTCGACGTGGCGTTGAAGTTTCCGTATCAACCTCGTTCTTTGCACCCGATAGCAAGCTGTAGATCCGAGAACGCGTCTTATGCAGCGGTGATTTCGTCGCCTTTGCGCTTGACCGTTTTGCGCAGCGCGACACACGTGCTCTTCGCATCGGAGCGGATTTCAACACCGTCCATGAGCGCGCGCATCATCGGCAAGCCGCGGCCGCGTTCGTCGCGTTTTCGCGCTGGGCGCCATTTTCCGCGGTCCTCGATTTTTATTTCCAATTCGCCCGACTCGCAGGTTGCATCGACGCAGGCGATGCCGGGTGTTTCGGTTCCATATGCGTGTTCGACGGCGTTGGCGATCGCTTCGCCGACGGCGGTCAGGACGCCGAATCGCGTGTCTTCGTCGAGTTCGATCGATTCGAGCCAGCGCGAGAGCGAGCGGCGGACCAGCGGGACGGCCATCGTGATCGCCGAGAATTCGTAGTGGAACGTTTTGCGTTCTTGCGGTGCGATCGTGACCGTGAGCGTTGCGACGTCGTCGGTGTTCGAGGCGTTGGCGAAGATGCGGCGTTGAAGCGCGCGCGCGGCATCGGGAGGCGCGGGCACGTCCATCATCTGTTCGCGCAGCGCGTCGAGCAACATTGCCTCGCCCGCCACCACGTCGCGCGAATACTCGATCAGGCCATCGGTGTAGAGCGTCAGCAGCGAGCCGGGGGGCAGCGTAAAGGTCCAGTCGGTCGCCTCGACCTCATCGGCGATGCCGAGCGGAATGCCGTCGGCCGGCAATCGTTCCGCCATTCCCGAGGGCAAGGTGAGGATCGGGGGCGGGTGTCCGGCGCTTGCGTACGAGAGCGTCGATGTCGTGGGATCGATGATCCCGAAGAGCGCCGTCACCATGACGGGATTCGCGCGCATGTTGACGATCGTATTCGCACGCTCGATGACGAGCGAGGGGGACTTCGGGTTGATCGCCGAGGCGCGAAAGGCCTGGCGCACTTCACCCATCACGACGGCCGCACGTAGGCCGTGCCCGGCAACGTCGCCGATCGAGATCGCAATCCGGCCGTCAGGCAACTCGAATGCATCGTACCAGTCGCCGCCGACGATGGACTCTTCGGCGCCCGGACGGTAGGCGGCATCGTAGCGCATGTTCTCGTGCGTGGGGAGGCGCTCGGGGAGCAGCGCACGTTGTAGGGTGTCGGCGACGAGATGCTCGCGTGCGTACGCCCGAGCCGAATCGATCGCCAGGGCAGCGCGGAGGGCGAGCTCTTCGAAGAGTGCGATGTCGGCCGAATCGAAGCCCTCGACGCGACCGACGCGGAGAATACCAAAGAACTGTTCGCGTGCGACGAGGGGGAAGTCGGCGGCCTGGGGCAGTTCGCGCGGCCCGTGCGCCGTAAAGCGCCGTTCGCTCAGGGACGGACCGATCGGATGCGCGGCGAAACTCGCCTCCACATTTCCCGCGTGCGCCATCGACGCATAGCCGGCGGGTCCGTCCTCAACCATCGCAATGGCGAAGACATCCGCGTGGTGGGGAACCGTGACCGCGGCAACCCCGGCGAGCGTTTGCGAGAAATCGAATGAGGAAGCAAGTGTTCTACTTGCGTTGGAAAGAAACCGTAGCGTCGCCGATAAGCGATCGGCATCGGTCATAGAAACCAAGCCGCGTACATCCTCGAGTGCCGTCCTCCGTGGCTCTACGATTTCCCTCGCTTGTCCCTCGCTAAACATTCTCGTCTACAGTACGCTCTTGAGGTTTTAGGACGAACGTTTTTGGGAATTCGAGCGCAAACGCGCTCGCCACGAATCGTTTAGCCTGCTAAAGGCTCGACGTTTCATTCCGTTCCGAGTCCGCGTCGGAGATAGTATACATGGCGTCTGCGACCCCTGAGAAGCTAAAGTCCCTAACGAACGGGGCTCGTTCTGCTGTGCCCGCGACCGGGAAAGCCGCGAGCGGCAAGCCCGTCGCCAAGCCCGTGCCGGTGAAAGCGGGCACGAACGGCAAAGCGCCGAGCGTGAAGCCCGTGATGCCGGACGCGCCGGACTTCGCGCAGCGGCAGCTGCTCGCCGCACTTCGCTCGATGGCGAAAGGCGATTTTTCGGTGCGCGTCTCGACGGCGCTGCCGGGGATCGATGCGGATATCGCTGAGGCGTTCAACGATGTCGTCTCGCTCAACGCGCGGATGGTCAAAGAATTCGAACGCATCTCGGATGTCGTGGGTATCGACGGTCGGATCAAAGAGCGCGCCGAATTGACGCAGGTGCCGGGCTCGTGGGCCGACTACATGCGCTCGCTCAACTCGCTCATCGATGACCTGACGCATCCGATCGCCGAAACGAGCCGCGTGCTTGGCGCGGTCTCGCGCGGCGATCTCTCGCAGCAGATGGCGCTCGAGATCGACGGCCGCCCGCTCAAAGGCGAGTTTCTGCGGTCTTCCAAGACGATCAACGCCATGGTCGATCAGCTCAACGCCTTCGCCTTCGAAGTAACGCGGGTTGCGCGCGAAGTCGGTTCGGAAGGCAAACTCGGCGGTCAGGCGCTCGTGAAGGGCGTCGCCGGCACGTGGAAAGATCTCACCGACTCGGTCAACTCGATGGCCGGTACGCTGACCAACCAAATTCGCAACATCGCCGATGTGACGACGGCCGTTGCCAACGGCGATCTCTCGAAGAAGATCACCGTCGAAGCCCGCGGCGAAATTCTGCAGCTCAAAGACACGATCAACGTCATGGTGGATCAGCTGAACGCGTTCGCATCCGAAGTCACGCGCGTCGCTCGCGAAGTCGGCTCCGAAGGCCGCCTCGGTGGACAGGCCGACGTTCGCGGCGTGGCCGGAACGTGGAAAGATCTTACGGACTCGGTCAACTCGATGGCCGGTAACCTCACGAGCCAGGTGCGAAACATCGCCGAAGTCACGACGGCCGTTGCCAAAGGCGATCTCACGAAGAAGATCACCGTCGACGTGCGCGGTGAGATGCTCGAACTCAAGGCCACCGTCAACGTCATGGTCGATCAGTTGAACGCGTTCGCATCCGAAGTCACGCGCGTCGCTCGTGAAGTCGGTTCGGAAGGCAAACTCGGCGGTCAGGCGCGCGTCGAAGGCGTCGCGGGTACGTGGAAAGATTTGACCGACAACGTCAACTCGATGGCCGGTAACCTGACAAACCAAGTGCGAAACATCGCCGAAGTCACGACGGCCGTTGCCAAAGGCGATCTTTCGAAGAAGATCACCGTCGACGTGCGCGGCGAAATGCTCGAACTCAAAGGCACCGTCAACGTCATGGTCGACCAGCTGAACGCCTTCGCATCGGAGGTCACGCGCGTCGCGCGTGAAGTCGGTACCGAAGGTCGACTCGGCGGTCAGGCGCAGGTCGAAGGCGTCGCCGGTACCTGGAAAGATCTCACGGACTCGGTCAACTCGATGGCCGGTAACCTCACGAACCAAGTGCGAAACATCGCCGAAGTGACGACGGCCGTCGCCAACGGCGATCTTTCGAAGAAGATCACGGTGTCCGTGCGTGGCGAAATGGCCGAGCTCAAAGGCACGATCAACACGATGGTCGATCAGCTCAACGGCTTTGCATCGGAGGTCACGCGCGTCGCTCGCGAAGTGGGTTCCGAAGGAAAACTCGGCGGCCAGGCGCAGGTGCAAGGCGTCGCCGGTACGTGGAAAGATCTCACCGACTCGGTCAACTCGATGGCCGGTAACCTCACGAATCAAGTGCGAAACATCGCTGCGGTTACGACCGCCGTTGCGCGCGGAGACCTCTCGAAGAAGATCACGGTCGACGTGCGCGGTGAGATGGCCGAACTCAAGTCGACCGTCAACGTCATGGTCGATCAATTGAACGGCTTTGCCTCCGAAGTGACGCGCGTGGCGCGCGAAGTCGGTTCGGACGGAAAACTCGGTGGTCAAGCCCAGGTGCTCGGCGTTGCGGGTACGTGGAAAGATCTCACGGACTCGGTCAACTCGATGGCCGGTAACCTCACGAACCAAGTGCGAAACATCGCCGAAGTCACGACGGCCGTTGCCAACGGGGATCTCTCGAAGAAGATTACCGTCGACGTGCGCGGTGAGATGGCGGAACTCAAAAACACGGTCAACACGATGGTCGATCAGTTGAACGCGTTCGCATCGGAGGTCACGCGCGTCGCGCGCGAAGTCGGTTCGGATGGCAAGCTCGGCGGCCAAGCGCAGGTGCAAGGCGTCGCCGGTACGTGGAAAGATCTCACGGATAACGTGAACTTCATGGCCTCCAACCTCACCTCTCAGGTGCGTAACGTCGCCGACGTTACGACGGCCGTTGCGAAGGGCGATCTCAGTAAGAAGATCACCGTCGACGTCAAAGGCGAGATGCTCGAGCTCAAGGGCACGATCAACACGATGGTCGATCAGCTTTCCGCCTTCGCATCCGAAGTCACGCGCGTTGCGCGTGAAGTCGGTACGGAAGGAAAGCTCGGCGGTCAGGCCCGCGTCGAAGGCGTCGCCGGTACGTGGAAAGATCTCACCGACTCGGTCAACTCGATGGCCGGTAACCTCACGGCTCAAGTCCGAAACATCGCCGAGGTGACGACGGCCGTTGCGAAGGGCGATCTCTCGAAGAAGATCACCGTCGACGTGCGCGGTGAAATGCTCGAACTCAAAGGCACCGTCAACGTCATGGTCGACCAGCTGAACGCCTTCGCATCGGAGGTCACTCGCGTCGCGCGCGAGGTCGGTTCCGAAGGTATCCTCGGCGGTCAAGCGCAGGTGCAAGGCGTCGGCGGCACGTGGAAAGATCTCACCGACAACGTCAACTCGATGGCCTCGAACCTCACAAACCAGGTTCGTAACATCGCGAAGGTGACGACGGCCGTTGCCAACGGCGATCTTTCGAAGAAGATCACCGTCGACGTGCGCGGCGAAATGCTGGAACTCAAAGACACGATCAACGTCATGGTCGATCAGCTGAACGCCTTCGCATCGGAGGTGACGCGCGTCGCTCGTGAAGTCGGTTCCGAAGGGAAGCTCGGCGGTCAGGCCGTCGTGCTCGGCGTCGGCGGGACGTGGAAAGATCTCACGGACTCCGTGAACTCCATGGCCGGTAACTTGACGAACCAAGTGCGCGGTATCGCAAAGGTCGTCACCGGTGTTGCCAACGGCGATCTCAAGCGTAAACTCACGCTCGATGCCAAAGGCGAAATCGCCGAACTTGCGGACACGATCAACGGGATGATCGATACGCTCGCAACGTTCGCCGATCAGGTGACCAACGTCGCCAAAGACGTCGGCTTCGAAGGCAAACTCGGCGGTCAAGCCGAGGTTCCCGGTGCTGCGGGTCTCTGGCGCGATCTGACCGACTCCGTCAACCAACTCGCCGCTCAGCTCACCTCACAAATCCGAGCGATTGGTGAAGTCGCAACGGCCGTTACAAAAGGCGACCTGTCGCGAACGATCGAGGTCGGCGCACAAGGCGAGGTCGCACAGCTCACCGAGAACGTCAACGAGATGATTCGGAACTTGCGCGACACGACGCGTAAGAACCAAGAGCAGGACTGGCTGAAGACCAACCTCGCGCGCTTCACCGGTATGCTGCAAGGTCAGAAAGACATCAAGACCGTTGCGAAGCTGATCATGTCGGAACTCGCGCCGCTCGTCGCCGCGCACACCGGCGTCTTCTACCTCAACGAACCGGTCGACGATTCCCCGCTGCTCAAACTGCTCGCGGGCTACGCGTTCAACCGTCGCAAGAATCTCACATCGGAGTTCGGTCTTGGTGAAGGTCTCGTCGGCCAGTGCGTTTTCGAGAAAGAACGCATTCTAGTCACCAACGCCCCGCCGGACTACATCGAGATCAGCTCGGGCCTCGGCTCGGCAACGCCGCTGAACATCATCGTGCTGCCGGTGCTCTTCGAAGGCGACGTCAAAGCTGTCATCGAGCTTGCGAGCTTCGAGAAGTTCAGCGAGATCCACTTACTGTTCTTGGATCAGCTGACCGAATCGATCGGTATCGTCCTCAACACGATCGCCGCGAACATGCGCACGGAAGAACTGCTCAAACAGTCGCAGTCGCTCACGATCGAACTCCAGAGCCAGCAGCTCGAACTCCAGACGACCAACGAAGAGCTGGAAGAAAAAGCCCGCCTGCTTTCGGAACAAAACGAAGAGGTCGAACGGCGTACGCGCGAGATCCGCGAGATCGACGAAGCCCGTCGTGCGCTCGAACAAAAAGCCGAGCAGCTCGCGCTCACCTCGAAATACAAGTCGCAGTTTCTCGCGAACATGTCGCACGAGTTGCGCACCCCGCTCAACTCGCTGCTGCTGCTCTCGAAGCAACTCGCGGACAACAAAGAAAACAACCTCACGAGCAAACAAGTCGAGTTCGCCTCGACGATCCGCCGCTCGGGCACGGATCTGCTCACGCTCATCAACGACATTCTCGACCTCTCGAAGATCGAGTCGGGGACGACGAGCGTCGACTTCGCCGAACAGCGCGTCCACGACATCGCCGACGACGTGGAACGGACGTTCCGTTCGCTCTCGCTCGAACGCGGTCTCTCCTTTGGAATCGTGGTCGACGACGACGTGCCGGCGACGATCGAAACCGACTCCACGCGCCTCATGCAAATCATCAAGAACCTGCTCTCGAATGCGTTCAAGTTCACGCAAGAAGGCAATGTCGAGTTGCGCATCTCCAAGGTCGAAGGCAAGGATGCGATGGGCAACAGCGGTCCGTTCATCGCCTTCGCCGTCTCGGATAGCGGCATCGGCATCGCGCCGGACAAACACAACGTGATCTTCGAGGCGTTCCAGCAAGCCGACATGAGCACGGCGCGCAAGTACGGCGGCACGGGTCTCGGCCTTACGATCTCGCGCGAGATCGCGGGGTTGCTCGGCGGCGACATGACGGTCGAGAGCGAACCGGGGGTCGGCTCGACCTTCACGTTCTTCCATCCGATCGGTGCGCGCAAAGAACGCACGACCGACAATGCGATCATGCTGCCGCCGAAGGCGAAGTCGGGCGGGGCCGATGCGGGCTTCCGCTCGTTGCCGCCGCGACCGGTGGTCGAACGCGCAGCATCGATTGCAAATGCCCGCGCTAGCGAAGTCGACGTCGACGACGATCGCAATTCCATCAAACCGACCGATCGTGTCGTCCTCATCATCGAAGACGATGCGACGTTCGCGCGCATCTTGCTCGGCCTCGCGCGCGACCGCGGCTTCAAGGGAATCACGGCGCATACGGGTGCCGACGGCATCGCACTTGCCCGCGCCTACCTCCCGGATGCGGTTACGCTCGACATTCGTTTGCCGGATATCGACGGGTGGCAACTGCTCGATCAACTCAAGAAAGATCCCACGACGCGCAACATCGCGGTGCACGTCATTTCGGGTGAAGAACAGTGGCAGCGGGCGCTGGATTCGGGTGCCGTCGCGCACTTGAAGAAACCCGCAAGCGAAGATGCGCTCACGGAAGCGTTCGATAATCTGCTCGGATTTGCGGATAATACCACCCGCAATCTGCTCGTGATCGAAGACGACGTGACGCAGCTCTCGGCGATGGCCAACCTCGTCTCATCGGGCGAAGTCACGGTCACGGCCGTAAGCACCGGGAGCGAAGCGCTGGCCGCGCTCGATCGCGGACGCTTCGATTGCGTCGTCGTGGATCTCGGGCTCCCGGACATCGACGGAATCGAACTGATCGAGCAGATTAAGACGCATCCGGCGCACGTCCGCGTTCCCGTCATCGTCTACACGGGTCGCGAACTCGACGAACATCAGGAATCGGCGCTGCGTCGACTCAGCCAAAGCATCATCATCAAGGATGCGATGTCGCCCGAACGCCTCATCGATGAAACCAGCTACTTCCTCAATCAAGTCGAGGCGCGACTGCCCAAACGGCCGCCGGCGGCGATCGGAACGGCCGCCAGTCTCGAAGGCAAGACGGTCGTCATCGTTGATGATGACGTACGAAACATCTATGCGCTAAAATCCGCGCTCGAGGAGTTTCGCATGAACGTCATCACGGCCGAGAGCGGAATGGAGTGCATCGAGACGCTGCGTTCGCGTAGCGATATCGATGTCGTGCTCATGGACATCATGATGCCGGAGATGGATGGTTACGAGACGATCCGGCGCATTCGCGCGGACGTTCAGTGGTCATCCCTGCCGATCATCGCCCTCACGGCGAAAGCCATGAAAGGCGACCGGGAGAGCTGTCTTGCCGCAGGCGCATCGGAATACATCAGTAAGCCCGTCGATGTGGATCAGCTGGTTTCGCTGATTCGCGTCTGGCTGGATGTGACCGTTTGATCGAGACCCGCCAAATCGCGCCTGCGGTCGCCGAGATCGAGCTCCAGTTGCTGCTCGAAGCGGTGTACCGCGTGACGGGATACGACTTCCGCGAATACGCTCCCGGCACGCTCAAACGGCGCGTGTCGGAGCGTCTGCGGGCGGAAGGGGTGAACACGTTCTCCGGCTTGCAAGAAAAATTGCTGCACGAGCCGGAGGCGCTCGGCCGCTTCGTCTACGCGATGAGCGTGAACTCGGCGGACGGTCTCTTTCGCGATCCCGGATTTTTCCTGACGTTTCGCGCGACCGTGCTGCCGATGCTGCGGACGTTTCCGTTCGTACGCATTTGGTGTGCGAACGCGGGAGCCGGCGATGACGCGTATGCGCTCGCCATCATCCTGCGGGAAGAAGGCCTCGGCCATCGCTCGCGTATCTACGCAACCGATGCAAGCGAAATGGCGATCGACCAAGCAAAAGCCGGTCGTTTCCCCGCCGATCTGATCGACGAGTACGCGGCGCGATATCGTGAGACCGGTGGAACCGGCGATTTCGAACGATATTATACGAGCGATGGCGCATGGGCGACGTTCGATCCGACGCTGCGTGAGACGATTCTCTTCGCGCAACATAATCTGGCGACGGATGCCTCGTTCAACGAGTTCCACGCGATCCTCGCGCGCAACGTCCTGGGCCACTTTTCGAAATCGCTCTCGTATCGCGTGCATCAGATCTTGCTCGAGAGTCTGGTGCGTCTGGGCTACTTGGGTCTTGGCGCGAACGAATCGCTGCGCTACACGCCGCATCAGCGCTGCTACGAAGAAGTGAGCGAGAACGGCAAGATTTATCGCCGCATCCGCTAAGGTGGACGGGTGCGGCTCAATCGGCCTACCTCGAAAATACTGACGACAAGACCGACCCCGCCTCCGTCGGCGGCGATCCCGGTCGTCAATCGCATCCCAACGCCAGGCCCGGCAATCGGATCATCGGCCGCGCCGCCGACCACGATGCGCGAGTTGCTCGGCCGCACGTACATGTTGCGCGGCAAGACGACATGGAAGCACGGCGCAAGTGACGTACTCGGTCTTGCCGCACGCGATGACGTCGGCGGCATCGACATTCGCGACGTCCCCGATTTCACGGCGGTCGTGCCGGCGCCGACGTCGACGACGGTTGGCGCGTTCGCTCCACGCGCCGCGTTTTCGGGCGTGCTCGCGAGCGGCGACGTCGTTTCTCTGGCGATGATTCGCCTGCGTCTCTCACTCTCCGGTGCGCGCCTGTCCGTCGTACGCGAGGGCGTTACGACGTCGATCGCGCTCGAGGCGTTCCGACCCGATCCCTCACTCTTGCCCGTATCCATTGAGATTCCGACGCTTGCGGGCGGGATTGGCATCGCCGAACGCCGACGCGCGACGACCGACGGGGCCGCATCGTACGAGCTCTCCGTCGTGACGGCGCTGCGGATCTCGCAACTCCATCGCTTCGAGGACGTGCGCATCATGGTGTCATTGGACGGTGTCGTTCAACGCGCGACCGATGCGGAAGCGTTACTCGATCGACAGCGGTTCGGACTTAACGCATTGAGCGAAGCGGCACGTGTGAGCGCGCACGCGATCTCATCGGTCGACGCGCGTACGTCAGCGGCCGCCCGCGCCGTCGCGCCCTTGGTGCTCGCGGCGTTGCGCGAAGCCGTCGCCATCGCAAAGCCAAAGGACGAAGAGCCGCGGCGTCGCGCGCGTCCTTCCACGAAGGCGCGCAAGAAAAAATAATCGGGCGCGATCGAGTTGCTCGGGTGTTTGAGCGATTTCCCATTCGGGGACACGTCATCGAAACGACCGTCGGCTGAGGTGGAATCGTGTACCTGCAAACCGGATATCGCTCGAAACTTCTGACGGTCATGAAATCGTCTCCGCCGCCGCCGGACGTCGGGGTTCCAACCAAGCAAGAGACGACCGAACCGAGGATCGGTTCGGCGGCGGCTCCGGCAACGTCGATGTGCGAACTGCTCGGCCGCGCATTTATGAAACGCACCTCGACGGCTTCGGGAAGACGCCGATGGCATCGAAACACGTCTCGTGCCCGACTTCGCCTCAGCGTCGATCGGTTGCACCTCTCACTTGTCAATGCACGCCTCTCGGTCGTCCGGAACGGATCGGTACAATCGTTGCCGCTCGACGAATACGTGCCCAGCGCGGCTACGCTTCCGATCGCAATTGAATTTCCAACGCGGACGAAAGGCGTCGGCGTAGCCGTCATGCGACGTCTGCCGTCGGCGAGAATTCGCCCGACCTCTCGGTGGTAACCACGCTTCGAATCAAGCGACACCGCTTCGAAGACGTTCGCATTCTGGTCTCACTCGATGGTGTCCTCAAGCGCGCGACTGACGCCGAAAACGTGCGTGGCTCCGATGATCGCGGACGGGAAACTGCCCGCGCCATCGGGCCGCTCGTCCTCGCAGCGCGAATCGGTCGACATGGCCATTCCGAGTGACGACGCTCCGCGGCGGCTGCGCCGCTAGAGCGCCTCGACGCGAGTATGCCTTTGAAAGTCATAGTCGCGGCGGCCTCGGCGTCTTCCCAGTGCGGATCATTCAGCTTCATCACGTTGGGCGCACCGTTCTCCCCGGCGACGCGCGCGGCGTAGTCGATTGCGTCCGTTTTCAGACGCGAAGGTCCTCAAAGCGGGAACGTTCCGCCTTGGCCCCCACGACTTAGGAAAGCGGTTGACCCGACAAGTCTTAGCATGCTAAGGTCCTTAGCAATGAGCGGCCGAGTTTTTCGG
>Ga0209100_1001075_pt1 | contig 19914 bp, 19 predicted proteins | sample lystaG_FD_185480 | JGI IMG/M metagenome (GOLD analysis project Ga0209100, IMG submission 185480) | Glacier valley bacterial and archeal communities from Borup Fiord, Nunavut, Canada, to study Microbial Dark Matter (Phase II) -... | ecosystem: Environmental > Aquatic > Freshwater > Ice > Glacier ...
CCCTTGAGCTCCGTGGGCCTGTCCGCCGTGATGATCACGAGCGGAACGCCCGCGTGGTGGGCCTCCATCACTGCGGGCAATAGGTTGCCGACGGCGGTTCCCGACGTGGTGACCACCGCGACGGGCCGCGGAGTCCCGTCGAGCGCCCTCGCCTTGGCTATCCCCAAGGCGAGGAACGCGGCCGAGCGTTCGTCGATGCGGACGTGGAGATTCACGCTGGGAGCGCCAATGGGCCTCTCGTCGGAGGCCGCCTCGGCGAGAGCGTGCGCGAGTGGGCCCGAACGCGATCCAGGGCACAGCACGAAGTCGGCCACTCCTTGGGCGGCGAGCGCGCTCACTAGCTCTCGCGCGAAGGCCGCCGCCGGGTGAATCATGCCGTCACTCTAAGCGGGATGGGAGAAAGGCGCCCTGCCACCGGTACAAGCGTGCGATCAGCGGTGTCGGTGGCCAGAAGCGTGCCGGTGCCCAGCCCGTGGGCGAACGGCTGCTCGGGAAGTGCGAGGGCGGTCGCGAGCGCGGCGCTCAGCCCCACCGACGACTCCATCGCCGATGAGATGACGACGGGGAGTCCGTAGCGTTCTGCCATGTCGAGCACCGCACGGGCCCCGCCCATTGTCGAGGGCTTGAGCACCAGGATGTCCGCGGCCTCGGCCCTCACTACGGCGTCCACGTCGCCCGTGAGCCTGATCGACTCGTCGGCCGCGATGCGCACGCCGACGAGCCTTCGCACCGCGGCAAGGTCACCGATCGACGCACAGGGCTGCTCGACGTATTCGAGGCCGTCGAGCCCGCCCGCGCGGGCAGCCGATTCGAGGGCCGCGATCGCAGACGGTGCCGCCGCGAGGGACCACGCGCCGTTCGCGTCCACCCTGATGCGGCCGTTGTGGCCCAGTGCCGCGGCCACCGCCTCGACCCGCCCGCAATCGGCGCGCAGCGTCGCGGCGGGGTCGGGATCTCCCCCACGCGGCCCGCCCACCTTGACCTTGGCGGTGCGGCAGCCATACGCCGACGCTAGGGCGGTGGCGGCGTCGGGGTCGAGTTCGGGGATGATCGCCGCGCATTCGACGTCGGCGTGAAGCGGCGCGGGGAGGCGGCCTTGGGCCGCCTCCATGGCCGCAGCCCACCAGCGATTGCGCTGCTCGGCGCTGTAGTCCGCGAACGGCGAGAACTCGCCCCACGCGTCGGCACCATTCGGACCGGTGCCGAGCATCAAAACGCCGGAGCGCTCGGTGAGCCCGCGAAAACGGGTGTTGAGCGTGACGCGAAACGGGCGGAACTCCATGGGGACAGCGTAAGCGGCAGGGCCTACGGCTCGGCGAGCGCGCCTATCGGCACCACGAACTGATTGCCGTGTTGAGACGAAGGGCCACCGTCGATCACGCTGCGATAGGCGCCGTCGGTTCCCACGACTCCAACACCGCCCGCGCCTGTGAGCCACACCCCGTGGCTGCCCTCCTTCACAGACGGCCACATGTTGCCCTCGGGCGCCTCGACGTGCGTTTCCGTGCCGTCGTGCCACCACGTGAGGCCGGGTTGACTCGGGGCGTCGGCACCGCGGTTGATCAGCACGCCGTCTCCCAGTGCTGCCACCGCGATCGAGCTGCCGACGGCCATGGGATCGTCGGGGAAGGTCGGCAATGCGCTGCCCATTTCCCACTCGCCGGTGCCGAGGTCGAGTATGTAGGGCACGGCGGACGTTACTCCGAAACAATACGACACGACGCGCTTTGACGTGACCTCGATGGGGTTGCACCACGATGAACCCTTGGGGTCTGCGTCCCAAAGATTTCCACCGGCGTACCAGAAATTGGCGACGTCGGCCCACTCGAGGATCGCGGCGCCGTCGTAGGGCCTCACCCGAATGTCTCCGCCCGCCCACAGTCCTTCAGTGGTCCACGTCTGCGCATCGGGCGCGAGAAGCGCACTGACCGACGTCTGCGGATAGTTGCCGAACCAGACCCGCCAGCCCTCACCCGTCCAGGCCACTGAACCCAGGTCCATCGGTGCGCGCGTCACCACCGACGTGGCGCCGGTGTCGAGGTCGAACCACACCAAGAGCTGGCCGGGCCCGTCGGGCGAGTTCAGTTCCAGCATCAGGTTGTGGCCCTCGGGATCGAACGCAAGTCCGTAGTACGACGCTCCGCTCAGGCCCGCCGCGTCGAGCCACGCGCTCAGGTCCAGGAGCGAGTAGGCGTCGCCATCGGGGGAGGCGAGTGCGAGCGACGTGAGTTCCATTCCGGGGTCACTCAGCGCGCCGAGGTACTGGTCATCGAACACGACCACCCACGAGTCGTCCAACCGGTCCAGCACCTCGGGGGTCACGGGACGGAGGCTCAACCTGTCGCACGGGCCCACGCCGCACGCGGCCACGTATTCAGCGCCGAGATCCTCGATGGGGACCACCTTCCCGATAGTGATCGAGGGGCCAGACATGGGATCGAACGCGGCATCGGCCGCCGCAGCGTCGGCGGGCACTATCTGGGAGCGCGCCAGCTCCAGGAGGTCGGCAGGGGACGGTGGTGAAGCGCTTTGTGAGGGTGACGTGACTGGCGAAGGCGGAGCGATTATCGCCGGCTCGTTGGTGCGCCCGAGGAAGTCCGTGGCGATCCCCGCGCCCGCGGCAAACACCGCGAGGGACACCGCCGCAACGATCCCCGTCCGCCAAGCCCTTCGCCGGCGAACGCGCGCCACGACCGCATCCACAGGGGGGTCGACCGAAAGGCCCCTGGCCGTGGCGGACTCTCCCCGCTCAAGACGGCTTCGCATGCTGTCGCTCATGGGCGTCCTCCTTGGGCCACGACGTCGACCGTCTCGTCTTCGTCTGGCTCGGCCCCCAAGGCGCTCGCGAGGGTCGCGATGCCGTCGTGCACGTAGCGCTTCACTGTTCCTTGAGACAGGCCTAGCGCGTCGGCCGTCTGGGCGAGCGACTGGTCCGCAAGGTACCGCAGCGCGACGCATGCCCGCACGCGCGGCGGGAGGGACGCCATCGCTGCGCTGAGGTCCGCGTCCGCCTCGACCGGACCGGCGTGTGAGTCGACCGTCTCGGGGGGAGCCGCCACTCGCTCCCTGGTGGCCCTGCGCTTGCTTGCCCGTACCTCGTCGATGAACCGTGAGGCGATCACGCGCCGCACATAGGCCTCGGCCTGGGCCGTGGAGTCGAACCTCGCCGAGCGCGTGAAGGTGCGCACGATCGCGTCCTGCACCAGGTCCTCGGCTGCGGCCTGATCGCGCTTAAGCAAGTACGCATACGCGACGAGCGGTCGGTAGCGCTCGCGCATCAGCGTCTCCGCGATGGGCTGCCACCGACTCATGTTCCCTCCCTCACGGCCACCCTAGGGCGGCTCTCACCACCACAACGGCACCGCTCAGGAAAAAGGTTGTGTCCCTGCCGCAACAGGCGCCGGCGAGGACCGCGGCTGGAGGCAGGCCATGAGCCGCCTCCAGCCGCGGTCCACCAGCGGTTCCAGCGGTCGCCCTACGACGCGGGTCGCTCACCGTAGGGGTACACGCTTGCCATCACATTGCCACCAGGGATGTCCAGCACCTGGCGATACTCCAGGTCGGGGCTTAGCCAGCCGAGCTCGTTGAAGCCGGTCATCCATAGGCCGCCGTCGGCGAGGCGCTCGCGGATCGGTTCGACGTCGGGCACGTCAAGAACGGTTTCGCTTCCGTTTTCCAAGAACACCGGCTTCGAGCCGCGCCACAGCACGTAGCCGTCACCGAGCGCGCCGAACGAAGTCGACGCCGGTGGAGCCTGCGACTCGAGTGCAGGGTCGAGCGGCGCCCATCCCTCACCCGCCGTGAGCTGAAAGTAATGCATCAGGCTGGGGTCGTCGTACGAGATAGTGTCAGAGACCTGGCACGAGACGCGCACGTAGCCCTCGGATGCCGATGCCGCGTACTCCGGGTCGCAGAACGTGGTGCCGTCGGGCTGGGACGGGTTTGCCTGACCGTCCAAGACCCACCACTGGCTCGCCCAGGCTTGGCCATAGAGTCGCGTGAACCCGTCGCCCTCCGTGAGCCACCATCCGCGAGCCACCTGCATCCCATCCACGGTCCAACTCTGTCCGTCCGATGCCACGAGTGCTCCCAGCGTGCCCTCGGGGCCATAGCCGAATACACGCCAATGAGTGCCGTCCCATTCGACGGACGCGTAGTCCAAGCCCTGCGCCAGTACCGTGCTCGTTCCCGAGTCGAGATCGAAGATCGCGACCATGCTCGGGTCGACTCCTTCGCCGTGGTAGATGTACTCCTGCAGCACCGCAGCGACCCGATGACCGCCGTCGTCAACTGCGAGATCTTGGACGCCCCAGGACTCGTCGAGACCCTCGTCGCGCGCCCAGGCCGAGAGGTCCACGGCCATGTACGCGCCCACATCAGGGCCAGCCACCGCCACATAACGCAACTGGTCAAGCGGGTCGACACCGCCATTGAGCACACCCCACTCGTCGACCGCCGCCGTCAGTTTTCCCGACTTCAGCACGTCGCTCGTCACGGCGGGCAACGGTGCCATGCCGCACCACTCATTGGCGCACGAGCCGATCGCGGCCTGACTCACGAGCTGATCGAGCGCCCTGCGCTCGCCGGGGACGAACGCGGGTCCTGGACGCGGCTGCAACGTGTTGTCCGCTACCTGTTGAGACGCGTCGACCAACACGGGCGCCCCGTCGACCATCTCAGGGGAGGCCGGATAGCTTTCCGCGTCGACCTCTGGCTCTGGAGCCGGCGATGGGTTCTCGCTTGGCGCGGGCGTCGCACTTGCCGACAGCGCCACGCCATCGGCGGGGTCTGTCGAGTCAGACTGCCACCACGCGAAGGCCCCAGCCGCGCCCGTTCCCACGAGCGCGAGGGCGGCCGCAGAGGCCGTCACAGTTCGCATCGCACGCCGTCGCTGTACCCGGGACACCGTGGTGCTCAGGTGAATCGAGTTGCCCCACGTTGAGGCGAAATCCTGCTCGCCACGTCGCATGCGCTCGGACAATGTTTCGTTCATCGTTCTGCCTCCGTTGTCACCGTGATCTGCATCAAATCGTTCGCTTCCGGTCCGACCCGGAGCGCGGTCGCCAGCGCCCGCGTTCCGTCGTGTGTGTAGCGCTTCACCGCCCCGTCAGACAGGCCCAGCGCTTCCGCCGTCTCTGCCACAGAGAAGTCACCGAGGTGGCGGAGCGCTACGCATGCCCGCTCGCGCGGAGGGAGCGCAGCCATAGCGGCCGCGAGGTCCGCATCGGCCTCGACCAATTCAGCGTGGGAAGAGACCGCCTCGGCATGCGCCGCAGTGCGCTCGCGCCGCGTACGTCGACCCCGCGCGCGCTGGCCGTCCAGGAATCCACTGGCGATGGCTTTACGCACGTAGCCCTCTGCTTGGTAGACGTGCTCGAACTGCGCCCGGCGCGTGAAGGTGCGGACCAACGCATCCTGAACCAGGTCCTCCGCCGTACTTCTGTTCCTCGTGAGCAGGTATGCATACGCGACCAGGGCACCCTGGCGCTCACGCACCAACTGCTCAGCAACGGCTTGCCAGCGAACCATCGATTCCTTTCCTGCGGCCCTATCCGGCCCGCTTACCCCTTCAACGCCGCTGCGCCCCATCGCGGTTGGGTGAGGATACGCTCGAATCATGAGCACTCTCCCCACCCAGGTCTCAGACCTCATGGACCCCACCCAGTGGCGGGCTATCGAGGGCTTCCCCGATGCCGACGTCACGTATCACCGCTGGGTCGAGCGCGGCGTTGACGGTGGCCCAGACAGCGAGCGCGACCTGCCCGCCGTGCGCATCGCGATCAACAGGCCCGAGGTGCGCAATGCGTTCCGCCCGCAGACGGTCGACCAGTTATACCGAGCGCTCGATCACGCGCGGATGACGGCCGACGTCGGCACGATCATCCTCACCGGAAACGGACCGGCGGCCGACGGTGTCCACGCGTTCTGCTCGGGCGGCGACCAACGCATTCGAGGTCGCGACGGCTACCTGTACGAGGGCACCGCGGCCGACGCTCCCGCTCACGGCGGGCGCCTCCACATCCTCGAGGTGCAGCGCCTTATGCGCACCTCCCCCAAGGTGATCGTCGCCGCGGTCAACGGCTGGGCCGCGGGAGGTGGCCACTCGCTCAACGTGGTCGCCGACCTTTCGATCGCGAGCCGCGAACACGCGCGCTTCAAGCAGACAGACGCCAACGTCGGCTCATTCGACGCCGGCTACGGCTCGACGCTGCTGGCCCGCCAGGTGGGCGACAAGCGCGCCCGCGAGATCTTCTTCCTTGCCCGCGAGTACTCGGCCGACGACGCCGAGCGCTGGGGCGTCGTGAACGAGGCCGTGCCCCACGCCGAGCTCGAGGCCAGGGCGCTCGACTACGCGCGCATCGTCGCCACCAAGTCGCCGCAGGCCCTGCGCATGCTCAAGTTCGCGTTCAACCTCGCGGACGACGGCCTTGCCGGCCAGCAGGTGTTCGCGGGCGAAGCCACACGCATGGCCTACATGACGGACGAGGCCCAGGAGGGGCGCGACGCGTTCCTGGAAAGGCGCGAGCCGGACTGGCGCGACTTCCCCTACGCGTTCTAAGGACCCCGCGTTCTAGACGCGACCGGTACGAATTAAGCCACTACACAACCAAACCCGCCAAAAACCGGTACAGATCAAGCCATTACGGGGCGCAGGTCAAGAGAAGTTGGCGCTGCCGACCGCAATGCCTGCGTTCGGAATCAACTCGATCCACGTCTTGCCGGCCGCGAGCGTGACGGGCGTGCCGTCTTCGGTCGTGATGACGAACGGCGAGGTACGGTCGGCCTTGCTCCACAGGATCGGGAGGTACTTGCCGCCCGTCGCGATATAGCCGGGGCTATTGCTCACGATCATCTGTGAGACGGGAAGGTCATGGTTCATCGTGATCTTCACAAACATCACGATCACGTTGGTCGCGGACAGTCGCACGCCATCGACGCTGATGTCGGGATCGGCAAACTCGTTGCGCAGCCACGTGGCCGACTCCTCATCCCAGTCCCAGCTCGGCTCGCCATAGCGCGAAAGCTTGAGGTCGATGCGGGTCGCAGGGGTGCCCGTCGCCGCGGCGGTCGCCAGGGCGGCCGGATACGCGAACGAGAACTGCGGCCCCGGCGCCACAAGGCCCTCGGACTGTTCCAAGATGTCCGCGATATTCACGTGCAGGTTATATGGGGACGGCCTGTCCTTGGTCCGGAAGAACCCTGCCGACCCGAGATCCTGGGCGATGAGCTTTTGACCCGTGCTCTTGCCGTAGTTGATGACATACGAGTTCGCGCCCGAGAACACGAGGGGCCCGCCAAACGAACCGACAATATTCGGGTCCATCTCGCGCATCGACCGCACGGGGCCCACCTCGTCGGGGTAGTCCGACTGGAAGACGCCGATAAGACGCGGGATGCCCGCCTCGACGTATTCCTCAATCACGAGGTCGGCATATTCGAGGTTCTTATGCGGGCGCGAGTGACCACCAGGGTCGTTGGGGATCTTGATCGAGATCGCAGGCTGCACGAGCTGCTCTGCGGTCGCCTCGGCGGCGTCCATTCCGGTGAACGGGAAGGCGATCGCTGGAATCGGGTCGTCGGGCGGCGCGGGGACCGGCGCTCGTGAGACCACGGCCTCGGGCGTAAAGGTCACTGCCGGCGGCGTGACCTCTACGGGCGCGCACGCAGTCACCGTCAATGCCATTGCGGCCGCAAGTACCGCCCCCACTCGTCCACGCATAAATCAAGTGTAGGCGCCGCCTAGGGTGGATCCATGGACTTCGCGCGATTGATTGATGGGGCGGCCGATGCTGTCGCCGACGCTCTGGCTGGGCGCGTGCGCGGGATCGCGGTCTCCACCTCGGGCTCCACAGGCGCACCGCTCGAGGTTCTCCTGACGACCGACGCACTGCGCGCCTCCGCCGCGGCGACGACCAAACACGTCGGAGATCAGGGACATTGGCTGCTCGCCCTCCCCACCGACAGGATCGCGGGGGCGATGGTTGTGGTGAGGGCCGCGCTCGCCGGCTCAACCGTCACCGGGGTCGCACCTGGCTCCTTCACGCCCGAGGCCTTCGCCGCCGCGACCGACAGGCTTCCCTCCGATGCCCCGCGATTCGTGTCGCTCGTGCCCACCCAATTGCGGCGCCTCGTCGCCTCGGAGGCAGGCAAGGACGCGCTCGCGTCGTTCGATGCCGTCCTCGTTGGCGGCGCCGCGCTCGGCGGTCTCGACATCCCCCCCAACGTCGTCCGCACGTATGGCCTCACCGAGACCGCGGGAGGTTGCGTATACGACGGGCTCCCCATCGGCGATACCGCGGTACGAATGCGCGGCGATGGCAGGGTCTTGATTGCGACGTCCTCGCTCGCCGAGGACTACCTGCCCGCCCAGCCCGACGCCTTTGATGAGTGGGACGGCCGACGATGGCTCGTGACGTCCGACATCGGCGCGTGGAGCGCCGACTCGCGCCTCGTGATCCTGGGCCGTGTAGACGACGTCATCACGACGGGCGGGCTCAAGGTGCATCCGCGCACCGTAGAGGAGCCGATCGGCGCGCTCGACTGGGTCAAGGAGGTCGCGGTCGTGGGCGCGGACAACCCCGAGTGGGGCCAAACCGTCGTGGCCTTCGTGGTACCCACCGATCGCGATGCGATGCAGCGCCTGTGGGAATTGCGAGCGGCGCTTGAGCCTTTACTTCCTAAGCACGCCCTGCCGCGCGAGCTAATAGGTGTCGAGGCCCTTCCTCGGCTCGTGTCAGGCAAGGTCAACTACCCAGCGCTGCGCACCATTGCGGCCGACTTCGAACGGAACGTCTGATGCCCACGCCCCGCGATTGGATGGATGGCGCGCGACCGCGCACCCTGTGGACCTCGGTGGCTCCCGTTTTGGTGGGAACGGCCGCCGCCGCGCAGCTCGGATCGTTCCGACCTCTGCACGCGCTGCTCGCCGTCGTGGTGGGCCTCTCCCTCCAGATCGCGTCCAATTACTCGAACGACTACGCCGACGGTGTGCGTGGCACCGACGTGGACCGCGTCGGGCCCTCGCGCCTCGTGGCGTCGGGGCGCGCGCGGCCAAGTGCGGTCAAGCGCGCGGCCGTGATCGCGTCTGGCGTTGGAGGTCTCGCGGGTGTGGCGCTGAGCGCGCTCAGCGGCCAATGGTGGCTGCTGCTTGTGGGTGCCCTCGCCATCGTCGCCGCATGGGCCTACACCGCGACGTCCAACCCGTACGGCTACAAGGGCTGGGGCGAGGTCATGGTGTGGATCTTCTTTGGCCCCGTGGCCACGCTCGGCACCCTCGTGACCCAAGCGGGACGGGTCACGTGGTGGGCGGTGATCGCGGCCGCGAGCGTGGGCTTCTACGCCGTCGCGCTGCTCATGGTGAACAACATCCGCGACATCGAGGGCGACGCGATTGCGGGCAAGCGCACGCTCGCCGTACGCCTGGGTGGCTGGAACACTCGCAGGCTTTTCGTCGGGGTCGTACTGGCGCCCGTCATCGGCGCGGTGCTCATCGGGCTCGAACTTCCGTGGGCCATGCTCGCGGCGCTGCTTGCCCTGCCCAGCGTGCTCGTGGGTGTCACGGTCGCGCTCGGCGCCACGGGTGTCGCTCTTAAGCCCGTCTTCATCGGGCTGGGCGGAATCGGCATGGCCTACGCGCTGCTCCTGGCCTACGGGATCGCGATCTCGTAGGCCTGGATGGTGAGCCCCACCGGGAAGAGCAACACCGCTCGGGGCCCAACCCACTCAGCTTCCAACCCACTCAGCGTCCAACCCGCTCAGCGTCCAACCCGCGGTTGACCGCAGCGGAGGACCTATTCGCCGCGGGCCTCTGCGTCCTCGACCGCGTCGTCGGCTTCGCTGCCCTTGCGCGAATGGTTGATCCAGCCGTCCATCTGCACGGCCGCACCGCGCCGCATGGCGGGGAACGCCACGTAACTCACGGCCCATCCCACGATGAACGCGACCAACACCGCCCAGATGTCGAACCACCTCAGCGCCCACAGCGCGGCATAGATCGCCAAGAACGTCGCGGTTCTCATGAGCCAATAGGCAAGTACCTGCATGCCTACCAGGCTACCCGCCCATGCCGTGCGTCAGCTGTGCGATAGAGCTACCCGGCACCCCGGCACCCCGGCACCCCGGCGCAGCGGAGTCCTCAGCTCCTTGCGCGCTGCAATCGACCCCGGGTGCCCCGCTCTGCGTACCAAAGTGCCGGATCACACGCATGTGCGCGGAGGCAGTCCCGCCTGGGCAGCACCCGATCGGTCGCTCACACCGGCACTTACGTACACGAGCCACGAGCCACGAGCCACGAGCCACGAGCCACGAGCCACGAGCCACGAAGACAGTCTCTTCGGGGTCAGGACCGAACGCTAAGCCTGCTCATCGCGCGAGTAGAGCGCCTCGACCCTGTCTGCCACGACTGCCACATCAAATTCGCGCACCCGCTTCGCCTGTTGAGCATGGATGGCCGCACGCGCGCCGGCGTCCGTGACGAGCACTCCCAGTCGCGCCGCGAACGCGGCCGTGTCACGCGGGTCGATCACGGCGTTGGGGTTGTCGAGAGTCCAGGCGTAGCCGGGGTTGTCGCCGCCGATCACGGCGCCCGCACCAGCGGCCATCGCCTCGGTGAGCACGATGCCAAAGCTCTCGCCGCCCGTCGCGGGGAACACGGCCACATCTGCGACGGCCAGGAACCCTGGCTTGTCGTCGTTCGAGATGAAGCCCTCGCACGTCACCACGACGCCCAGACCGTGCCGCATGATCGACTCCTCGATCACCCCGAGCAGGGGGCCTCGCCCGCCGATGCGCACCACCACGTGGTCGAGCACCTTGGGGTCCAGCGCTGCTACGGCTTCGATGAGCTCGACCGCACCTTTGCGCTCCACGAGGCGCCCGAGGAACGCGACAATCACGCGCCCACCGGAGGCTCCCTCCCACGGCCTGTCGAGGGCCTGTGCCCTCATGTCATCCACGCGCACGGCGTTGGGGACCACGGCTGCGTCGATGCCGAAGGCCCGCTTCGCGAAGTCGGCGGCGGGCGCGGAGACGGCAGCAAACGCGTCGAAGAGGCGCAGGTTGCGACGCAGCGATAATCCCAGGGCGCGCGTGCCCCATTCGCTCACGGCGCCGTCGGGAAGGATGTGGAAGGTCGCGACGACGCGTACCGAGTCGCCCTGGAGGCGACGCGCCTCGCGTACCAGACGCGCCGCAAAGAGCGGCGAATGCGGGGTCTGCACGTGGATCACGTCGTAGCGTTCCGCGGCCAGGAGCTTGCGCAGACGGCGGCGCGAGGCGGGGCGCGGGGTGTGCAGCCCGTTGCCGTTGAAGGTCACGCCGACGTTCTTGGTGAGGCTCTTGACGCGCGCGATGCCCGCCGGCGGCTTGCCCGCCTTGCCCGAGCACAGCACGTGCACCTCATGGCCGCGCTCGCCCATCGCGCGACCGATAGTCCGCACATACTCCTGGACGCCGTCTGGCCGGGCCAGGGAGTCGTCGATAACCAGGGCGATCTTCATCTGTCGAGCCTAGTACCAGCGCGGGAGCCGACGAGCGGGCGCTACTTCACCCCCGCGTAAGCGTGGAGCCCCTGGACATACAGATTCACGACGGTGAAGTTCAGGACGATCGCGATGAGGCCCCAGATCGCGAGCCATGCGGCCCTGCGGCCCGCCCAGCCCTGAGTGGTGCGGGCATGCAGGTAGGCGGCGTACAGGATCCAAATCACGAAGGACCAGACCTCCTTGGGGTCCCAGCCCCAATAGCGGCCCCATGCGTGCTCGGCCCACATCGCGCCCGACATCACGGTGAACGTCCACAACACAAAGCCCACCGCGTTGAGGCGGAACGTGAGCGACTCCAGCACCTGCGGCACCGGCACGGCCTCGAGCCAGCGCGCGGCACTGCTCTTGACGGCCCGATGGGGAAGGTTGAGCCAGCCGAAGAAGCGGCGGCGCGTCTTGAGCTCGCTGTCCCTGTCGATGCGCATGACCTGCAGTACCGACGCGGCTCCCGAGACGCCAAAGATTCCCGACGCGATGATCGCGATGGGCACGTGAATGACCAGCCAGTAGCTGTCAAGCGCGGGCTGCAGGCCCACTGCGTCGCGGTACCAGACCCTGAGCGCGCTCACCACGGCGAACGCGACAAAGCCGGCGACTGCGGGGGCGATGTACGTGATGTCCCTGCGGCGCTGCACGATCAGGAACACCATGACCGCGACCATCGCGCCCGTGATGGTGAACTCGTACATGCTCGACCACGGCGCATGCCCCGCGTCGATGGTTCGCGTCACCACACCCACGATGTGCAACATGAGTCCCACGAGCATCGTCGCGCGGCCGATGCCCTGCGCCTTCGCGCCGGGCTTGGCTGAGGGGAGCGGTGCGTTGGGGAGCGCGTCGGCGGGGTCAGCCACTGCGGCCTCGACGTCGGCCGACGCATCGGATGTCTCGGCCTCGGCTGTCTCTAACGACGCCGCACCGGCACCGGCGCCCACTGTCACGAGCGCCGCGTTCTTCGCGGTGAGCTTCGCATCGGCGACGCGCGCGAGCCTCACGCTATACGCCACCATCGCGATCGCATACAGGGTTGCGGCGGTCCACAGCGTCATGACGCTGAGGTCGGTAATGGTCACGATTCCTCCTGCCGCGCGGTGGGACGGGGGACCGGCAGCCCTGCGGAGACTGCCAGGGCCGACGCGAGCGCGCGGGCGGCCGCCTCGTCATGCGGGGGTGCAAGCGCTGCGGCCTCTACGAGTGTACGGCCGCCCTGAGCGTCGCCGTCCTGAGCAGTGTCGCCCTCGGCCTGCGTCAGCACGAGCCACAGGCGCCGCCTGGGCGCGAAGAGCGAGACCGCGACGCCAAACAGCATCGCGAGCGCGGTGCCGAGCACCCACGGAAGCGACGGGTCGGCGCGCAGGTCCAGGGCGACAAAGCGCGGGAGCGAGTCCCACGTCACGGTGCCGAGGCCGTCGGGAAGGGTGACCGTCTGGCCCGGTGAGATGTCGATCACGAGCGGGTTGCCGTCGTCGCCCAGCACCTGCGTCAGATTGGTCTCGTCGAGCTGATAGACGTTCTGGGGGATCCCGGTATCGAGCCCCAGGTCTCCCTCATATGCGGTCAGGAGCATCACGGGGTTGATCGACTGCGGGTTGACCGAGGACACCGTGCCGTCGGCGGCCTGCGCGGCCGTGGGGTACAGCGTGGCGACGAGCCCGATCTGCGGCCCGGAGGTCACGTCGGGGATCTTGACGACGCCGGTCGACGTGTAATTGCCGTCTTGAGGCAAAAAGGGCGTCGCGCCTGAGAAGGCGATGTTTCCGTCGGCATCCGTCACGGTGAGCACGGGCGCGTAGCCATTGCCCTGGAGGTAGATCTTGCCGCCGTCGATCTCGAGCGGGTGGTTGACCCTGATGGTCGCGGCCTCGGCGGCCTCACCAGGGTCTGCATATGTCACGTGCGCGGTAAAGGACACGGGGCGCCCCGTGAGGTCGAACACAGGGTCGAACTGGTCGAGCGTGAGCGTGAACGGATTGAGCCACGCGGCATCGAACAGCCTGCCGGCCTCGAAGCTGTCGTAGTCGACGGCCGCATTGGTGAAGGTCTGTCCCTCGACGATCACGGCCTGGCCGCGGTACGTATACGCGGATCCGAACGCGAGCGCGCACAGCAAGCCAACGAGCGCGGCGTGAAACAGCAGGTTGCCCCACTCGCGCAGGCTCCCCTGCTCGAGGGCGACGGCCACCTGGGGCCTGCCGTCGCGGTTTTTGCCATGGCCGGCGGTGCGCTCGTCGACACGCACGCGGTACCCCGTGAGCCATCCCCACACGGGGCGGCCTTTGGCCCACGTGCGCAACGCGGCGACGGCCTCGTCGGTCGACAGGGGTGAGGTCGCCTCGAGCCTGCCGTCGTAGCGCGCAAGCGAACGCGGAGCCGACGACACGGGCACCATCGCGGCCTTGCCGTGCACGATCGCGCGGGGCACGATGCAGCCGATGAGCGAGAGGAACAGCAGCACATAGATGGACGTGAACCACGCGGAGCCGAAGACGTCGAGCAGGCCCGCGCGGTCGAGCCACGGGCCGATGCCCGGATTGTTGTCCAGGAACGATTGCGTCTTGGCGGAGTCCTGGGGCCACTGCGGCAAGAGCGACCCTGGAATCGCCGCGAGTCCGACCAGGAGCAGGAGCACGAGCGCGAGGCGCATCGACGTGACCTGGCGCCAGCCCCAGCGCAACCACCCGCGCAGCCCCAAGCGAGGCGCAGAGGGATACGCGTAGTTGTCGACCGAGAAGCGCTTGAGCCTCTCGGGAGCCAGCTGCTCGGAAGCGGGCTGGTCCGGCGTGGACGCGGCGTCGGGCTCGGTCATACAGCGACCCAGAATCCGTCGATCCACTGCTGCATCTGCGAAGTGATCTGTCCCCACATGCCGGTGACTAGCAGCAGCCCGAGCACCACAAGCATCGCTCCGCCGAACCGCATGAGCGCGAGCCTGTGCCTGCGCAGCCACAGCAGGATCGCGCGCGATCGGTCCATCCACAGCGCGAGCACCAGGAACGGCACGCCCAACCCGAGCGAGTACGCGACCGCAAGGATCACTCCACGCGTCGCCGTGGCCTCGGTGAGAGACAGTGTCAGGACCGCCGCAAGCGTGGGGCCGATGCACGGGGTCCACCCCAGCCCGAACACGATGCCAAGCAGCGGCGCACCCCAGAGGCCCGCCTTGGGCGACACGTGCACGCGGCGCTCCCGCTGCATAAAGGGCACAGCGCCCAAAAAGACAAAGCCCATCACGACGACGAGAACGCCCAGGATGCGCGTGATGAGGTCAATCTGGCCGTCGACCTGAGCACCCAGCGACGCGAAGGCCACGCCGAGAAGTACGAAAACCGCGGTGAAACCCGCGATGAACATCAGGACGCCCCACACCAGCCGATGCTTGGATGCGCGCTCGGTCGCGCTCGCCCCGGCCATTCCAGACACGTATCCCAGGTACCCAGGCACAAGCGGCACGACGCACGGGCTCACAAAACTGACGAGGCCCGCGAGCACGGCCACGGGAATCGCGGCCAGGAGCGAGCCGCTCAGGACGGTGTCGGCGAACGTGCCGCCGATCCCGAAGATCACTCGCCGCCCCCTGCGGACGCGCTTGCGCCGGGCTCGGACCCCACCGCCCCCGCGGCGTCCACGAGCGAGCGCAGGGTCGACGCCTCGATGCGGCCCACCGAGCGGGCGGCCACATAGCCGTCGGGGTCGATGATGAGCGCGGTGGGAACCGCGCGCACGGCGACCAAGTCCTGGAGCGCGGCGATGGCGGTGCCGTCGGCGCCATTCAGCGAGGGGTATTCGACGGAGAAGGTGCGCTCAAACGCCTTGGCCGTATCCACGTCGTCGCGAGTGTTGACGCCCAGGACGCTCACGCCGTCGAGGGCGTCGAGCGCGACGAGGTCGGGCGCCTCGGCCCGGCACGGCGGGCAGCTCGCGTACCACGTGGTCACGATGACCACCTCGCCGCGATAGTCCGCGAGGTCGATCGCGTTGCCGTCAAGGTCGACGCCGCTCAGCGCGAGGGGCCCAGGCCGCGATCCGACCGCCCACTCCGTGACGGCACCGTCGCCAGAGACGTAGCCGGGGGATGTGTTCGCGTCGGGAGGCGCGCACGCGGCAAGCCACAAGACCACGGCGGCGACGATCGCGAGCAATACCGCGAGGCGGGCCCAGCGCGTCATGACGCTGACAGGTGCGCCGCGGGGCTCGCGTACGACACCGAGACGGGCTCGCCGTCCTCGAACGTAAACGACGTGACCGATGCGACGGCGCATTCGCGCTTGCGCGGATCGTGAAGGTAGGAGCGGCCCTCAAAAGAAAGGCGCGCGACCCAGATGGGAAGCTGGTGGCTCACCATGACGGTGTCGCCATCGGGTGTGGCGGCTGCTGCCTCGCGAATCGCGGCCCACATCCTGTCAGCCTGCTCCGTGTAGGGCTCGCCCCACGACGGCCTCCACGGGTTGCGCAGGCGCCACCAGTTGCGCGGGTGTAGAAAGTCCTTCACGCCGGACGGGAGCTTCTCGCCCGCATAGATGTTGTCTGCCTCGACGATGCGCGGCTCCGTGTCGATCGGCAGGGCGAAGGCCGCGGCGATCGGGGCGGCCGTCTGCTGCGCGCGCTCGAGAGGAGACGCGATGACGCGCTTGATGGGAACCTTCTGGGCCACGAGGTAGTCGGCGACCGCGTCGGCCATGCGCTCCCCCACATCGGCCAGACGAAAGCCGGGGAGGCGCCCATAGAGCACCTTGTCGGGATTGTGAACCAGGCCGTGGCGGACGAGGTGGACAGTAGGCATAGGCCTATTGTCCCCCTCCGAGGGCCAACGCCAGACGCATATTCGATTCCTTGATACGCCAGTACCCCACCTGCACGCCATTGATCTCGACAACGGGGACGAGGTCCGTGAGGCGCCTCCGCAAATCCGCGTCGACGCGGGGATCGTCGGTGCTGTCTATGTCGACTTCCGCCCAGCCGACGCCCTCGTCGGCACACACCTCGAGCACCAGGTTCCGTGCATCGATGCACAGGTGGCAGTCGGCCCGCGTGTAGAGAATCACCTTTGGTTCCACATCGTCACCCTAGAGGTCCAGTCACACTAATTCTTGGAGAACTCTCAGCAACGGAGGGATCGCGCGCGGCGCGAGCCCGGTACTGTGGGGGGATGACGGGTCAGGAGCAGGCCGCGCCTGTCACGGTTGCCGCGTTCTTTGACGTGGACAACACCGTCATCCGCGGCGCCAGCGCGTTTCACATCGCGCGTGGACTAAAGCAACGGGGCTATTTCCGCACGCGAGACATCCTGCGGTTTGGCTGGGAACAGCTCAAATACTTGGTCCTCGGCGAATCCCCCGAGCAGATGAAGGCCCTCCGCACTGAGGCCCTGTCGATCATCAAGGGCTGGTCGGTCGCCGAGATGGCACAGATCGCCGAAGAGGTCTACGACGAGATCCTCGCGTTGCGCGTCTTCCCAGGAACCAAGGCCCTTATCGACGAGCACAGGGCCCAGGGGCATCAGGTCTGGTTTGTCACGGCCTCCCCCGTCGAGGTGGGCAGGCTCATCGCGCGCAGGCTCAGCGCCACGGGCGCGCTCGGCACCGTCGCGGAGCACAAGGGCGGCTATTACACGGGGCGGCTCGTGGGAGACATGCTCCACGGCGAGGCGAAGGCCGTCGCCGTGCGAGCGCTGGCCGCACGCGTCAATCTCCGCCTTGAGGACTGCTTCGCCTACGGCGACTCGATGAACGATGCGCCGATGCTCGCCGCGGTCGGCCATCCGTGCGCGATTAATCCCGACGGACGCCTCCGCAGGCGGGCCAAGGGGCTCCACTGGCCCATTCAAGACTTCAGGGGACGCAATCCCAATGGCCGCCGCAGCATCGTCAGGGCATCCCTGACCGGATTCGTCTGGATCGTCATCAAAGTGGTGAGGTCACTTGGCCACACCTTGCTGGCCCCCTTTCGCGCACTCAAGCGCAAGAAGACCACGTAGCGCTCCAGGGCACGAACGCCTCCGCACGCCGTACCGGCTCAGGCCACGACGCTCTTGGCCACCCGTAAGCACCTGTACCGATTAGTCGTCCGCGGTGCACACCGTCGACGCGGCGTCAGGAGGTTCGAGACTCGCGAAGCGTGTCCGCGGCGAGGGCGGCGAGGTGTTGAGGAGTGCCGTCGGCCCCCGAAACCCGCACAAACCTGCGCGCGGCCAGCAGGAGGCCACGCGCGGCACCCTCCCGAACGTCCGGGCTGAGCGTCTCAATGTCCTTTGTCTTGGCCGCGCCCACGGTGCGCCGGGACAGTTCTGCCGCCGCGAACAGTCGACTCTCCTCGCTCCACGTAGCGAGCAGCTGCTCCAGGAACGGTTCGCGCCACACCCGAGGATCGCGCCGGCCGGACCAGCGGGCTCGGAACTCCTCCTCGAACCCGTCCCACGTCTGCTGAATCATGCCGAGCGCCCATTCGGCGCGGGGTTCGTCGCCGAGGGCGAACGCGCGCGCGGCGGCAATCACGTAATTGGCCCACAAGCAGCCGATGTCGTAGGCCACGGGCCCGTAGAACGCGAACTCGGAGTCAAAGGCCTTGACGCTGTCGCACGCGTGGCTGCCTTCTGGGCTTCGCACCATGACTGAGCCTGTGTGAAGGTCCCCGTGGATGAGCGCCTCGCCCTTGGTCATGAAGAGCCACTTGGCGAGGCCCATCGCGGTCACAAACTCATCGTCTGCCGCGAGGTCGGCGGCATCCTTCTTGTTTTGCTCAAGCACACTGTTGCGCCCAGCGTCCACGCTCGGCTCGGAGAAGACAAGGTCCTCGGTAATGAGGCACAGTTCCGGGTTGACCGCCGCAGCCACGGCCTCGGCAAGTTCGTTGCGCTCGAGCGCGAACGCCGAGGTGCCGAATGCGACGGCACCCACGTAACTTCCCATCGCCGCTGCCGCGCCGTCGTGCGTGAGGCCCTCGTTGAGAGCACCCCGCCACACCCAGTGATCGCTGAGATCCTCCATCGCGATGATGAAACGCTCGGGGTCGTAGTCGAAGACCTCAACCACGTTCTTGGGCAGCAATGCGTGGTGGGCGCGCAGTGAGTCGACTTCGAAGCGTGCGCGCTCGGGCGTCATCGGCCAGCCCTCACCGACCATACGCACGTACGGCAGAGCCTGTTTGAGAACAAGGCCCCGACCGGTGGCGTCACCCAGGAGGAACACCAAGTTCAGGTTCCCGTCACCGATCTCGCGCACAGACACCAGGGCGTCTGGGTCGATGCGTTGCGCGACGCTTGGCACGGAACGCACGTAGTCGGCGACCGTGTCGACAGTCAGAAACTCGTAGTCGGCAGTCATGAAAACACCCCTTACGTGCCCGGCTCAGGTGGCCGGTGAGTAGCGAACCTTGCGGCGGGAAATGGTGAACGAGAAGAGCAGCGCGACGATCAATACCAGGCCCTTTGCAGTGTCCTGGTGATAATATTGGAACCCCTTCATCGTGAGGCCTGTGAGAACGATTCCGATCAGCAACGCGCCCAGGAACGTGCCCCAGGCGTTCGGCTTGGCGAGTCCGAGAACCGAGGTTCCCACGAGGGCCACCGCGACCGCCTCGAGCAGACTGGATGCCCCTGCGTTGACGTCGCCTTGACCGATGCGCGAGACGAGGATGAGGCCCGCGATCGAGGCGAACAGACCCGAGATCACGTAAGCAAGGCCGCGGTACACGCCGACGCGCACGCCGGACAGCCGTGCGGCCTCCGGGTTGGCGCCGATCGCATACATGAGCCGGCCCCACGTCGTGCGGCTCAGGAAGAACCAGGAGGCGACCACGAGGACCAGCATGATGACTACAGGGAGAGGGACAGGGCCAAGGAACCCGCGGTCGATCTTGAGAAACTCAGGGGTGAAGCTACCTGGAGCTACAGAACCATCACGCAGCACCATGCCGCTCGAAACCGACTGGCCGCTGACAGGGATCAACTTGGCGCCCATGATCACGAACATCATGCCCAAGGTGGCCAGGAGGTCTGGAATCTTGGCGACCACGATGAGGAACGCGTTCATCAGACCGACGACCACGCCTCCGATCAGCGCGACAATGACAGCCGTCGTGCCTGTCAGGTTGTAGAACACCATCGTCATTGCCGCCAGCTGGACGGTGAGGCCCGCGGTGGCGCCGATCGACAGGTCGAGACCGCCGACCACCATGGTGAAGGTCACCCCGAGCCCGAGGATCGCTGTAACCGAGGCGAACTTCAGCAGCAAGAACAGCGACGACGATGTCGCGAATGCCGGCTCGGTGAGTGAGAAGTACAGGAACAGGATCACGGTGATCGCGATGAAGCCGTACTTGACGACCGCGTCCTGGATGCGGGCCCCGATACCTAGGGCGCTGGGCGTTTCAGGCA
>Ga0209100_1001077_pt1 | contig 19893 bp, 18 predicted proteins | sample lystaG_FD_185480 | JGI IMG/M metagenome (GOLD analysis project Ga0209100, IMG submission 185480) | Glacier valley bacterial and archeal communities from Borup Fiord, Nunavut, Canada, to study Microbial Dark Matter (Phase II) -... | ecosystem: Environmental > Aquatic > Freshwater > Ice > Glacier ...
GCCCTGTTCATCGGGGTGATCGCGACCGGGGGCACCTACGCCCTCTGGAACAAGAGCACCACCATCGCCGGTGGAACCGTGACGGCGGGATCCGCTGGCCTCGTCATCTCCAGTCCACTCACGATGCCGTCGACCCTCCTGTATCCGGGCCTGACCACCTATGGCGTTTTCGTCGTCACGAACACGGGCACCGTGCCGCTCCAGTTGAGTGTGCAATCGCTCACCGGCGTCACCGCCACCCCCTTCTCGCAGAGCCTCACCGTCGCCGTGGCGATCGCTCCTGCCGTCGGTGCCACCGTCGCCGACTGCCCGAGCCTGGCATCGTACCCCTGGTCGCGGATCTCGACTTCACCGACCGCCGGCGACCTCGGCTCGACCCTCAACGCGGGAGCGTCAGCCACCCTGTGCGTTTCCACTGCTCTTGCCGCAAATGCACCCGCAACAGCCCAGGGCCAATCCGTTCCGACATTCACCCTCACCGTCGGCGGGATCCAGTCATGAGGTCCTTCGGCGCTCTCACCCGTCGCAATCGGCTCGCCCTGGTGGCCGGTCTCTCCGCCTTCCTCGTGCTTGCCGGAACCGGGGTGGCGACGGCCGTCTGGAGTGCGGCGACATCGGTCACGGGATCGGTCACGGCGGCCGTCACCTCGCTCAGCATCTCCGGCTCTCCCTCGCTGACCACCACGTACGCCTTCGCCGGGACGGCAGCCCAATCACCCACGATCGTGCGTTCGATGCTCGTGACGAACACCGGATCCGCGCCGCTGAACTACTCCCTCGCGGTGAGCGGGGTCGCGGGCAACACACTCGCGCCGCTGGTGACAGTGACGCTCTGGACCATTTCCACGGGAGTCTGCTCGACATTCGTCGGCATCGGAGCCACAACCGGCACCCTCGCCGCGCCGCCAGCCCTGCCGAGCGGTGCCCTCTCCGCATCTCCCGGGGGTAAGTACACGCTGTGCGTCGCCACCTCGCTGAACAGCACGGTTGCGGCCTCGCAGGGGCTCTCGGTGACACCGACGATCACGATCACGGGCACAGTGGGCAGCAGCTGGAGCTCAAGCGCGTCCGACGCCGCGTTCACCCAGTCGGTATACCAGATCAACCCGGTGTCGCCCACCTGTGTGCGAAACGGCAACACCGTGACCCTGAGTTGGACCGCACCGGCCAACACGACCGGTGCGAGCGCAGTCACCTACCGCGTGGTGAACGCCAGCAACAACAGCATCGTGATCAAGACCTACCAAGCCGGGCTCAGCGTGTCACTCGTCGCGAGCGACCTGAGTGGGTCGTCCGGAAGCGTCGTCGTGCAGGCGCTCGAAAGTCAATTCGGCACGAGCTCCGTGAGCCTTCCGATCTCTGTCTACGTGCAAGGAGTCTTGCGATGCGCATGATCGCGCCGGTCGCCGCCGGTCGATCCCGTTGGCGAGCGAGCGTCATTTCGGTCGTTCTCACGACGCTCGCGCTTTCCATGACGTTTATACCCGGGGCAGGCGCAGCACGGGCGGCCAATACCGACATCCTCGTGAGTCTCGACGGTGCCAACTGGTCGGCGACGCTGCCGCACGGACTGTTCTCCGGGGCCGGGACGGTCGTGCCGGGGGACAGCATCAGCCGTACCCTGTGGATCAAGAACACGACCTCGTCCCCGGCCGTCCTGCGTCTCAGCAGACTGCAGAACATGGCGGGGAGTTCCCTCCTCGCCCGATCGATCTCGATTACGGCGACCGGACGGGAAACCGGCGGCAGGTCCCCGGCGCCCCAGGACGCCTCCTGTGTGCAACTGCTTCCCGATCAGGTCGTGCCCGGCGGCCGGTCCATCTCGACCGTCGTCACGCTGACCGTCGCAAATCTGAAGGGTGTCGAGGGCCAAGGCCAATTGGCAACGATCAGTCTCATCGCGAGTTTGGGCGCCGTGGGCGGCACCGCCGCGTCGCCGTGTCCCGCCGGCGGAACGGATGTGCCCGTCGTGGGTTCCGGGCAGGCGCTTGCCGACACCGGCGGGTCGCTCGCGTTCACCGGCGCAGGACTGCCCTACCCTGCGATCATGATCGCCAGCCTTCTCAGCGGACTGGGACTCTTCGTCCTCATCGCCGCCCGCCGCCGCCGTCGCGCCGAATGACCGGGTCTATTCAGGTCCCGGTCGGTGGGCCGGACGTCGCCAAGGACGCCGCGCCGGCCGAGAAGGGTCTTCGCCATTACCTCGGCCTCGCGCTGAGCGGAGCCCTTCTGGTGATCGTTCTCGCGCTGGGCGCCCTGGTCATCGTGATTCCGGCGATCTCCGGGGGAACTGCCCTCACCGTGCTCACCCAGTCGATGGAGCCCAATCTCCCCCCCGGCACCCTGATCATCATCCGTCCGATCCCGATCGACGATATCAAGATCGGTGACGTCCTCACCTACCAGATCAAGTCCGGCCAGCCGGCGGTCGTCAGCCATCGCGTCATCTCCCGGTCCGTCGACACGAAGGGGCGGACCACCTTCATCACGAAGGGCGACAACAACGATCTGCCCGACGCGGGGCCCGTGCAGAAGGTACAGATCAAGGGTGTCCTCTGGTACAGCATTCCCTGGCTGGGATATATCAATAACCTCGTCGGAGGTCAAGGTCGCAGCCTCCTCATACCTCTCGTGGCCGTGGCGCTGCTCATCTATGCGGGCTACATGCTCGCGAGTTCCGCCGCGGGGTCGTTGAAGAAGAAGCGATCGGCGGCCGACCCGCCCGTCTCCCCGGCGACCGACGGCGCCACCGGCGACTGACCGATCTGCGCCTAGGCCCGGGCGATCGCGGCCACGATGGCTGCCGTCGCGGTGATGAGATCTGCGGGGGCCAGTTCCAAATCGAATCCGCGGCGTCCGCCGGACACGTAGACGGTGTCGAAGAGCTCGGCCGTCTCGTCGAGCACGGTGACGAGTCGGGTCTTCTGTCCGATGGGGCTGATGCCGCCCACCACATAGCCGGTGCGCCGTTCGGCCAGGGCGGGGTCGGCCATCACCGCCTTCTTCGCCCCGATGGTCGCGGCGAGGGACCGGAGGTCGAGCCTGCCCGAGACCGGCACGATGGCGACCACGAGCACACCATCGACATCCACAAGCAAGGTCTTGAACACGCGGTCCGGCTCGATGCCGAGAACTGCGGCCGCCTCGATCCCGAAGGCGGTGTTGGCCCCGTCATGCGCGTACTCGTGCTCGATGTAGCGGATGCCGGTCCTCGTCAGGGCGACGGTCGCGGGGGTCGTCACCACGGTCAGTGAGCGCGGAAGAGCTGCATCGATGCGGGCGCGAGGATCAAGTCGGACCCGGGCGCATGCGTCTCCGCATCGGCCCCGTCATCCGCGCTGTTCCAGAGCAGTTCGTAGGATTCGACCCCCTCGTGACGAGGAAGACGGACGGTCTCCGGCGCTTCGAGTCCGTGCACGATGAGCAGGATGCGGTTGAACTCCTCGAACTCGGGAGTGGAGGCCGCGAGGTACTGGAGGGTGCGCTCGTTCGGCGAGTCCCAGTCCTTGATCGACATCGAGAGACCCTCCTTGTTGAACCAGTCCATCTGGGTCGCCGATGGCACGGTCTCACCGAAGATGCCGAAGCGGATGGGGCGCAACGCCGGGTTCGTGCGCCGCAGCCTCAGCAGTTTCTGTGAGATCAGCAGCAGCTCGTCCTGCCAGTCTTCGTGCTCCCAGGGCAACCATGTCAGCTCACTGTCATGGCAGTAGGCATTGTTATTTCCCCGCTGACTGCGACCGAATTCGTCGCCGGCGGTGATCATCGGCAGTCCCGCAGAGAGCAGCAGGGTGCCGAGCAGGTTGCGGATCGCCTTCTCACGGGCCGAGAGGATCGTCGCGTCGTGCGTCGGTCCCTCCACCCCGTAGTTGAAGGAGTGGTTGTTGTCGGTGCCGTCGCGGTTGTTCTCGCCGTTTCCGAGGTTGTGCTTCTGGTTGTAGGCGGTGAGGTCGGCGAGTGTGAAGCCGTCGTGCGCGGTCACGAAGTTCACCGAGGCGAGTGGGCCGCGCTCTTGCGAGAAGACGCCCTTCGAGCCGGAAAGCTTCGAGGCGAGTTGGCCGATCCCGATCGGTGCAACGCCGTTCGCGCGAGTCGCAGCGATGTCGGTGAGCCAGAAGTTGCGGGTGCGGTCACGATAGTCGTCGTTCCACTCCGACCACGGTTCGGGGAAGTTGCCGACCTGCCAGCCGCCCATTCCCACGTCCCAGGGTTCGGCGATCATCTTGACGCCCTGCAGCTCCGGGTCGGAGGCTATCGCTTCGATCAGCGGATGACGCGGGTCGAATTCAACCCGCTCGTCACGCCCGAGGGTCGCGGCGAGGTCGAATCGGAAGCCGTCGATCTGCACCTCGTTCGCCCAGTACCGCAGTGAATCGAGCACGAGCCGTTGCGCGGCCGGCTGTGCGAAGTTCACTGTGTTGCCGCATCCGGTCACGTCTATGTAGTTGCCATTGGCGTCCTGCCGATAGTACGAAGCATTATCGAGACCGCGCAGGGAGGTGGTCGGACCGGTCGTGCCCTCTTCCGCGGTGTGGTTGTAGACCACGTCGAGCACGACCTCGAGTCCCGCCTCGTGAAGCAGCTTGACCATGCCCTTGAACTCCCGCAGCACCGCGCCGGTGCCACCGAACTGGGCCTCTCGACTGGCGTAAGCAGCGTGTGGAGTGAAGAAGTTGAGGGTGTTGTACCCCCAGTAGTTGCTGAGGCCCTGCTTCACGAGGCGCTGCTCGCTCACGAACTGGTGCACCGGCAACAGCTGGATCGTCGTGACACCGAGATCTTTCAGGTAGTTGATGGCCGTGTGGTGGGCCAGTCCGGCATAGGTACCGCGGAGCTCCTCCGGCACCGCCGGGTTGAGCTTCGAGAGGCCCTTCGCGTGTGCTTCGTAGAGCACGGTGTGGTCGAGGGGCACGCGGGGCTTCGTGGCTCCGGCCCAGTCGAACTCCTCGTCCTGCACGTAACTGCGCCAATCGCCGGATGCCGTGCGGGCCAGCCCGCGGGCATAGGGGTCGATCAGGTGAAGGCCAGGATCGAACCGGTGGGTCGCACCGGAGGGCCCGCTCGCCCGCAGCGAATACCGGGTCCCGGTCACCAGGTTGGGCGATGTGCCCGACCAGACGTCGTCACTATCTTTCTGCAACCGGATGCTCTCGGCGACCCAGTTCGGGTCCCTGCTCCCGAAGATGCAGAGCTCGATCGCGGTGGCGCTGGCCGACCAGACCCGCAGCTCGCTGCCGCTGGGGGTCGCCCGCACGCCGAGGCACCGAAGCGGATCCTCCTGGCGGGGCGAGACCGCGGCGATCAGCGAATCGACGGTCGGATCGGTCACAGGCATGCGTTCTAGAGTAGAGCCCTGTGAGTCGTGCAGTTTGCGGCGTGTGAGCCACTGGAGGTGTCGTCGGTGCCCGTGTATCTCGACCACGCCGCGACGACCCCGATGCTGCCCGACGCGATCGCGGCGTATACGACGGCTCTCGGAATCGTGGGCAACCCGTCGTCCATCCACTCGCAGGGCCAGAACGCCAAGCGGATGCTCGAGGAGGCGCGAGAGCGTGTCGCGGATTCACTGGGCTGTGATCCGATCGAGGTCGTCTTCACCTCCGGCGGAACCGAGTCGGTGAATCTGGCCGTCAAGGGGCTGTACTGGGCACGGAATGCCTCCGGCACCCGCCCCCGGATTCTCGTGCCTCGTGGCGAACACCATGCCACCATCGACACCGTCGAGTGGCTCGAACGCCACGCCGGCGCGATCATCGAGTGGGTGCCGATCGACGAGTTCGGCCGGGTGAGGTTGGATGCGCTCGCTCGCTCGCTCGAGGAGAACGACGACATAGCGCTGGTGACCCTGCTCTGGGCCAATAATGAAGTCGGCACCGTGCAGCCGGTCGCCAGGGTCGCTGAGCTCGCCGCCCGCCACGGCGTCCCGGTGCATTCCGACGCGATCTCCGCGTACCGGCACGTGCCCATCGACTTTGCCGCCACGGGCCTGGCGGCGCTCTCCGTCTCGGCTCACAAGATCGGTGGCCCGCTGGGCATCGGCGCCCTCGTCCTCGACCGCTCGGCGGTGGTCGTGCCGCTCATCCACGGGGGAGGACAACAGCGTGATGTGCGATCCGGAACCCAGGATGTGCCGGCCGCGATCTCGTTCGGGGTCGCGGCGCAGCATCCGGTGTCGTCCTTCACGTCCCTCCGGGATCGCCTCATCGCCGGTGTGCGCGCGGCCGTGCCGTCGGCTGTTTTGCGCGGTGACCCCGATCCTGTGGCACGCCTCGACAACAACGCCCACTTCACCTTTCCCGGCTGTGAGGGCGACTCGCTGCTGTTCCTCCTGGATACCGCCGGCGTCTCGGTGAGCACCGGTTCTGCCTGCCGCGCCGGAATCCCGGAGGCCTCCCACGTGCTGCTCGGCATGGGGCTCAGCGAAGCGGACGCCCGCGGCGCACTGCGGATCACCGTGGGTCATTCCACCACCGAAGCCGACGTCGATGCGTTTCTGCACGCGCTTCCCGAGGCTGTGGCCCGCGCGAGTCGGGCCGGTCTCAACGACCGGGATGTCGCGGTGCGACCCGCCAGCATCGATGCGTAGGCGTGCGGCCTTGGCGGTCGCAGCCGTATCCCTCGTGCTGTTGCTCGCAGTGTCCGGGTGCACCGCATCGCCGCCGCTGGCCCCTGGCCCGACGGAGAGCGTGCCAGCGGATCCGTCGCTCACTTCGGTCTTCCCCGACGACTTGACCGCTGCAGTCGCCAAGACCGAGACCGTGCGGCTCGCCGATGCCATCGTGGCGCTGCTGCCTGCGTCGATCGTCGTGCACGTCGATAACACCGACCAGCTCGTGCCCGCGACGGCATCATCCCGGTCGTACTACGGAGTGCTGCGGATCATCTCTCTCGACCCCACCAACGACCCGGTCGCCATCTCGAAGACGATGGTGCAGAAAATCGAAGCCTCGGGATGGACCCAGCGCGAGTCATCCGATGATCCGACCGGCGTGCATCTCGTCACGCTCTCGAGCAATCGCAAGCCGAATATCTCCTGGTTGCTTCAACTGAGCGGCGACCCGCGGGTCTCCGGGCAGTCGGTGATTCAACTGCAGCTGGTCAGCCCCGATCTGCCCGGTTAGTCGAGTGGCCAAGGGTCCCTCGGAGCCTCTGTCCGCATAACTCCTGCAGTTTCCCGCAGAGTGGATTGCAGCCCCCGAGTCTCCGGCTCTCCTCGATGTGCCCCGCGCAAATTGCAGGAGTTATGCGCGCCCTGTGCCTGGGGCCGGCGGTGAATGTGAGCTTTCGGGTAGGTCGAAGCCGTCGACATATTGCGCCCGAGCATCGGGTATCTGTAATGTTTTACTGACAGGTGCAAGGGATGATCAAAATGGATGCCGGTGAGCTGAGTAGCAGACTCGCCGCTATCGCGAGCCCGCAACGAATGCGCATCATCGCGCTTCTTTCGGGGGAAACGCTGCACGTGAGCGAACTCGCGCGCCGCATGGGAATGTCCCGGGCCCTGCTCTACATGCACCTCACCAAGCTCGAGGATGCCGGATTCGTGACCGGTCACCTCGAACTCTCCGCCGACGGCAAGGCGATGAAGTTCTTCGAAGTACTTCCGTTCACGCTCACCCTCACCGCGTCGACGCTTGTGAAAGCCGTCTCCGCACAAAAAGAAAGTGAATCCCCCTGATGGAATCTCTGCCGGCCTACCTCGTCCCTCTCGTCGCCATCGGCGGCGGCCTCACCTACGCCATCCTCTCGATGTACTGGAAGCGCAAAAGCGAGTTCGCCAAGTCCTCCGGCACCGACGATCTCCGGGCGGCCCTCGACGCGAACACCACCGCCAGCGCCGCCGTCCTCACGCGACTCGAAGCCATCGAGACCCGCATCGGAACCGTCGAGAAGACGCTCACTGACATCCCCGCATAGTGCCGCGCCTACACTGGGAGCCATGAAGGTGTTGGCAGCGATGAGTGGTGGTGTGGACTCCGCCGTTGCTGCCGCGCGTGCCGTCGAGGCTGGTCACGAGGTGGTGGGCGTGCATCTCGCGCTCAGCCGGATGCCCGGCACCCTGCGCACCGGAGCACGCGGCTGCTGCACCATCGAGGACTCGATGGACGCGCAGCGAGCGGCCAACATCATCGGGATCCCGTATTACGTCTGGGACTTCTCCGAGCGTTTCGCGCTCGATGTGGTGGATGATTTCGTCGCGGAGTACTCCGCAGGACGCACGCCCAACCCCTGCATGCGCTGCAATGAGCGGATCAAATTCGCCGCTCTGCTCGAGAAGGCGCTCGACCTGGGGTTCGATGCGGTAGCCACGGGCCACTACGCCACAATCCTCACCGATTCTGGGGGCAACCGCGAACTGCACCGGGCCGCTGCCTGGGCCAAGGACCAGTCCTACGTGCTCGGCGTGCTCACCGCGGAGCAGCTCGCGCACAGTATGTTCCCGCTCGGCGCGACCCCGAGCAAGGCGGAAGTTCGCGCGGAGGCCGCCGAGCGCGGCTTCAGCGTCGCGACGAAGCCCGACAGTCACGACATCTGCTTCATCCCGGACGGCGATACCCGCGGCTGGCTTGCCGACCGCGTCGGGGCCGAGGCGGGAGTCATCCTCGAACGTGATGGATCCGTCGTCGGCAGCCATGACGGAGCGGCGGCGTTCACCGTCGGGCAACGCAAGGGGCTTCACCTCGGCGTGCCCTCGCCGGACGGTCGTCCCCGTTTCGTGCTCGAGGTGCGGCCGTCGAGCAACACTGTGGTTGTCGGACCGAAGGAGGCGCTCGACCTTGCGGAGGTCGCCGGCTCGAAGTACAGCTGGGCAGGACTCGCGCCGGTCGACCCGTGCACCGAGTTCGCGTGCCACGTGCAGATCCGCGCCCACGCCGACCCGGTGCCGGCTGTCGCGGTCGTGCGGGACGGCGAGCTCGTCATCCGCCCGGATGTTCCGCTCAACGGTGTCGCGCCCGGCCAGACCGCGGTGGTCTACCTCGGTACCAGGGTGCTCGGGCAGTGCACGATCGACCGAACGGTCTCCGCGGTTCCCCTGCTCGTACTGTGAGGCCCCGGTACGGTAGGTCGGCGGTCGAACCTAAGCTGAAGCGGTGGCGAACCAAGACGTGAACAGCGCGTACGACCTCACCCTCGAGCAGGCCGGCGAGGAGGCCGGTCGGCTCACGACCCGTGTGGTCGAACTGCGCGATGCATACTACGAGCGTGACGAGGTGCTCGTCGCCGATGAGGAATACGACCGGATGCTGCACCGGCTCGAAGAGCTGGAGCGACTGTTTCCGGAGTTGCAGAGCCAGGACTCGCCGACACAGACTGTCGGCGGGCGTGCCGAGACGACACTCTTTGACCCGGTGCGCCACGCCGAGCGGATGCTGAGCCTCGACAACGTCTTCTCGCGCGAGGAATTCGCCGAATGGGCCGCAAAGGTCGAACGCAACGCCGGCCGCCACATCGACTACCTGTGCGAGCTCAAGATCGATGGCCTGGCGATCAACCTCCGCTATGAGAACGGTGTACTCAGGACCGCCGCGACGCGGGGTGACGGGGTGGTCGGCGAAGACGTGACGGAGAACATCGCGTTCGTGAAGGTGATCCCGACGACGCTCGCCGGCTCGGGGCATCCGCCGATCGTCGAGGTGCGTGGAGAGGTCTTCTTCGAGTCCACGATCTTCGAGCAGCTCAACGCCGACCAGGTGGCCGCGGGGGAGCGGGTGTTCGCAAACGCCCGCAATGCGGCATCCGGCAGTCTGCGCCAAGTGGCGGATAACAAGACTCCCGTGCAGCTCGAGCGAATGCACAAACGGCTCGGTCGACTGAGCATGCTGGTGCACGGCATCGGCGCGTGGGCACAGCCTCGCAACGGAGATGAGGCGCCGGTGGATTCCCAGTCGGCGACCTATGGGCTTTTGAAGCAGTGGGGTCTGCCCACCAGCTCCCACTTTCGCGTCGTGACGAACGCCTCGCAAGCGGTCGAGTTCATCGAGTATTACGGCGCACACCGCAGCAGTGTCGAACATGAGATCGACGGCATCGTGATCAAGGTCGACGAGCTCGAGCTTCATGATGAGCTCGGGGCAACGAGCCGCGCTCCCCGGTGGGCGATCGCCTACAAATATCCGCCGGAGCAGGTCAACACGAAGCTGCTGGACATCGTGGTGAGTGTCGGCCGCACCGGCCGAGTCACCCCTTTCGCCGTGATGAAACCAGTGCGTGTCGCCGGTTCGGTGGTGCGCCAGGCGACCCTGCACAACCAGGACGTCGTAAAAGCCAAGGGCGTGCTGATCGGCGACACCGTAGTGCTGCGCAAGGCCGGTGACGTGATTCCCGAGGTACTCGGGCCGGTCGTGGAGTTGCGCGACGGCACCGAGCGCGAATTTGTGATGCCCTCGAATTGCCCCGAATGCGGCACCCTGCTTGCGCCGGCGAAAGAGGGCGACGTCGATTTGCGCTGCCCCAACGCCCGCAGCTGTCCCGCCCAGGTGCGCGGCCGGGTCGAGCATGTCGGCAGTCGCGGCGCACTGGACATCGAAGGCCTCGGCGAGGTCGGCGCGTCGGCGCTCACCCAGCCTGACGTGCCGGTCGATCCGCCCCTGGCGACCGAGGCTGGGCTCTTCTCCCTGACGCTCCGTGACATCTTCCCGATCACCGTTCGTGTGCGCGACTACGAGACCGGGCTGGTGAAGCTGAATCCCGATGGATCCGAGCGAACTGAAACGCCCTATCGCAAAAAGCGCAAGACGGCGGGAAGAGGCGCCGACCCGGCTTTCGACCCCGAGGCGTCCGAGTTTGCAGGCGACGAGTGGTCGGTGCCGTCTTCTGCCGCGGAGAAGCTGCTGTCCGAGCTCGAACTTGCGAAGGCCAAGGACCTGTGGCGAATCCTGGTGGCCCTCAGCATCCGCCATGTCGGGCCGGTTGCAGCCCGTGCGCTCGCCGCCTACTTTGGTTCTGTCGAGGCGATCCGGGCGGCGACTCGTGAGGAGCTGGCCGCCGTGGACGGCGTCGGCAGCATCATCGCCGATGCCCTGATTGACTGGTTCGCCGTCGATTGGCATGTCGCGATCATCGACCGGTGGGCGGATGCCGGGGTGCAGCTGAGCATTCCCGGCCACGCGGGTCCTGGCGCGGCCCTCGCCGCCGGAGGGCCGCTCTCTGGGGTCACCATTGTCGCCACGGGGAGTCTCGAAGGGTTCACCCGGGAGGGTGCGCTCGAAGCGATCATCGCGGCCGGAGGCAAGGCGGCGTCGAGTGTGTCGAAGAAGACCGACTTCGTTGCGGCTGGGCCGGGCGCGGGTTCGAAACTGACGAAAGCTGAGGAACTGGGTCTTCGAATCATCGACGCGGCGCAGTTCGCAACACTGCTCGAATTCGGCCCCGACGCCCTCAAAGAGTGATTCTCGAGCTAGTCTCGCATGTTAACACCGTGTGACAATCTGCTTCGAGCCAGCGAGACCCTAGGTCAGGCTCTGTTTCGACCCTATTGTTGGGGTAGAACCAGACTCCCGTTGTTCACGGTGTTCCCCCGGATATCGGATCCAACGATTGGATACACCCTTTGCTGTTCGACGTCGCAGCGGTCCTGTCGCCCTCCGGCGCGCTCGGAGGGGTCGCAGTGGCGTTCGGCGTACACGAAATCAGCACCCAGATCTCCGCGATCGTCGTCGGCATCGACCCCTCGACACAGGCCGCGTCGGTGTTCGGCGCACATCTCTCGTCGGCCGGTTCGTATTCCGGTATCCTCTCGAATGGCGGCCCGCAGCCCTCGGATGTCGCTCCGGTATCGGCCTACTTCGCTCCGTCGGATCCTTCGCTCCTTCCCCGGCTCAGCGGCAGTGTTACCCTCGATCGCCTCACCGTGCTGTCCGGCTCCGAGATCGCGACCTTCGTTGAAGGTAATCCGGCGGCGATGCATCGACTGCTCGTGAGCCCGCCTCGCGCCAGCTCCGTCGCAACCTGGTGGGGAGCCATCCCGAGCTCCGGGCAGAAGACACTCGCGACGGCCGCACCCGAGGTCATCGGCAACCTCGACGGCGTGCCGTTCGCCGTGCGGGACAGGGCAAATCGACTCACCCTTGCTCGCGCCGTGTCGCAGCTTGAGACCTCGATCGACTCGGGAGCCGGTCGAGCGAAACTGATCGAGAAGCGCCACCACCTCGACATCCTCAGGCAGGTCTCGAGGACTCTTGAACGCCGCTCGGCAGAGCCGAAACGGCAACTGCTCACGCTTGATCCCTCCGGCGAGGTTCGAGCCGCGGTAGTGGTCGGTGATCTTGCTACCGCCGACTACGTGAGTTACCTCGTGCCGGGCATGTTCTTCACCGTGCAGGGCCAGATGTACGACTGGACGGTGATCGCGCAGGACCTGCACCGCCAGCAGGCCGCGTGGCTCAAGACGCTGGCTCCCTCAGACCCCGCGCTCTCGGGCAAGACGACCGCGACGGTGGCCTGGATCGGCTACCAGACGCCCGGGGTGCTCGATATCGCGTCGCTCGACCGCGCGGAAAGCGGTGCAAACTTCCTCGGTCACGCCATCCAGGGAATTCGCGCTGCACGAGCCGGGTCCCAACCCTTCGTCAGCCTCGTGACCCATTCCTACGGGTCCACCGCCGCGATGATGGAACTCGCGAAGGGGGGCATGACCGTGGATGCCCTCGCCATCATCGGGTCCCCTGGATCCGCCGCGCAGTCGGCGTCGGCTCTGGCGGTGAAGAACGGCAATGTCTTCGTCGGCGAAGCTGCCTGGGACCCGATTGTGAACACTGCTTTCTATGGCAGTGACCCCGGTGCCAGTGCATTCGGAGCCCACCGGATGGATGTCGCGGCCGCAACCGACCCGATAACGCACAAGTCCCTTGCCGCCGCGGTCGGCCACCTGGGGTACTTCGACACGGGCACCACGGCGATGCGCAACCTCGCGCTCATCGGCCTCGACCAGGGCGCCCTCGTCTCCACGGGCTCGTCAGTCGACGCGACCCGCACGCTTGCCGACGCGCGCTGAGTAGTCTCTCTCGGTCGCCGGCCGGGTCGGCGCTCTCACGGGGTCGAATAGAATCGGGTGTCCCCCCCAAGCGATCCAACGCACGGAGTTCCATGTCTGAAAATCCTCCAGAACCTGACGGCCGCATCAGCACCGACCAGGTCGCGCACCTCGCGAACCTCGCGCGAATCGCGCTCACTCCGGGCGAGATCGAGAAGCTCACCGATGAACTCGGCGTGATCATCGACTCAATTGCCAAGGTCTCCCAAGTGGCGACGGCGGATGTTCCGGCCACGAGTCATCCGATCCCGTTGACCAACGTGTTTCGGCCCGATGTCATCGGCGCGACCCTCTCGCAGGAGGAGGCCCTCAGCGGCGCCCCCGAGCATGACGGAAGCCGCTTCAAGGTCTCCGCGATCCTGGGGGAGGAGCAGTAATGCCGCATTTTGACGGCACTGCCGATCTCACCCGCCTCAGCGCGGCATCCCTCAGTGAACTCCTCACCGCGCGGGAGATCTCGAGCGTCGAGGTCACTCGCGCGCACCTCGACCGCATCGCGGCGGTTGACGGTGACGTGCACGCCTTCCTCCATGTCTCGAAGGACGCGATCGACACCGCAGAGGGCATCGATGTGCTCCGTCGTTCGGGTGACCGGCTCCCGCCGCTCGCCGGCGTTCCGATCGCTATCAAGGACGTGCTCTGCACTCTCGATATGCCGTCCACCGCAGGCAGCAAGATTCTTGAAGGCTGGATCCCGCCCTATGACGCCACCGTGGTTCGCAAGCTCCGCGAGGCCTACCTCGTGCCGCTTGGCAAGACCAACATGGATGAGTTCGCCATGGGCTCATCGACCGAGCACTCGGCGTACGGGGTCACCCACAACCCGTGGGACCTCGACCGCATCCCCGGCGGCTCAGGTGGGGGAAGCGCGGCAGCCGTAGCCGCGTTCGAGGCACCGCTCGCCCTCGGCTCAGACACCGGTGGCTCGATTCGCCAGCCGGCCGCTGTCACCGGATCCGTCGGGGTCAAGCCCACCTATGGCGGGGTCAGTCGGTATGGCGCGATCGCCCTCGCAAGCTCGCTCGACCAGGTGGGGCCCGTTGCCCGCACGGTTCTCGACGCCGCGCTGCTGCACGACGTGATCGGTGGTCACGATCCACGAGATTCGACGTCCCTTCGAGACGAATGGCCGAGTTTCGCCGCCGCCGCCCGCGCTGGACAGCTGAAGCGCAACCTCAACGGTGTGAAAATCGGCGTCGTGAAAGAGCTCGACGCCCCCGGCTTCCAGCCCGGGGTCAGCCAGCGCTTCCATGAGACTCTCGATTTGCTCGCTTCCAGCGGAGCAGAGATCGTCGAGGTCAGCGCACCGAACTTCGAGTACGCGATTGCCGCCTATTACCTGATTCTTCCGGCCGAGGCATCCAGCAACCTCGCGAAGTTCGATTCTGTGCGATTCGGACTCCGCGTGAACCCTGTGGGGGGAGGGACGGTCGAGGATGTCATGGCCGCGACCCGTGAGGCCGGTTTCGGCCCGGAGGTCAAGCGCCGCATCATCCTGGGCACCTATGCCCTGAGCGCCGGCTACTACGACGCGTACTACGGCAGCGCGCAGAAGGTGCGCACGCTCATCCAGCGTGACTTCGCCGCCGCTTTCGAGAAGGCGGATATCCTGATCAGCCCGGCAGCGCCGACGACGGCGTTCCGGATTGGCGAGAAGATCAACGATCCGCTCTCCATGTACCTCAACGACGTGACGACGATCCCGGCGAACCTCGCTGGTATCCCGGGCATGGGCCTTCCGATGGGGCTCGCCCCGGAGGACGGCCTGCCGACCGGACTGCAGCTGATGGCGCCGGCACGAGCGGATGCCCGGCTCTACGAGCACGGGGCCGTCATCGAAGCGCTGCTCGAGGACAGCTGGGGTCACACCCTGATCAGCCAGGCTCCGGAACTCCACACGCGCTGACGGGTGGGTTGAGTGCCCGACCCTGGTGGGCCTGGTCGAGTCACGGGTTTGTCTGCTCGAATGTCGCAACAACTCCCGAATCGATGAATGGGCGCATCGTACCGGTGCTACTGAGCCGCAGCCGAAGCCCGCTCGCGGAACGCAACCATGTTCACCCGGTTGCCGCAGCGGATACTGCAGAACCGTTTCGATCCGTTGCGCGAGAGGTCGACGAGCAGTCCACTGCAGTCGTCCGCTTCGCAGAGCCGCAGTCGCTCGGTCTCCCCCGAGCGGATGACGTCGACCAGTGCCAGCGCGACCTCCACCTCGATCCGCTCGGCCAGCGGCGCATCCGGCTCCGTCGCATGAAGGTGCCAGGGCGATCCATCGTGACGCGCGAGGTGCGGAAGCGCGCGAGCCTCGAGCAACAAGCCGTTGATCGCCTCGACCGCATCATCAATCCCGAGGCTCCAAAGCCCCTGGATGGCCGCGCGGGTACGCCTCACCTCATCGAGCTCCGCGGCGTTGTGATCGATGCGTCCCGAATAGGACCAGCGGGCGAGAAAAGCGCCGAGATGCCCGACCGTGGCGATCTCGTCGAGACCGCTTCGGGATGCCCCGGTGGAGCTGTTTGCGAGCGAGACCGCGAACTCGAGGGTCTCCTGGGTGTCAGGGGCTAAATGCAATTTGACTCCTTACTTCTCGCCAGAATACCGTGAGCACATGACACGGCAGAGCGCGACGCAGCCGCGAGGTTCGTCGACCTCGCTCGGCCTCGTTATCGCGGTCATCGCCGCCGCAACCTTCGGCATGTCCGGCGCGTTCATCAAGCCGATTCTTGAGGCTGGCTGGAGTCCGGCGGCCGCGGTAACTGCCCGCGCCCTCATTGGCGGAATCGTGCTCACTCCGGTGGCCGCGGTCGCGCTCCGCGGGCGCTGGTCTGCGCTCTGGCGAGCCCGCTGGCGGGTGCTCACGATGGGCTTCATCGGCGTCGCGGCCACGCAGCTTGTCTACTTCGCTGCTCTCGAGCGGATCCCGGTGAGCACCGCGATCCTGCTCGAATACATGGCACCGCTACTGCTCGTCGGCTTCGTCTGGGCGACCAGCCGCCGGATTCCCAAGGCGGTAGTGCTAATCGGCTCGGTCGTCGCGGTGGTTGGCCTCGTGCTCGTGGTGTCTCCCGGAGGGCACGGAAAACTCGACCCGACCGGTCTCGCTTTCGCCGGGCTCGCGACCATCGGCTGCGCCATCTATTACGTTGTCGCCGCGCGACCGAGCGACGGACTCCCGCCCGTTGCGCTCGCGGCGTCTGGGCTCCTGATCGGCGGAGTCATGCTCGGCCTTGTCGGCCTGGTCGGGCTGGTGCCGTTCACCGCGACCTTCGGCGAAGTCCGCTTTCTCGGCAATTCTGTCGAGTGGTGGCTGCCGCTGCTGATCGTCGGGGTGTTCGCCACCGCGATCGCCTACGCGGCAAGCATCACCGCGAGCGAGATGCTCGGTTCGAGGCTTGCTTCCTTCGCCGGGCTGCTCGAGGTGGTGGCCGCGGCCCTCTACGCCTGGCTGCTGCTCGGGGAGAGACTCTCGATTCCGCAGCTGGTCGGTGGGGTGCTGATCCTCATCGGAATCGGGTTTGTGCGGTCGGAGAAGACTTCGGCTTCCGTCGAGGCCGGGTCTTCCGTCGATCCTTCCGTCGATCCTTCCGTCGAGGCGGATGCATTCGTGGGACCGCCGTCACCCTCGCCGTCACCCCCACCCTCGCCGGTGGAACTGCCCCGGTAGAATTAAGCCATGGCGCACGCAGCGGAACTCATGGACTACGACAAGGCTCTCGAACTGTTCGAGCCGGTGCTCGGCTTCGAGGTGCACGTCGAGCTGAACACGAAAACGAAGATGTTCAGTGATGCGCCGAACTTCTTCGGTGGAGAGCCGAACACGAACGTGACTCCGGTTGACCTGGGTCTTCCGGGCAGTCTCCCGGTCATCAACGAGCAGGCGGTGAAGTACTCGATCTCGCTTGGTCTCGCACTCGGATGCAGCATCCGGCCCTCGAGCCGGTTTGCGCGCAAGAACTACTTCTACCCCGACCTCGCCAAGAACTACCAGATCAGCCAGTTCGACGAGCCGATCGCCTTCGACGGAAGCGTCGAGGTCGAGCTCGAGAATGGCCGCACCTTCCAGATCCCGATCGAGCGGGCGCACATGGAAGAGGATGCCGGCAAGCTCACCCACATCGGTGGCGCCACCGGACGTATTCAGGGAGCGGAATATTCGCTTGTCGACTACAACCGCGCCGGAGTGCCACTCGTCGAGATCGTCACGAACATCATCTATGGCGCCGAGAAGGATGCGCCGGAGCTGGCCAAGGCTTACGTCTCGACCATCCGTGACATCGTTCGTTCCCTCGGTATCAGCGACGCGAAGATGGAGCGCGGCAACCTGCGCTGCGACGCGAACATCTCGCTGTCCCCGCGCGGATCCGGCACCCTCGGAACCCGCACCGAGACCAAGAATGTCAACTCCCTGCGAAGCGTCGAGCGTGCCATCCGTTACGAGATCCAGCGCCAGGCTGCGATCCTTGCCGGTGGCGGAACGATCACCCAGGAGACCCGTCACTGGCATGAGGACACCGGAGTGACCTCCGCCGGCCGCCCGAAGAGCGACGCGGATGACTACCGCTATTTCCCCGAGCCGGATCTGCTGCCGGTCGAGCCATCCCTCGCATTGATCGATGAGTTGCGCGCCGCGCTGCCGGAGGCGCCCGCCGTGCGGCGTCGTCGCCTCAAGGACGCATGGGGCTTCACCGACCTCGAGTTCCAGGATGTCGCGAACTCCGGTCTCCTCGTCGAGATAGAGGAGACCACGGCCGCCGGCGCATCCGCAGCCCAGGCCCGCAAGTGGTGGACTGGTGAGATCGCCCGCCTCGCCAACGCGGCCGACGTTGATGCGTCGACGCTTGTGACGCCCGCGGACGTCGCGTCGCTCATTGAGCTCGTCGAACTCGGTACCCTCACCGACCGTCTGGCCCGCCAGGTGCTCGAGGGAGTCATTGCCGGCGAGGGTTCGCCCGCCGCGGTCGTCGAGTCGCGCGGCCTGAAAGTGGTGTCGGATGACGGCCCGCTCATCGCTGCGATCGATGAGGCTCTCGCGGCCCAGCCCGATGTGCTCGAGAAGATCCGCGACGGCAAGGTGCAGGCCGCCGGTGCCGTGATCGGTGCGGTCATGAAGGCGATGAAGGGCACCGCGGATGCCGCGCGCGTGCGCGAACTGGTGTTGCAGCGGGCACAGGGGTAGGGCTGCACGGATCCCCTCAACCCGCGCGGATCCCCTCAACCCGCGCGGCGGGTCGACTCCGTGAGCTAAATCGCCCGGCCGCCCATCTTCTCCACTGCTCTCGCATAACTCCTGCAATTTGCGTTGAGAGTTCTCAGTGCCTGCGGACTTGCGGGCGTCGTCAACGTCCCGATCCCAGTTCGCAGGAGTTATGCACGGGGGTAAACCGGTGATTGGGTATTGCTTCCACACAGGATGCGAAGTGGGAGTCCTGCGGAATGCGGGGCGGCCTCAGGCTGACCATGAACCTTGGCCCTCCGAGTCCATCTCCGGGACAGCGCGCTCACCCGGCAGAGGTCTGGAAGACAACCGCCGTCGCGCGGCTCCCCTCTGCATAACTCCTGCTCGATCCGAAGCGCGTGGCCCATGACCCCGGAATCAGGGGGAGTGTGGAGATTCCCCTGCTGCTTTCTGCAGGAGTTATGCGGTTGCAGATCGGGAGATTGACCCAGCCTCCGCCGTGCGCCGGCAGGCCGACTGCCATGCGAGTGCGCGGGCGTGATGCAGCACTGAGGTCGCCTCCTGGCAAGGGTCGACGTTGAAGATCGCTCCCGCGTCCACGCGCTGATCGAGGGCCGCACCCGCACTGCATCCAGTGACCTCCGGGCAGATCGATGTCTGCGCACACCTGTTCGGGCATTATTCTCAAGGATCTTGGGCTGGCCTGACCCGACGGCGCGAGCGCCCCGCGGTATCCCCGCCGAATTCATCCCGGAACGCGCGGCTCAATGGCTCCGGCGAGTCGAGGTCGCTCAAGCTGGTCGGCGTGCGCGGTCAGGTCGACGTGCTGCGCGCCCTCGAGGGTCGCAATACCTCTGCGGGGCGCTGCGTCGCCCTCGCTGAGCGGTGGGATGTCGAGACCAAGGCCGCCGACCCCTTCGCTAAGTCAGGGTTGGGGCAGCCAGCGCCAGCGCCGGGGTGGCCGAAGGCGGTCGCGGCTGTCGCGATAGCGGTAATCGTGGCGACGCGGTTTGCAGTGCTAGCCGTCGGATCCCGCGAACTCGTCATCGGATCGAGCGCTCGCCAACACCGCCACGCGCTCGGCCGGATGCCCGCACCGCAGCATCCGCGCACCGCCGGACGCCCGCGCACTCGAGCTCCCACACAGTCAATCACGGTCACGTAGCGGTCCTGCTGTCGAGCGGATGTTGCGTGGCCACACGGTCACCCCATCCGCTTCGACTGCAAGGACTTCTGCCATGGACCCATTTTCGTTGCCGCCCCTCGCCGCCCTCCTCGAAGTGGCGTATCGCCTCCTCGACGGTCTCACCTCGCTCGTCCACCCGATCGCTGGGACCTCGAGCGCCGCGTTGGCCATCCTGATCGTCACCGGGTTCGTGCGGGCGCTCCTGGTTCCGGTCGGTGTTTCGCAGGTGAAGGCCGAAGGCACTAGCCGATGGCTCTACCCGCAACTGATCGAACCGCAGCGCCGCCACAGGAAGGATCCGGTCCCCCTGCAACAGAAGACCGCCGAGCTCTATCGCGCCGAGAACAGCTCCCAGTTCGCAGGCTTTATCCCGGCACTCGCGCAGGCTCCGGTGCTCTCGCTCGTCTACACCCTGTTTGTGCGCACCACCATTGACGGGCACGGGAACGCATTGCTCGACCATCAGCTGTTCTCGGCACCCCTTGGCGGGTCAGTCCT
>Ga0209100_1001078_pt1 | contig 19890 bp, 16 predicted proteins | sample lystaG_FD_185480 | JGI IMG/M metagenome (GOLD analysis project Ga0209100, IMG submission 185480) | Glacier valley bacterial and archeal communities from Borup Fiord, Nunavut, Canada, to study Microbial Dark Matter (Phase II) -... | ecosystem: Environmental > Aquatic > Freshwater > Ice > Glacier ...
TCTTTGAGTTCGAGCGAGATTCCCGCGTTCATCAGCGCCGCACCACTGAGCGGTCCCTGGAGTCCGTCCATCTGGTACAGCGCCTCCCGCTCGAGGCCCGCCAGACGCAGCGGAGGCAACACCACGGGTTCGGAGAGGTGGGTGCGGAAGGCGAACAGCACGCCCTCTCCCTGGTCCCCACTGAGGTACTCGAGCGCGGAGAAAGCGCCCTTAATCGGGCTTTTCAGTCGAAAAAGCTCCCCATTTTGTACGATGGGCCGAACGGCCTTGTACTGCTCAATCAGCGCTCGGGCCTGCTGGCGCTCGGACTCGTCCCAGTGAAGCAAATTAGCCCCGATGCCCAGCGTGCCGCACATGCTGACGTGAAACCGGAACTCGAGCGGCATCTTGCCACGGTTCAGGGGCGTACTCCCCCCACCAAAAGGCGGCATCTGGTCGGATTCCATGTCCGTGACCCAGGACTCGAGTGTGCTAGCAGGAAGCACCATCGAGGCCCCGTGCTGAATCCCCAGCCGAGCCGTGGGTTCGGTGTTGTCCGAGGTCCACACCTGGTCGGCCCGCGTGAGCATGGCGATGTCCGCGCGCCCACCGCCACCGGAGCAGCTCTGGAAGGTCACATTGGGGTGACGCTGGCGCAGAGTATCCCACACCCGGTACACGCCTTCCACGTAGCGCACCCACAGCGCTCGAGGCTCCTCTACGCCGTCCCAGCCGGGTTCGGAGGCGTTGCGGTTCATATCCCATTTGATGAAGCTGATGTTGTGGTTCGAGAGAAGACCGTCCAGTACGGCAATCAGGTGGTCCTGAACCTCGAGCTTGGCCAAATTGAGAATCAGTTGGTTCCTCATCTCGGTACGCGCCCTGGTGGGGAAATGGATGGCCCAGTCGGGGTGAGCGCGGTAGAGGTCTGAATCAGGGCTGACCATCTCCGGCTCGAGCCACAGGCCAAAGTCCATGCCGTGCGCGTTGACGCGCGCGATGAGTGGCTCGAGGCCCTGCGGAAATTTACGCCCGTCAGGCCACCAATCGCCCAAGCCCGCCGCGTCCGAGTCGCGGCCCTGAAACCAGCCGTCGTCCATCACGAAGAGTTCCACACCCAGTGAGGCGGCGATGTCGGCCAGCTCAATCTGGCCCGCTTCGCTCACCTCAAATCCGGTGGCTTCCCAGGAGTTGTAGAGCACCTTGTGGGGTGCGTCCCCGTGCGGCAAGTGTGAACGGACCTGGCGGTGCAGGGCGCGGCTGGCCCCGCCAAACCCGGTGCTCGAGTAGCCGGACACGCTTTTGGGCGCAACAAAGCTTTCCCCGCCGTTTAGAAGAAGGGCAAAGTCCCAGTCGTTCAGGCCGATACTGGCCCGTGTGCTGCCGAACTCGGTGCGCTCGAAGGTGGCTTTCCAGTTGCCGCTCCACTCGAGAGCGCCAAACCACAGCTCACCCCCCTCCTCGAGCGCGGGCGCGTCCGCTCGGTCCAGCGCAAACCACGGGTAGTTCTGATGTCCCGAGGTGATGCGTCGGCTCTCGAGCAGCTTGACCCCGTGCGTGAGCGGCTCCTGTATAAGCCCAAACTCCTCGAGCCAGCGGCCCCCTAGGTGGCTCAGGCGGTAATCCTCGAGCGGGGGAAGGTGCCACTGGGCGCTGAAAATTCGTTCGAGCCGAATGGGTTCCGCGCCAAAATTCTGGACCGTGACCCAGCGCTCGAGCAAATCGAAAGCCTCGAGCGCGTGGTAGTGCAGGGTCACTCTGAGCGGGTAGTGGGCATCCTCGAGCACAATCTGGAGTTCGCTGCCACGTTCGTCTGGCTCGACGCGAGAACTTTTGAACTCGAGCACCGTGTCGCGCACCCCATCGGCAAAAGTGGCTTTGAAACAGGGTTCGCGGTAGGTGGCCCCGCCATAGGCTGGATACTCCTCGAGTGCCAATTCACGCCTGCCATAAAACGAGCACCACTCACCAGGGTCTCGAGCGGGCGGGTAATCGGCTACGAAAGGCAGGCGCGGCCCCCAGTAGCGGTGAACCAGTGCGCCGCTGGCGTTGAGTCCCAGCGCGTAAGCGGTGTTGCGGGTCTCGAGAATCCAGGCGCGGGGTGCGGTGTGAATCGGCATGGTGTCGAGAATAGCACTCGAGGGTGCAGGGTAGAAACCAGACAGTCAGCAGCAGATTTCAGACCTCAGAACTTACCCTTCCACCCTCCCACCCTCGAGCGCACTACTACGCAGCCGTACACGCGGTTACGGCCCCCGGATTTAGCGCGGTAGAGTGCTTCGTCCGCTCGAGTCAGGGTTGCGCGGTAGGGTTCCTGACCATCCCAGGCAGCGACCCCGAAGCTGGCGGTGATGGGGTCGGAGTTGGGCGGTATTCTCGCCTTGAGCCGCGCCCGCAAACGTTCAGCGATAACGACGCCCTGAGCTTCGCTGCATCCTGGAACCACCACCAGAAATTCCTCGCCACCCCAGCGCGCGAGCAAGCCGCTTTTGCCCAGTTCGTCCTCGCTCAGCCGCGCCAAATCGAACAGAGCGCTGTCTCCGGCGAAGTGCCCAAAGCGGTCGTTAAAGCGTTTGAAGTGGTCCACATCGAATAAGATGACCACAAAAGGAGTTTGGTTTTGGGTCAGGCGCTTGAGTTCGGTCACGGCGGGACGGCGGTTGAGCGCCCCGGTTAAGGCGTCGGTGCTGGCCAGAATGCGTTCGCGGACCAGTTGTTCGCGGTAGGACCCGAACACGTTGAGCACTACCGATGTGGCTGAGGCAATAAAAAAGAAACTGCCGAAGGTGGTGAGGGGATGCAGGTCGCCCGCGTTCTGCGAGGGCCATACCCGACCCAAAACCAACGCCAGGAACAGCAGGTTGTAAACCACCCGAATGCGCCAGGACGTGTATTCGGGCAGTAACAGGTGCATCACCACCAGATTGAGGAAATAAAGCCAGTACCCAGTGTCCAGAATATCGCGTACTTCGGCTGGCTCAGGAACAAACCAGGCTCCACTCAAAAAAATGAGAGTGAACGCTGCCAAACCTAGCGAAGCAATGCGCTCGAAACGGCTCACTGGATACTGCGTTCTGATTCAAAAAAGACCCAGCACGGTACTGCAAAAAACAAACAGCAAAGCGGGGCGCTGCACGCTCGGGACCACCCACAATCCATAACCGATGGCGGGAAGTGCAACCGCGTAAGCCCAGAAATAAAACCGCCTGCGCTGGATGTCCAGGTGAGACTCGGCGACCTGGCTTTTTGAAGCTTGGAGGGGCCTCGAGAATTCAGGCGGCATCTGCGGCAATCATAGCAAGCCCCCAACTTGAGAACTTGAGAATTCGCACCAGCACACAATTTACGAAAAACGGGGAGACCGCTCGAGCAGGCGTGTTTATTGTGCTTCATACGGATTCCGATTGATTGCGTTAAGTGTTCCGCTCCGCTACACACACCACTCCACAATCAGAACCGTACTTTTTCCTAGCCGCTCCGCTGGAAATATCGTCCATTACATTACCGATATTTCCGGAATCCTTATCACTGGGCTAGATGGACCATTGTTCGGGCCAGAACCTCTACCCCCCTGGCGATGTCGTCGCTCGAAGAGAACTCGTCTGGACGGTGACTGTACCCCTTATAACAGGGAATAAAAATCATCGCTATGGGACAAAGCCTTGCCATGAACAAACTGTCGTGGTAGGCGCGGGACACCATCTCACGGGGCGTGATTCCCAGCTCCAAACAGGCGGCTCGGGCGGCACTCAGCACCAACTCGCTCGAGGGGGCGGGCGGGTCCTGATTGAGCCACTGCACCTCCAGCGCCACCCCACGCCGCACGCAGAGCGCGTGTGCGGCCTCAAGCACCTGAGCCACCATCTTATCGCGTCTGAGCGCGTCAATATCGCGGATGTCGAGTCCCAGTTCCACGCTCGAGGGGACCGCGTTGATGTTGTTGGGGTGGCCCAGAATGCGTCCCACTGTGGCCACGCTGTCCACACATCCGGTGTCCAGGGCAGCTTTTTCCACCTCGAGCACGATTTCTGCCGCCGCCGTGAGGGCATCGTGTCTCACGGGCATCAGCATGGCCCCGGCGTGTCCGCCCTCGCCGCTGAGCTTCAGAATCAGGCTGGCGGGCGCGGCGATGGCTGTCACCAAACCAATTTCCTGACCCTCGGCCTCGAGAATCGGCCCCTGCTCGATGTGCAGTTCCACAAAGGCGTGATAAGAACCTTCCGGCAGCGCCAGGTTCTCGAGCGGCCCGGTGTATCCGGCAGCGCCCCTGGCGTCGTTCAAACTCACTCCGTCGCCGTCGGTGAGCGCCTCGAGTTCCTTCCGTCCCAGCGCGCCGGACATAGCCCTCGAGCCGAGACAACCTACCCCGTAACGGGTCGGTTCCTCGGCGGTGAACAAAATCAGCTCGAGCGAACGCCGCAGTTTAATGCCCGAGTGCTTGATGGCCCGCAGCGCCTCGAGACCGCCCAGCACGCCCACGGTGCCGTCGAAGCGCCCAGAGAAGGGAATGGCGTCTATGTGTGAACCGCTGGCCACCGCGCTCAGGGTGGAATCCATCCCCTCAAGCCGAATAAAAGTGTTTCCCAGTGCGTCCTCGCGCCACTTGAACCCCTCGGCGTCAGACAAAGATTTGAGGTACGCTCGAGCGCTCAGGTCACTGGGCGTCCATAAAATGCGGGTCACAGCGGGCGCGGGCGTGTCCGAGAAGCTGGACAGGTGCTCGAGTTCTGCGCTGAGGCGGTGCTGGTCAATCAGAATTTGCATATAAACTTTCCTCACTCGAGCGGGTGGCGGTTCCAATCCTTGTAAATCAGGTAACTGCTCGGCTCTGTACCCAGCGCCCCGAACCACTGCGGACAGTACGGGGCCATGTAAATCACATCGCCCTTCGTCACCGGATACCACGCGTCACTCAGGCGGTAGATGCCCTGGCCCTCGAGCATGGTCAGGCCGTGCTCCATCACATGAATCTCCACCAGGTGCAGCGACGCTCCGGGTGCAAAGGTCATCAGGTTGACCGCGCAATCGAAGGCGGGACTGTCCGGCAGTAGTGGGCGTACCTGAATTCCCTCATTTCCAGCCAGCGGACTCGAGGCCACCTCGAGCGCCTTGCCCACCACAACTTCGGGGTCATCCACGTCGTCCAAAGGCTGATAGACTTTCTCAATGACCATCGCTCGAGTCGCACTCCTCGCGCTCAAAGTGTGCTCGACCTCGGGTGGGAGGTAGGCGTAACCGTTCGCCTCGAGCGTGTGATTCTGGCCCTCGAGCGAAAGGGTGAGGCTACCCTCGAGCACGTAGACAAAGCGCGAGGTGGCCGAGGGCGCGGGGCCAAACTGTCCACCGTCCTCGAGTTCGGCGCTGTACTGCACGAACCCGGCTCCCAGTTGTGGAGCGATATGAACTATGCAGGTGGCTTTCACGAACCCCGGTAGTGGAGCGCGAATAAAGGTGTCCGGTGTGAGCAGCGCGTGGTCGGCTTTAACGCTCGAGCGGGTGAATCCGAGATGTTGCATGGTTGTCCTTTGACGTGTCGCACTCGAGGGTTTCCAGGGTGCATAAGCTTGACGTTGCGTGTATAGGGTGCTATTATTCTTTATATCAGCGGCCAAGCGCCGCTTTTTTCATGGCTCGGAGGTGAGGGCTGTTCCCGCTAGAACGACTTTTCACGGGCGTACCCACTCCCCTCGAGCGCCTTCCAAAACCCCCACCCCTTCACGGTAAATGGTGCGCCCTCGAGCCACAGTTTGCACCACTTTACCCTGAAAAGCGCGCCCCACATACGGGCTTTGCTTGTGGTGGTACAGTAGTTCACTCGTCTCGAGGGTCCACTTTCGCCCCAAATCCACCAGCGCAAAGTCGGCCTGGAACCCCGGCTCGAGCTGGCCTCGCCCTTGCAAATTGAAACGCTGTGCAGGTCCAGCGGCAAGCAGATGAGCGATGCGCTCGAGCGGAACACCCCGTGCGTGATGCCCTTCGGTCAGCAGCGACTCGAGGGTGCTTTGAACCCCGGAGATGCCGCCCCAGAGGGCGAAAAAGTCGCTCGAGTTCTTCATCTCAGGCGGCGCGGGCGAGTGGTCCGAGCCGACCATATCCAAATGCTCGAGGTTGGCCCACAGCAGGTTTTGTTCTGAAAGGGGCCGCACCGGGGGCGCGCACTTGAGCACTGCGCCCAGCCGCTCCAAATCAGTATCGGTAAAGGTCAGGTAGTGCGGACAGGTCTCGAGCGAGACGTTCGCGCCCAGGCGTCGGTACTGAGCGGCCAGGGCCACGGCCCGCCCGCTCGAGAGGTGAACCAGATGCAGTTTGCACCCCGTCTCGAGCGCGAACAGACAGGCCCTGGACACCGCCTCGAGTTCGGCCAGCACTGGGCGTGACTCGAGATAGGCACGGATGGAGGTTTTGCCCTCAGCTCGCGCTATGGCGCTCAGGGCGGAAGTCAGCGGGTCGCTCTCGGCGTGAACCGCCACGGGCAAACCCAACCTGGCGGCGGTTCGCATTCCCTCGAGCAACGTCAAATCGTCCACATGGTCGAACTCGGGCAGGCCAGAGTTTGACATGAACGCCTTGAACCCGATGACCCCGCACTGAGCCAGTTCCTCGAGCTTATCGAGGTTTTGCGGCGTCAAACCGCCCCACAGCGCGAAATCGGTGGCACTCTTCTGGCGCATCAACTCGAGCTTGGCTTCGAAACTGGGCGCGTCCACCGTGACCGGACTCGAGTTGAGTGGCATGTCGAAAAACAGGGTTCCACCGCCCGCCGCCAGCGCTCGAGAACCCGTTGAAATGCCTTCCCAGTCGGTGCGGCCCGGTTCGTTGAAGTGAACGTGGACATCTATAACCCCAGGAAAGAGGTGCAGCCCTCGAGCGTCGAGTTCTTCAGCAGTGCTCGAGCGAATCTCAGGAGAAATCTCGACGATTTTACCGTTCAACACGCCCATATCCGATATTTCGACGCCGCTCGAACGGACCACCGCGCCGCCTCTCACAATCAAATCCAAATCAGGCACTGTATCAGGCACTGTGGTCTCCTAGAACGTCTAAAACGAAGGTACACCCCACCTCGAGTGCGTCCTCGACATCGCTCTCTAAAACGGTCTCGAGCGGATTGTGGCTGATGCCCCCCGGAGAGCGCACGAAGAGCATACTCACCGGGCAGTGCGGCGCAAAAATCATGGTGTCGTGGCCCGCACCGCTGTTCAGGCGCTGCACCGAGAGGCCCCCGTGCAACACCGCGCCCACCAGCCGACTGGTCAGGGCCGGGTCGCAGGGAACCGCGCTCTGCTCGAGGTTCTGGGTGATGCTGCACTTGAGGCCGCGCAGCTCGGCCAACCCCCTGGCCAGCTCGAGCAACTTGTTGGTGGAAAGCAGACGCACCACGTCGGAGGCGTGCCGCACGTCTAAACTGAGCTTGACCGCGCCCGGAATGACATTCCCTGCACCGGGAAGGGTCTCGAGCCGCCCCACCGTAGCGTTGAGGCCCTCGGTAGCACGGGCTAGCTTTTCCACCTCGAGCACAAATTCTGCCGCACCCGTTAGCGCGTCGCGCCGCAGATTCATCGGCGTGGTTCCGGCGTGCGCGGCCCGACCTCCAAACTCGAGCGTGAGACGGCTCTGACCCACCAGCCCGGTCACGACCCCTAAGGGTGAGTCCAGATTCTCGAGAATCGGTCCCTGTTCGATGTGGATTTCAAAATAGCCCAGCAGCGCGGCCAAATCGAGCTTGGCATTGGGAATCTCGAGCGGGTTGAGGCCAAAGTTTCGCAGACTTTCCTCGAGCGTGATACCATTCGCGTCTATCCTGGCCAGCCACGCCGGGTCGAAGCTGCCGCAGGTCGCGCTCGAGCCGATAAAGGGAAAGCCGAAGCGCACCCCTTCCTCCTCGGAAAAGGCGATGACCTCGAGCGAGTGGTGAATCTCCGTCTCACTCGCGGCCCGCGCAATTTCGATGCCCAGCAGCACCCCCAGAATGCCGTCGAACTTGCCCGCGTCTGGCACGGTGTCCACATGAGACCCGACCACGAAAATTCCAGAACCTGGGTTGCCAGAACCTGCGCCCTCGAGCCTGCCGCGCACGTTGCCCACCGCGTCCAGGTGCGCGCTGAGACCTGCTTCACGCATCCACTCGAGCAGCAAACTCTGCACGTTGTGCATCGGTCTCGACAAAAAAGTGCGGGTCAGGTTGTTCGGGGTTTCGGACAACGCACCCAGAGTTTCGCAGCGCTCGAGCACGCGTCGGGTGGCTTCCTCGGCGTCCCAGCGGGCCATCAACTGCCCCGGTAGGTGCTGTATCCGAACGGCGAGACCAGCAGTGGAACGTGGTAATGCGCGGTCGGGTCGGACACCCCGAAGCGCACCGGAACGACTTCTAAAAAGCGGGGGTCGGCACTTTCAAGGCCCAGAGCGGCAAAATAGTGTCCCACATGAAACTCGAGTTCGTACATTCCCACCTCGAGCGTGGGTCCCTCGAGCAGGGGTCCGTTCACGCGCCCGTCCGCGTTGGTCTGCACAATTTTGAGCAATACCCGCTCATCGCCCTCGAGCCGGAACAAATCGAGTTGCATTCCCCCGGCGGGCCTGCCGTGCGCGGTGTCCAGCACATGGGTGGTCAGCCTGCCCACCGTATTGTCCGCAGTATGGTCCATCAGGCCCTCCCGGTTCTGAGTTGCTCGGCCTCGCGGCTGCCCTGCGGATAGTGCTCGAGAATCCACCCCACCGCCGCGTCCACGTCGTATTCCACCCGGCGAAAGCTCACGTTGAAGTGCGTTCCATTCTGCTCGAGCAGCACCCAGCGCGCCCACGGGTCGCCGTCCTTTTGCCTCGAGACCGCGCCCACATTCACCTTTGAGATGCCGTCTTGCACCTCGAGCAGCTCATTATGGGTGTGACCCACCAGCACTACTTTCACCTCCGGATAGGGGGCCAGTCGCCCGAGTTGTTGCTGATAGCTCTCGTTAAAAAAAGCGGTCCAGGGGTCGTTGGGGGTGCCGTGCGTCGCCAGAATCTGACCCTCGAGCACGGTGCGGTTGAGTGGCAACGTTTTTAGATGTGCGGCCACTTCCGGCGTGAGCTGACCCCGTAACCACTGGGCGTAGGGCTGAGACCCCTCGCTCGAGTCGGGCGAGGCCATCACGTATTCGTCGGTGTTGCCCCGCACCTCGAGCGCGCCACTCTCCTGCTGAAGCTTCCAGGCCCCGAGAGGGTCGGCGCTGCCCCACACGCCGTCGCCCAGGTTGAGTATGAGGTCCGGTTTTACTTGGGCGATGTCTTTCAAGACCGCCTCGAGCGCAAAGCGGTTGCCGTGTACGTCGGTAAAGACTGCTATTTTCATGGGTTTACTTTATGGGTTTTACGATTGAAGTGCCAGGTTTTGCGCCTCCGGCGGGTCATTAGTAATTGGTTCTTGGTTGACCTGTTCTTTTGCGCCCTAAATCAAACCGACCAATAACCAAGAACCAAAAACCCGCGAGCAGGCCCGAGAGGTGCCATTGTGCTCAAGACGCGGCGAGGCCCGTTAGGTGCCGTTTTCGCCAAGACAGCCGGAGGCGCAAAGTTCGCAATTTGAAAACTACTCCCGCTCGAGGGTCAAACGCAACTGTCCATACGCCTTTTTCGGCTCCCAGTAGACCCGAATTTTATCGTTATCGGGGTGAACGGTCACGCGGTCCCAGGTGTGGTTTTCGGAGTCAAACGATACAGTCAGAAGCTGCGGAAAGCGCTCGAGAATGCGCCCTCCCATCACGAAGATGAGTTCCTGAATGCTCCTCGAGTTGAGGTCGTGAAACATAGCCTTGCACACGTCCGAAATCTGCTCTCCGGGCGCGTAACCCTCACCCTGAGCCAGCAAACCCTCACTGCTCGAGTAGGTCCAGCCCAGGTCCATGTACACGAACAGTGGTCTGTCGGTGTATTCGGGCAGGGTGGTGTAATCGTCGCGCATAAAGGCCGCGAAGCTGCTGCCCGTGACCTTGAGCAGGCGAAACCCTTCCCTCGAGCAGCGGTGGGACACCACCTTCACGCCGTCCGCACCCGATGGGTCACGCTCGAGCCTAATCACGGCCGCGCTCACATCCTGCTCGACATGGTTAAACAGCACCTCGCTCTCGACAAAGCCCGACTCGGACGGCACCCGCACGCTCTGAAAGGGGAATTCGCGCCCGCTTATTTCGAGCGATTCCATCACCGGGTAGGTCGCCAGAAACTTTGCACCCAGAAAGTACAGCAGGCCCTCGAGCGTGCTGCCTTCAAACATCGCCGCCTCGCGCAGAATGAAGTTTTTCATGGTGTCGGTGGCCACCAGCATTCGGTTGTCGCCCTCGGTGTAGGCCGGTAAAAAGTTGTTACCGAACACCTCCACGCCGACGGTGTAGGCAAACACGATGTTGGATTTACCGCTGAATTCGGACTCGGGAATGGGGGCTACGCCGCTGAGACGCTGGGCGTAGGTGCGCTGAAAGGTGGTGCCAATCTTGCCGTAACTGATACTGGTTTTCATAGTCACCTCGAGCGGGAATAGGGAGTTGATTCAAGCCTCGTCAAAGAAGGCTGATTCAAGACTCTAGCAAATCGTTCAGGCGGTGGAGTGCAATCTGGGAAATCTCGTACAGTGCGGCCCCACTTTCCCGCTCGAGGCCGTTTTTCACCCGCCCCTCGAGCGCCTCGAGAATCTCGTTTACGCCGCTCACGTTGCGAACGCAGATGATGAATGGAAATCCGAATTTGGTCCGGTACTTTTCGTTGGCTCTCGAGAAGCGCTCGAACAGCTCTGGGGGCAGGTTGTTCAGCCCCAGACTGGCCTGCTCGAGCACGCTTTCGGGTGACATTTTAAGCCGGGTTCCCAAATCTGGGTGCTCCCGAATCAGGGCCAGTTTCTGAGCGTGGCTCGAGCTTTCTACTGCGTAATCCATCGCAATAAACACGTCGGAGGCGTGGCCGAAAGGTCGGTCTTTGAGAACTGCCTGAGCCACCCAGCTCGAGTGCTCGAAGATGCCCCCCAAAGCCTTCACGAAGTCTTCGTTCTCGAGGGCGTTTAGCTCGTCCAGGGTCATGGTTGGAGTGTAGCACGCAAGAGAAGGGGGTTTGAGGCGCTCGAGGGGCTGGCGTCGAGGTGTCATACGGATTCCGATTGATTCCGTTCCATAATCCGCTGCGCGACTTATTCCACTACACAATCAGAACCGTACTTTTTCCCATTCGCTCCGCTCAGAAAAATCTTAAAAAGTACAAGATTTTTCGGATTCCGTGTCAATATGTGCATCTTCGGAGAAAATCCGGGCTGGCTTTTCTGATTCGCTCGAGAGTAAACTCCTTTACAAACCACACTTTCTAGGAGTTTTCATGGCCCGCATTGGCATCATCGGAACCGGTAACATCAGTGGAATCTATCTCGAGAACGCGCCTCGTCTGGGTCTGGAGGTGCTGGCAGTGGCCGACCTCGACCTCGAGCGGGCGCGCGTCCAGGCCGAAAAATATAGCGTTCCCCACGCCCTGAGCGTGGACGATCTCCTGGCCCACCCAGACATCGAAATCGTGCTCAATTTAACTGTTCCGGCGGCGCACGGCCCCATAGCGCTGCGGGCGCTCGAGGCAGGAAAGCACGTCTACAACGAAAAACCGCTGGCCATCACGCTCGAGGAAGCGGGAAAGATGCTCGAGTTGTCGCGTCAGAAAGGGCTGAGGGTGGGGTGCGCCCCAGACACCTTTTTAGGGGCGGGGTTTCAGACCGCTCGGGAACGGCTCGAGGGTGGACTTGTCGGGCAGGCGGTGCAGGCCCACGCGCTGATGTCCAGCGTGGGTCCCGAGGGCTGGCATCCCGACCCCAACTTCTTTTTTCAACCCGGTGCAGGGCCGCTGTTCGACATGGGACCCTACTACCTCACCGCGCTGGTTTCGCTGTTCGGTAGCGTCTCGAGCGTGTTCGCCGCGAACAAGAGCACCCACACGCAGCGCACGGTGGGCAGCGGTACCAAGGCGGGGCAGCGTATCGCGGTCAACACGCCCACGCATGTTTCGGGAATTCTGAGCTTCGAGAGTGGCCTCACCGCCAACCTGACCATGAGCTTTGACGCGGTGGCTGGACGTGCGCCCAATCTCGAGGTGTACGGCACGGCGGGGTCGCTGACGCTGCCCGACCCCAACACCTTCGGCGGTCCACTCGAGACCGGGGACGAGCACGGAACCCGGCGCGAGTTGGCGCTGACCAAACCTTTTGCCGACAACTCGAGGGGCTTGGGTCTGGCCGATATGGCGCGGGCTATTCAAGAGGGGCGTCCCCATCTGGCCAGCCTGGAGTTGTCCTATCACGTCCTCGAGACGATGTTTCGCCTGCTCGAGTCGGGGCGTGAAGGCCGCTCGATATCGGTTGAAAGCCGCGTGATTCGTCCCGAGGCCCTTCAAGACGGCTTCGAGCAGATAAAAGTTTGATTTTAAGAGCGTTCTCGAGCAAGGTTTTGCCCTCTGCCCTTGTTTTAGACAAAGCGGCACTGTCTTGAGCAGAAGGGCACCCCGTGGGGCCTGCTCTCCTATCGGGCCTGTCCGCCTGTCCGCCTGCCCTCTGCCCTCTGCGGCGACTGAAAGGAGCTACCCCATGACCACACCTAAAATCGGCATCCAGATGTACACCCTGCGCGACCACGCGGCCCAGAATTTTACCCTCACCCTCGAGCGGGTGGCCCAGACGGGCGTTGAAGGCGTCGAGTTCGCCGGATTTGGGGGCATGAGCGCCCCGGACCTCAAAGCCTTGCTCGAGCGCCTGAACTTGAAAGCGGCGGGCGCTCACTTCTCGAGCGAACAACTCTTTGATGAGCTTCAGAAGAGTGTGGATTACGCCCTCGAGCTGGGTCTGAGCACCATCGTCTGTCCTTACGCCCGCTTCGAGACTGCTCAGGAGTGGCTCGAGTTTGCCGCAAAGCTCGAGACCGTGGCTCAGAGTCTTAAAACCTCGGGAATAACGCTGCTCTACCACAATCACGACCACGAGCTGACCCAGAAAATTGGTGCAAAGACCGTTCTGGACGCACTGCTCGAGGCGGCCCCTAGCGTGGGCGGTGAACTCGATGTGGCGTGGCTCGAGGTGGGCGGTTATTCGGCTGCCGAGTACCTGACCCGCTACGCGGCGCGAACTCCGCTGATTCACCTCAAGGACTACCGCCGCAAGGGGAGCGAGGTGGAGACGGTGGAGCTGGGCCAGGGTGAAACCCACCTAGATGCCGCGCTCGAGGCGGGGAAAGGGGCGCAGTGGTGGCTTATTGAACAGGACCAGTGCGCGGGCGACCCGTTCGACAGTTTGAAGGTCAGTCTGGAATGGTTGAAGGCAAATTGGGGTTGAGGGGGATTCGACCCCACCACCAAACGCTATCATGACCCCATGCCCGCTCGAGCCACCGCTTATATCTCATGCAGCGCTTTGCATCACAACCTCGAGACTCTGAGCAGGGCGGCTGGAGGCGCTAAAATTCTGCTTCCGGTCAAGGCCAACGCCTACGGCCACGGCGCGGTTCTGGTGGCGCGCTCGCTCGAGCGTCACCCGCTGCTGTGGGGTTACGGGGTCGCCAGCACCGACGAAGCCTGGGAGCTGCTCGAGGCGGGGATTCAAAAACCGATTCTGCTGCTCACGCCTCCAGAGCCGCTCGAGGGGGTTAAGTTAGCCACTCGAGGGGTTCATCTTTCGGTGGGTTCGAGCGAGGAACTCCGCGAACTTAAAGCGGGTTCAAAGGTTCACCTGAAAATCAACACTGGAATGAACCGTCTGGGCGTGCGTCCCGAGGGTGTGGACGCTTTGTTAGGCGAGATACTGGCTCGTGGTTTGGCGCTCGAGGGCGTGTACTCGCACTTTGCCAGTGCCGACAGCCCGGATTTGCAGAGTGCGACCTTGCAGCTCGAGCGTTTCGAGAAAATCCGTGACTCATTGCTCAAAACTGGGGACTCAAAACTTCTCTTCCACCTCAGCAACAGCGCCGGAACGCTGGCTTTTGGCTCGAGGGCGGCGTTTGACCTCATCCGGCCCGGAATCGCCAGCTATGGGTATGCCCCCGACCCGAGTATGACCGGAAGGCTCGAGCTGAGACCCGCGCTGACTTTGAAGGCCAGGATTGGGGCGTTTCAGAGGGTGTATTCCGGAGAAAGCGTCTCTTACGGGGCACTGTGGACCGCGCAGCGAGACACGCTGGCCGCCAACGTTCAGCTTGGGTACGGCGACGGCTACCCCAGGGGAGCCACCGGAAAAGCCGTGGTAAAGGTCGGCCGAGAGCTGCGGCATGTGCTGGGGCGCATCTGTATGGACCAGTTCATGGTGGATGTGAGCGGCCTCGAGCTTAGCGTGGGTGACGAGGTGGAGGTTTTTGGGCCAGGTGAGCTGAGTGCCACAGAGGTGGCGGGCTGGGTGGACACCATTGATTACGAGATTTTGACCCGGCTCGAGCGGGGAAGGATTGCGCGGGTTCTGCTCGAGGATGACGGGGTTTAGGACGGGTTTGAGGGGAGGCTTGGCGAAAGGGTTTGAGGAGAGGAAGATGCAAATTCTGATTCATGCAGGTGCCTCGAAATTGCCTGTAGGAGTAACAGAGAATGGCGTCTGGGTGGTTCTAATTCAGAACGTAGCCATACCACTCACTGCAAAAGCGTCTCCAGGGGTGGTTTCTCTCCTCGAGTATGCTCAAGCCGACTTGCGACAGCAGCTTTTGAAAGCCCTCGAGCGTGATGCACTTCCCAAGACATTATTGGACAGTTTTCCACGTCTGGAGGTCATCCGCCCTGGGTTGGGTTGGAATAGAGCTTATTGGCAGCAGAAAGCACTTGACTGGCTCGAGGATTCCGATTGGACTGCGGTCACCGACCTCTTGCTATTGCTAGAAACTCAAGGGGCGACGCAAAAAATTAGACATTCGGCTCGAGTAAAACTCAATCGCGGCAATTTTAGAAACGTCAAATCTCTCTAAAAGCCCGAATGGTTCCATCCATGAAAGCCACATACAGCACCCCATCCTGAACCAGTGGGGTCGCCTGCACCCCCACCTCGAACTGCCGCTCCCAGACGATGCGGCCCGCCTCGCGGTCCACCACCGCCACCCGGCCTTCCTCGGTGGCGACGTACAAAAACGCCCCCGATACTACCGGACTCGAGGTGACGCGGCCTCCCAAATCCAGCGCCCACACGTCCTCAGCGTCCTCGAGCGTCAGCGCGTGCAGCACCCCCGACCACGAGGCGGCGTAAACCACGCCCTCGTACACGGCGGGGCTGGCCCACAGTTCGCCTTCCAAATCGTAAGTCCACTCGAGCGGGTCCGCTGCCGGATACACGAAGGGACCTTTGCACTCGAGCCGCAGGGCGCTTAGTTCGCCAGACCAGCCGGGAACGAGCAGCATGGCGGCATTGTCCCCATTTCCCTCGAGTTGGGCGTCTTCGAGGCGAGCGATGGCCGGGGTGGCATTGACGGTCTCGAGCTTGACCTTCCACAGCGCCTTTCCGGTGCGGGCCTCGAGCGCCTGAATCCAACCGCCCTCGTCGGCCAGAATGACGGTGTGGCTCCACATCAGCGGCGAGGCGGTCAGCGGCCCTCCGGCTTTAAAACTCCACTCGAGCAGGCCCGTCTCGGCGTTGAGGGCATATAAAAACCCGTCTCTAGCGGCGACCATCACCCGATTTCCCCAGCGGGTGGGAGCCGCCGTGACCTCGGCTTTGGCCTTGAAGGTCCAGCGCTCTTTGAGGCTCTGGGGGTGCAGGCAACGCACCACGCCGTCCCAGGAGGCGTAAACCAGCGCGTCAGGCTCGAGGGTGGCGGGCGCAGTCACCTCGTCGGCGGCGTTCAGGCTGACCCGAATGTGGCCGCTGTGCTCGAGCAGGTGCAGTTTGCCGTCGCGGGTACCCACTGTCAGCAGGTCGCGCCCTCCTGTCACGGCGGCGGGCCAGCTCACTTCACCGCCCAGCGCAGTTTCCCAGCACCCCTCCAGGCTTGTGGGGTGAGCCGGACCTCCCGGCTGCACGCCACTGCGGGCGCGGCCTCCCCGGTACTGTCCAGCGCTGTGTTCAAACCAGGTGCGGCCCCTTGTCTGCTCGAGCAGATTTCTGGCCCCTGCTCCGGTTCCAGGCCGCTTTTCCGGCGACTTCTCGAGAAAGCTCAAGACCAGGCTCGAGACCATCGCTGGTAGCGCCGGATTGCGGTGGTCGGGCCGCAGGGGTTGCTCGTAGACGTGTTGAAAAAGCACGCTCTGGTCGTTGTCGGCCTCGAACAGCACCGCTCCGGTGGTGGCCCGATACATCACCGCTCCGAAGGCGTAGATGTCGCTGTAGCTGCCGATGCTCAGCCCCTTGGCCTGCTCCGGAGCCATGTAGTGCGGTGTGCCCAGGGTGTAACCGCTGCGGGTGAGGTCCCGCGTGCCCTCGGACAGGTACACCAGCCCGAAGTCCATCACTCGAGGCTGTCCGTCCTTGCCCAGCAAAATGTTGTGTGGGGTCAGGTCGCGGTGGATCAGGTTCGAGGCGTGCAGGTACTCGAGCGTGTCTATCACCCGCAGACTGGCCCTAAAAAAGCGCTCGAGCATCTCCGGGCTGTCCTCGAGCGGTCCGAGCTGATGAAACGCGCCGCCCTCGAGAATCTGCATAATGAAGTAAAGCCGCCCCTCGCCGTCGTGCCCGATGTCGTGAATGCTGACCACGCCGGGGTGCTCGAGGTGCGCCAGGGTACGAATCTCGCGCTCGAAGCGCACCCGATCTGCTGGAACCACGTAATCGTGCAAAATCTTGACCGCGACCTCGCGCTCGAGGTGGGTGTCCCGCGCCCGGTAAACAAGCGCACTGCCGCCCTCCCCGATGCACTCCCCCAGCAAATAGCGCCCACCCAGCACGGTAGCCACCGCGCTGGAGGGTGATGGAGGACGCTCGAGTGAGTCGGTCATGGCTTCAGTTTATCGCGGCACTCTCTCGAGCGTGTCACAAAAGCCGGGGGTCTTGCTCATGATACCAAGTTGCCTTGAAGAAGTTACATCTCTTCAAGGCCGAGTGGAGCGAGAAAACTAAAATACCGGGTTGTTGCAATGGATTTCCATCCCGGTGTTCTTCCGGGGTGGAAAGTAATGAAGGCAACTTGGTATGAGAAGGGTGCTCGAGTGGGTTCACGCCGTCTCGGACTGCGCTTTGCGGTCATAGAGCCACATTCCAGTAAACGCCGCGCCCACCGCGCCCACCGCAGGACCAACCAGATAAATCCAGAACTGGAGCAGATTTTCACCGCGTAGCGAAACGAGGGCGGGGCCGAACCAGCGAGCCGGGTTCATCGCCGCGCCGGTGAGGTTTCCGCCCAGCAAAATGTCCACCGTGATGGTCAACCCAATGAACAGTCCGGCCAGAACGTGATTCTGGCGCACCGCGACCGTGGTGATGGTCAGCACCAGAAAGAAAGTCATGATGGCCTCGAGCACCAGCGCCCCAAAGCTATTGATGGCGAAGGTTCCGCTCGAGAGCACCACCTTGCCCACCTCTGGAACGCCGTATCCGATGGCGTTCATCAATCCGCTGCCGCCGATGAGCAGCCACAGCAGGCTGGCCAGGGTCGCGCCCACAAACTGAGCGCCCCAGTACGAAAACATCTCGCTCAAAGGGAATTTGCGAATCGAAAACAGTGCCAGACTGACCGCCGGGTTAAAGTGTCCGCCCGAAACCGGACCCAGCGCCATAGCCATAATGGCGATGGTGAGGCCGTGGGCAAGTGCCACCCCCAACAGTTCCGCACCCATAGCAATGGCCCCCACCCCTGCAAAAATCAGCGCAAATGTTCCTATCAATTCGGCAAGAAGCCTTGTGCCCAGTCCGTGTGTCATGGGCAGAATTATAACCGGATGAGCGCCCGAGGAAGATTTTGTCCGCACCAAGCTCGAGTAAGAACCCTATTCAAGCAACTTCTAAGCCCTCGAGACCGTACACTCGAGCATAGGACATTCGAGTTTTTCAAGTAAGACGAAATTGTGGAGGATTATTATGTGGCCGAATATCATCAAGCAGGTACTGGACAATTTTAACTTCGATATCAAACCCGAGTTGAGCCAGGAGCAAAACGCCGAGGAGGTGATGCGCTCCGCCGCGTTGCTCAGCGGGGCTATTGCCGTCGAGCCGCTGCCCTTCGCCGATATGTTGCTCATCACCCCGCTTCAGATGAAGATGGTCGCGCACATCGGTTTAATCTACGGCTTCAAACCCGACCGCTCGAGGGTGAGGGACATTGTGGCCGAGTTGGGCGCGACCTTTGCTTTTGGCTATCTGGCCCGTCAGGTATTGCGTGGCGCGGCCAAAGTGGTGGCTCCGGTGATTGGCGGCCTGATAACGGCTCCAGCGGTGTACGGCTCGACCTTCGCGCTGGGTAAACTGGCCGAGCGCTACTTCAAAGCTCAGCTCGAGGGTGGACACTTGGGTGTGCTCGAGGCCAAGCAGGTGGCTAAAAAAGCGCTCGAGGACGCCAAGCGCAGTACACCCACGGTCAAAGCGCTGGGAGAGTTCGCCCAGAGTTTGCGTGAACGGGTTAAAAAGCTCGAGGGCCAAGCGGAGACTGTACTACCCGAAGTAGAACCCGAAAAAGCAGGCTCGAGCGCTGCCTTCGAGGGGGAGGTTTTGAAACCGCTCGAGGGTCCAAGCAAGCTCAATTAAGTTGGCTTTCCCAATTCTTGAGCGCCCCTTCACACGGTAAAAGCGTGTACTTTGACTCCTCGAGCCAGCCCCTAGGCTAGGGCCATGACCAAAATCAGACCCACCTCGGAAGATTTCAAGAACGAACAAAAGATTCCCTATCCCGGCAAGCAGAGCGCGATGGGCATTCAGCCGCAAACCGACCTCAGCGACTACAAAGCGGCGGGCAAGCTCGAGGGTAAGGTCGCGCTCATCACCGGGGCCGATTCTGGCATCGGGCGGGCGGTGGCGATTGCGTTTGCGCTCGAGGGGGCCAAAGTCGCCATTTTGTTCAATGCCAACGTGGAGGACGCCGAAGAAACACAGCGCATGGTGGTGGAGCGCGGCGGCGAGTGCCTGGTGATTCAGGCCGACGTGCGCCGCAAACAGTCGTGTGAGGACGCGGTGCGGGCCACGCTCGAGCACTTCGGCAAACTCAACGTGCTGGTCAACGACGCGGCTTATCAGATGGCGGTGGAAAACATTCTCGAGCTGAGCGAGGAGCAGATTCGCCGGACGTTTGACACCAACATCCTGGGCTATATCTTCATGATTCAGGCCGCGCTGCCGCACCTGCACAGCGGTGACGCCATCATCAACACTGGCAGCATCGTGGGTGAAACCGGAAACGAGATGCTGATTGACTACACCGCGACCAAGGGTGCGATTCACGCGCTCACCAAGTCGCTGGCTCTACAGTTTGGCAAGGCCAAAAATGGCATTCGCGTCAACGCGGTGCTGCCGGGTCCGGTGTGGACCCCCAATATTCCGGCGACCATGCCGCTCGAGGAAGTGCAGAAATTTGGTCATGAGGTGGCACTGGGACGACCTGGACAGCCCGAAGAGCTGGCCCCGGCTTACGTGTTTCTGGCTTCAGACGACTCGAGCTTCGTGACCGGAAGCCTTCTTCATGTGACGGGTGGGAAGCTCTCGAGCGATAGTTAGCATTGGGTTGATAGGATAGCTCTAGCTGGAAGGACCCCCCCTTGCGTGTAAACGCAAGACCCGTGCTTCGCAACACTTCGTGAACCTATTGCACAGGTGGGTACTTTAAAAGCTCGAGTAGGACAGTCTTGAGTTCCCCCCTGCTTTGTAGGGGGGATATTTTTGTGAGCGAAGCGCACAAAAAAAACTACAGCAGTAAATTTAGGCTGAGGAGGTCATGCTCGAGTTGGGCCAAGTAGGCCGAAGGGTCACGGCGAAAGCGACGTTGTACCCTACGCGCCTCCTGACGCGTCTCGAGTTGGCTTCGCAAGGTC
>Ga0209100_1001079_pt1 | contig 19890 bp, 16 predicted proteins | sample lystaG_FD_185480 | JGI IMG/M metagenome (GOLD analysis project Ga0209100, IMG submission 185480) | Glacier valley bacterial and archeal communities from Borup Fiord, Nunavut, Canada, to study Microbial Dark Matter (Phase II) -... | ecosystem: Environmental > Aquatic > Freshwater > Ice > Glacier ...
CCATGTCGGCTCGGGATGAACAGGAATTGACGGTTCGACTCGTCACGTGGTCTCACGACTGCGTGGAGCAGTGCCTCGATCGCGAGAGAGAGATCGCCACTCCCTCCACACCAGCCAGATAATAACGAAGTCGAGTATTGCCAGCAACACGAATCCCACCGATGGGCTCTGCACCAGAGCGACCAGCTGGTACACCGCGAACAGGCCGAGCACCACGAGCGCGTAGGGATACACCCAGCGGTATTCCCTGAGCAGGCAGTAGACGAGTACGAGCTTCACGATCCCGTGGGTCAGCAGGAAGAAGATGACGAAAAAGCTGCCGCCCCGGGCCAGGCTGTCGTCAATCCTGCCGGCGGCGTGTGCGATGAGCACATGTAGTGCAGCGTCGTCGGGCTCGGTCCGGAGGATAGGCGCCAGGAGCGCCCGGATGATTCCGGGGGCCAGCCACAACGCGAGCCCCGACACCAGCTCGATCAGGCCGTCCACACCCTTGAGGATGATGCCGAGGCGGTATACCCACTCCAGAAGGCGCTCGGGGCCCTTGATTCGTGCGGGCTGGTCTTCGCCTGCACCACTCGATCGTGACACGCTTGCCCCATCCCTTTCGTTAATTCCCGCCCTCGGTTCTCACCGCTGTGCGTCGGTCCCACGATACTTGCGAGATTCTTAGAAGCCTGAGGAGAAAGTAGTGGGGTGATGACACCATCGGCACGCCGGGTTCGTGCCTCAGTTCCCGTCAATGCCGCACCTGGTCAGATTCGTCGCCTCCCCGCCCTCGCGACCACAGCCGTCATTGGTGTGGTCGCTGTCGCGGTGCTGGGTTTCGGAATCACCGGGTTCGGCCTGCTGTCCAGCTTCGACCGGAGCGTGTCGCGGTCGCTCAACGAGCTGCACACCGGCGTGCTCGGTGGCCTTGCCACCGGCATCTATTCCGTACTCAGCCCTGTCTTTGCGGTGGTCATCACGGCTGTGATCGCGGCCGTCATCCTCGCTGCCACGCGCCGAATCCGTATCGCCATCACGTTTGCGGTGGTCGTCGCCGTCACCTGGCTGCCGAGCGCCGCCATGAAAATTCTCGTCCACAGAGCGAGGCCGGACATCACCACGCTGGCGCATCCCTTCGCCCATCAGCCGGTCGACGGCTCATACCCCAGTGGACACCTGGTGTACGTCGCCGCTGTCGTGGTCACGTTTGCCCTCCTCGCTCGGCCGGGCGCCTGGCGCGGGTTCGCCCTCGTCGCGGGAACGATCCTGTGCATACTCGTGGGAGTCGCCCTGGTCGTCGATGGCGTGCACTACCCGACGGATGTCTTCGCCTCGGCCCTATGGTCAGTGACCATCAGCCCGCTCGTGTTTGCGCTGTGTGCTCGGGTCCTCCTGCAGCGGGGGACGCTTCGTTCCACTTGAGGCTTCGCACCACAGCCTGGCACCGGCGAGGGCCTGCTCCTTCCATCACTCTCCCGAACGGCGCCACCACCCGTTCGATCGGATGCAACGCAACCGCGTTCACGAAATAGTCGAGGTGGTCGAGATCGGCCGGATCCAGAATCTCGGAATACAGGACATCTACGCCCACCGCTTCGAAGCAGCGGCTTGATCAGTACAGGTCGTTGCGCAGTACACGTCGTTGCGCAGTACACGTCGTTGATCAGTACACGTCGTTGATCAGTACAGGGGCTCGATCCGCGGTGTCGCGGCCATCCGGGTTGCGGGCTCGGTCACGTACCGGTGACCAGTGGGCGAGACCCATTCGAGGTCACCCTCGCCGATATGCTCGACGGTCCACCCGGTGTGGTGCTTCTGGTCGTGGTGTTTCGGGCAGAGGTGCGCGAGATTGTCGTGGTTCGAGAGACCGTGATACTGCCAATCCTTCGTATGGTCGAGATCGCAGCGCCGAGCGGCGGCACCGCATCCCGGGGCCCGGCAGGTCTCATCCCGCATGCGAAGCCAGGCGCGGAGGTCTGGAGAAATCGCGTAGCGGTCGCGACCGAGGGAGAGCACCGCGCCGGTCTCCGGGTGGGTGAGAATTCGCACAAGACCGGGGGCTCCGGCGGCAAGTCCGCGGGCGGTATCGATATCGATCGGACCATAGCCCTCGAGCACTGCCGGCTCCGCGCTCCGACCGAGGAGAGTGAGCACCGGCACCGTGACGAGCACGCGAGCACGGACACCCGTGCCCAGGTTCGGGTGGGTGGGGTGGCTTTCTGCGGTCACACCGTCGATGAGCAGGTCGCAGAAGACATCCGCCCGCAGTTGGGTAAGGGTGCGCGGCTCATCGGGGGTGTGGAGGCCGGCAGCGACATCCGCCACCCGGTTGTAGATGGCCTGGACGCTCGCCGCCGGGAGGTAGGCGGTGAGCCAGGCCATGCCATCCCGGTCGGAATCGACCGATAGCTCCCGCTTGTCACGACTGATGGTGTGCCGCACCTCGATTGACTCTGGATGCACCCGCTCACGCAAAACGCGAGCCCGGCTGTCGAATCGGCTGGCTGTGAGCGTGAGAGCGAACGGCAGTGCGGCCCGTTCGAACGGCAGTGCGGCCCGTTCGAACGGCAGTGCGGCCCGTTCGAACGGCAGTGCGGCCCGCGTCGATGGGTAGCGAGTTGGCGTGGTCGATCATGACCTGCGCGTGCCGGTAGCTGATGTCTCCTTCGGCGAGGGCCGTCATCGTGGCGGGCAATTCGCGCAGCAGCGAACGACTTTCTTCGATGAGGTTCTCGGTGGTCCGCTCCGGCAGTTGCAGGGCCGCCGCGAGCTCGCTCACCAGGGAGGCCGGGCTACCCGGGTGGCGCTCCAGCGGTGTACCTGGGAGACATCGGTCGGCATGAGGGATGCTGTGGCCTCGCTCCAGCTGCGCGCCTGGTCAATCAGGGCAGCCCGCTTCGCGGCGGCCCGCGCAACGGCACGATCGGCCTCCGCAACGTCGTGATCAGATCGCCCATGGTGTCGAGCCAGCTCGCCGACAGAGCAGGGGTCAACACGAGCGAACCTGGCGCGCGATCCAGCTTGGGAGCTGCCATCGCGGTGATTGCCATGTCGTCACCCAACACGATGCCACCGACATTCCGGGGCCGATCCAGCCGGCAGGAGAATTCCCGTGAAGACGAATTTACGAGCTTGAATGAGGAGAAGAAAAACGAGCCGACGACGGCACGGCACGTGAGGGATCTCGCCCCAACGAATCCACACCGGCTCCTCGCGCGACGGCTGCCGCTTGCTCGTCGTGTGCCGCGGTCATCCCGGGCGATGACAGCCGATCATGCACTGGACGCGTGCCGGCCGTTGGCGCATCGAGGTAGCGTCGGTCGGCGTCGAGCCTGGCGAGTCCGTCCGGCCCCGGAGCACCGTGGCCAAGGATCACGAGGGACGAGGACGTGGCATACCTGGCGAGCGCGTCCAGTGCTTCCCGGTAACGGTCCAGGGCATCCGGAATGTCATCGAGCAGTGGAATTCCCCATCACTCAGCATGTCGCCGGCGATCAAGACACGGCAGTCCGGGATCCACGCGGCGGTATGCCCCGCAGCGTACCCATCGTGCACCACGAGCTATAGCTCGCGCCCGGACCACGACAGGGTCGATCCCGCGATCGCGAGACTGGTCGTGGCCGCGGAGGCCCAGCGCGGCACGTCCCCGAAGCGCGGATGCCAGAGCAGATGGTCGTAGTAAGCGTGGGTTGCGAGGCCGGCGACAGGCACGAGGCCGCGCTCCGCGAGCGATCGGGCGAGGGCATCCAGTTCGTCCGACTCCCAGCCGGGATCGATCAGCAGCACCTCCGGCACGGACTCGCCGGCGGCAACAACGGCGCTGTTCAGCGAATCGTGCCGACTCGTCGCACCGAAGACGCCAGGGCCGATCTCGCGCAGACTCTTGGCGCAAAACTGCGCGCGAGGTTCAGCCTGCCGATCCCGGCACGACCTCGTCCGCATCGACGGCCACGTCGTCTGGCAGTCCGGCTGCCTCGTTCGCGAGTCTCGTCTTGCTGCCGAGACGCCAGAACAGCACACCGATTCCGATGAAGACAAGCACCGGAACCAGCTCGGTGAGGAGGTACAGCCCGCCCTCGGACTTGCCCCAGCCATCCGGCCGGTAATCGCTGGCGAACCAGTTGAATGGTGCACCCGGCGCGACCAGCTGCACGACGGTGAAGGCGAGCAGGATCATCAGGATCACCGTGAGTGTGCGGTGATAGGGCATGCGAAACGGGCGCGCCACATCCGGATGCGTCTGGCGGAGCTTCCAGAGCGCGGGGTAGATGAGCAGGTAGCTGATGAGCGTCGTCGAGATCGTCACGCCGAGTACCGCGCCGAAGAACTTGGCCGCGTCGCCCTGCGTGATGAGCTGCGCGAGCACGAAGACGATCGTCGAGACGATGCCGCTGAAGATGTTCACGCGCACCGGCGTGCCGAAGCGCCGGCTGATCACGCCGAGGAATCGGGGAGCAGCACCGTCATAACCGGAGACGGCGAGGGAGCGGTCGGAGCCCATGATCCAGGTGACGCCAGAGGTGAGAACACAGAGCACGAACAGGATGGCCGCGAAGTCGCCGAGCACGACCCCCGCGCCGGTGAGCACAGGCGCCCCGTCGACGACCGATCCGCCATACACGGTGAAGACCATCTGGATGGCGTTGACGAATCCGCCGAAGTTGGTCACCTGGCTGAGTGGCAGCACGAGGAGGATGCCGAGGATCGGAAGCGCGTAGAGCAGGAACGCGAAGATGGCCGACCGGAAGATGGCGAAAGGCACGTCCTTCGCCGGATCCTTCATCTCCTCCCCCGCGCTGTTCGGAAGCTCGAAGCCGACGTAGTTGAACAGCAGGAGTCCGACCAGAGCGACGAAGCCGGCGGACGTCGGAACAAAAGCGCCCGCGGTCAGTCCGTGCACCCCGTGCTGCAGGGCGAAGAGGATCACCGAGATCGTGAACACGCCGAGAAGCAGGAATCGTGAAAAAGCGCCGACCGTGGTGATCCACTTGCCCACGCGGAACGAGAGCACGGCGGCGAGTACGGCCGTCCAGATGAAGGTGAGCGCGACCACGTACAGCCAGAACGTGGACAACGCCTTGCCCCCGTTGAAGAAGACCTCGATGGCCGTGATCGCCGAAATCGCCAGGGTGCCACCCAACCAGACCGGGTTGGTCACCCAGTACATGAAGTTGTTGACCGCGCCGGCCAGATGGCCGAAGGCGAGGCGGGTCCACAGGTATGGGCCGCCCTCCTGCGGGAAGGCCGTGCCGAGTTCGGCGAACAGCAGCGCCTGCGGGATGAAGAAGATGAGGGCGAGGATGATCATCCAGGTGAAGGCCTCACCTCCGGAGGAGGCGACCGAAGCGATCGTGTCGACACCGACAATGGTGCAGATGAGGAAGAACAGGATGTCGAACCGGCCGAAATGGCGGCGCAACTTGCTGCTTTCCTCGAAGGCGGGCGATACAAAAGCTGACTGAACCGTCATTGAGGTGGTCTTCTCTTCCGGGGTGCCGACGCGCGACTCGGGTAGTTGCGATTGTGCTCCCCCACTCGCCGTCGACTGTTTCTGGCGTGTTTCGGTTGAATTAACTGCTGGGAGGGGCCGGCCCCGTTTCACTTCATCACCGTTCTTGATTACCTCGCGTAACGAACTCGAACCGACACGCGGACAGGTACGCCCGCGAGATCGCCGCCGTGAATATCCGGGCGCCTCGGTTCGCTGCTACGGCGATGACGTGAGGATCGGTGTGTACCGGTCCACTCTGCGTCGGCGAGCACCCTGCGGCAAGTGGCTGGCCTCGCCTCAGGGGGCCAGCCGATGTCAAAGCGCTACCGTTAGACCATGACGCCTGCTGACACCGCCTCGCCCAGCGAGGCAGACACTGCCCCCGCCACGCTCACTTTCTCCGAACTCGGACTCACCGACGCCGTACTCAAGGCACTCAAGGATGTCGGGTACGAGACCCCCTCGGCCATCCAGGCCGCGACCATCCCTCCCCTGCTGGCCGGACGGGATGTCGTGGGGCTCGCGCAGACCGGCACGGGTAAGACCGCCGCCTTCGCGCTGCCGATCCTCTCCCGCCTCGATCTTGCCCAGAAGAACCCGCAGGCACTGGTGCTCGCCCCCACCCGCGAGCTCGCCCTGCAGGTGTGCGAGGCCTTCGAGCAATACGCCTCCGGCATGCGCGGCGTGCACGTGCTCCCTGTCTACGGCGGCCAGGCCTACGGCGTGCAACTCTCCGCGCTCCGGCGTGGCGTGCACATCGTCGTCGGTACTCCCGGCCGCATCATGGATCACCTCGCCAAGGGCACCCTCGACCTCTCCGAGCTCAAGTACCTGGTGCTCGACGAAGCCGACGAGATGCTCAAGATGGGTTTCGCCGAGGATGTCGAGACGATCCTCGCCGACACTCCCGACGACAAGCAGGTAGCCCTCTTCTCCGCCACGATGCCCCCGCAGATCCGTCGCATCTCGAAGAAGTACCTGCATGACCCGCAAGAGATCACGGTGGAGAACAAGACCACGACCTCCGCCAACACGACGCAGCGCTACCTGATGGTGTCGTATCCGCAGAAGGTCGACGCGCTCACCCGCATTCTCGAGGTCGAGAACTTCGAGGGGATGATCGTGTTCGTACGCACCAAGAACGAGACCGAGACTCTCGCCGAGAAGTTGCGGGCGCGCGGATACTCCGCGGCTGCGATCAGCGGGGACGTGGCCCAGGCCCAGCGTGAACGCACCGTCAACCAGTTGAAGTCGGGCAAGCTCGACATCCTGGTGGCCACGGATGTCGCGGCCCGCGGCCTCGACGTGGAGCGGATCAGCCACGTGATCAACTACGACATCCCCATCGACACCGAGTCCTACGTGCACCGCATCGGACGCACCGGGCGCGCGGGCCGCAGCGGTGCCGCGATCAGTTTCGTGACACCCCGGGAGCGTCGGCTCCTCGACGCGATCGAGCGCGCGACCCGCCAGCCACTGACCCAGATGCAGCTACCGAGCGTTGAGGACGTCAACGTCACCCGGCTGGCGCGCTTCGACGACGCCATCACCGAGGCACTCGGCCAGGGCGACCGGGTCGCTGGTTTCCGAGACATCATCAGCCATTACATCGCGCACCACGATGTGCCGGAAGTGGACGTCGCGGCCGCTCTCGCGATCGTGGCGCAGGGCGAGGCGCCACTACTGCTCTCCCCCGAACGGGCGCAGCGTTCCGATCGGGCCGAGCGGAGCGAGCGGGCCGAGCGGAGCGAGTGGGGCGACCGCCCCGAGCGCATCGACCGCCCGGAACGGGCCGACCGCACCGAACGGCGTGCCCGCCCGGCCGCCGGCCCGATGTCGACCTACCGCATCGAGGTAGGCAAGCGCCACAAGGTAGAGCCGCGCCAGATCGTCGGAGCCATCGCCAACGAAGGGGGCCTGAGCCGCGAAGACTTCGGGCACATCAAGATCCTGCCCGATTTCTCGCTCGTCGACCTACCGGCGAACCTGACCGGTGACGTGCTCGACAGGCTGAAGGGAACGCGTATCAGCGGCAAACTCATCGAGATCCGTGCCGACCGCGGCGGTGCTCACACAGGCGGTGCCCGAAAGGACGGCGCTCGAACCGAGGCCGCTCGAACCGATGCTCCTCGAACCGATGCCAGGGGCGACCGACCCCCGCGCAAGTCCTACCGCGACTAGCCGAGCGACCGGATCACCGGCCAGCCAACGCGGTGATTGTTCCTCGGCGGCACTTGCGTGCCTGCTCGAATCGGCACAGACCCGTCGCAAAGGAACGCACACGCAGGAAAGGGGATACCGAACCTGTCGATGCCGACCCGTCTACTGCAGCACCGATTTCTGGGCCCTTCGGGGCATTCTCGAATAGAAATTGGCAGACTGGGACTGTGAACCCGACTGTCCGACGGAGAACCCGATGACCGATCCTCGGCCTCGGCTTCTCCTGATCGAAGACGACCCCCAACTCGGTCCGCTCATGCGCGAGGTGCTCGACGAGGTGTACGCCGTGACCCTGGTCGATGACGGCACGATCGGAGTCACCGTGGCACTCGAGGGTACCTTCGAGGTGATTATCGTGGATCGTCGGTTGCCCGGACTCGATGGGCTGGGAGTAATCGAGACCCTCCGGCGCAAGCGCATCACCACCCCGATGCTGATCCTCACCGCGCTTGGCACAATCCAGGACAAGGTTCGCGGTCTTGATGCGGGAGCGAATGACTACGTGGTCAAACCCTTCGAGTTCGATGAGCTGTTCGCGAGGCTCCGTTCGATCAGAAGGGTCTACACGGGTGAGGGACCGTTCGTGCGCATCGGGCTGTGGGAGTTCTACCCCGAGAGCCGCACCGTCTACTCGCCGTATGACGGACGAACGATCCTCACCGAGCGGGAGAACGAACTCCTCCGGCTGTTCGCCGAAAATCCTCATCGCACCTACTCGCGCGAACAGATCTTGAACCAGGTCTTCGGCTCCACCGACCAGCCCGGCACCGTCGACACCTACGTGCACTACGTTCGCCGAAAGACCGATACCGACCTCATCACTACCGTGCGCGGCCAGGGCTACCGATTGGGGGCACCGTGAGCAGGCCCAGCAATTCCCACCGGACGGATGATTCCGACGCGCGCGCAATCCGACGGGCGTCACGAGAGGTCGGACTCCAGATCACCATCACCTCGAGCGTGCTGGTGCTCGCGGTGCTCATCGCCGCTTTCGCATTCGTCTTCTCGCATATCAAGCCCGCGCGCCTCTTTCCCCGAGTTGGATCGCATGAGACGACGATTGATGTCGGTGGCCTGGAGATCCTCGTCGGCGGGATCGTGATCGGAATCATCGCTATCATCCTGGCCGGCACGATGAGCTGGTTTGCTACCCGTCGGGCAGTGCGGCCTCTCGGTGATGCACTGCGAATCCAGCGCGCCTTCGTCGCTGATGCCAGTCATGAACTGCGCACCCCCCTCACGGTGCTCGACGCCCGTCTCCAGCTGCTCCAGCGTGGGCTCGCGGCTGATGATCCGTCGATGCCCACGGTGAGAGAGCTTCGCCGTGATACCAAAACCCTGATCGGAATCGTCAACGATCTCCTCGCACTTGCCGAGGGCGATGGCTCCCCGGCGAGTGGGGAATCGGTGCCGCTGACCCCTGCGGTTCAGAGAGCTGTCGCCTCGATGTCGATCCTTGCCGAGGAACGTTCGGTCGCGATCCGACTGGTCACCGCAGAGAGCAGCGCGAGCACTGTTCCCGCCGCCAGCGTCCACCGTTGTGTTGTGGCGCTATTGGATAACGCTCTCGATTTCTCGCCCGCAGGCTCGACGATCGATGTGACGGTCGAAGAGATCACAAGCACGGCGGTGATTCGCGTGCGCGACCATGGCCCTGGCATCACCGGCATTGAACCGAGCCGCATCTTCGACCGCTTCGCTCGTTCGGGGGACGCCGTCGGTGGCGGCGGAACCACCCGGACCGGGTTCGGCATCGGACTTTCGCTCGTGCGAGACACCGTCGAACGTTTTGGCGGCACGGCGAGCGTCGTGGAGACCTCACCCTCGGGGACCACTATCGAATTGCGGATCCCCCAGGCGCGAGAACTGTAAACACCACGCGGTTGCTACGCCGTGGGCAGGTGGACCTTGGTGGAGCCATCCAATTCAACTCCACCACGCTGTTCGGGGATCGAGAGCCCGACGACCAGCAGCAGGATCACCGCGGGGAAGAGCACGCTCGTGCCGGTGGTTCCGAGTCCGACGCCGCCGTCCTTCGGGAGCTGCGACAGGAGGTCGCGGGTGGATGCCCCGAGGGGCCCGGACAGGATGTGGGAGATCCAAAGGCGACCACGGCCTACAGCGTGACGGCGTAGTACGCGAGAGCTACGACTGCGATGACGACCGCGAAAACAACGAGCGAGAGCAGGTACCCGAGGTCGAGGTTGATGTTCAGGAAATCAGCGAAGGTCTCTCCGACGGTCGTCGCGGGTACTTTGATGATCCAGAAGTCCGCGGTGATCTCCGGGACCTTGTTGAGCATGAACCGACCGGTGTTCGGCGAGCGAGTTGCGTTGCGCGGGGTAGAGCATGCTCCTTCATTCGGTAGTGGTTCGAGTCGATCGGCTGACTGTTAAGAATTCGCCAGGATGCGCGAGCGACGACGTTCGGTGACGGCAAGGATCGCGACCCCTGCCACGATGAGGATCGCCAGCGCCACACTCACGGGCCCGGTGCCCCATTGCAGTCCTCCTCGCGCGCGGGACACCCCCATCCAGTCGGCAAATGACGCCCCGAGGGGCCGCGTCGCCACGTAGGCGAACCAGAACGCGAACACCGCGTTGAACGCACCGAGTCTGAATGCCACTGCGGGGATCGCTATCACCACCGCGAAGACGACGCCCGAAACGAAGTAGCCGAGGTGCAGCGTCCTCGCCGTCATATCGCCGGCTGCAGTGCCCAGTGCGAAGGTCACCAGGATTGCCGCCCAGTAGTACGATTCGCGGCGCCGAGAGGTGATGCTATGGATTGAGAGGGTGCCTTCGCCTCGATGCCACACGAGGAATACCACGGCGAGCAAGACGGCGAAGGCGATGGTTGAGACCAGGTAGGGCACCCCCAGCACGATGTGTGTGACGTCCGCGGCCATCGTGCCGAACACACTGACCATCGCGACTGCGAGCCAGTAGACCCACGGCAGATAGCGCGCCGCTGCGAGTTGGAGAACCAACGCGGCAGCAAAAAGGATGGCTCCAATGCCGACGGCCACGGCGGGTTCGATCGAACGGACCAGAAAGTCCGAGGTGGTCTCGCCCATCCCGGTCGTCAACACCTTGACGACCCAGAAGAGGAAGGTGACTTCGGGCACTTTGCTCGCTGTGACGGGAACCAGGCGCGGGGCATGCGCGATCGGGAAGAGTCTGCTCACGAGCGCAAGACTGGATGCCGTGCACTAAGAAGTGTCTGAGAAAGCGAGTGCTCAGCGGACGATCCGCCGGACCTTCACCCGGGGACCCGCCACCTCACAGAATTCGGCGAGCGCGTCCCGGTTGTAGGAGGCCCCATCAAGAAAAGAAGCGGGTACTGCGCCGCGCAGGAATTCACGCATGCCGTCGGCCAGACCCCCGTCACTCTGCGGAACGATTCGGATCGCAGAATCCGGTAGAGCGTCGACAGCGGAGTCGAATTTCACCGACACGATCGGAAGCTGTGCCAGTGCCGCTTCGAGAAGCACCATCGGCTGTCCCTCGTAGTTGCTGGAGAGCACGAAACAGTCCGCTGCGGCGAGTACAGGGAAGGGATTGGTGAATGGCCCAACGACGAAGGCGACCTCCGATAGTCCGCTACCGTCGATGAGGCGCTGCAGTTCCTCTCGCAGCGGTCCGTGGCCGACGATGACCAGTCGCACCCCAGGGCTCTCCCGATACACCTCCGCGAATGCCCGGATGAGTCGTGCCTGGTTCTTTTCCGGAGAGAATCGACCGACGGTGGCGAACCACACGAGGCCGTCATCGCGCTGCATCGCGTCGATCCAGCCATGGTCATGCGGCTCCGGCTCGCCCCCGTCCAGATCCAATTCCTGGATCGGCCCCAGCGGGGCGCCGAGGCCCTCCCGGACATGCGCTTCATCCACGAGGTTGCGAGCGAAGACGAAGGATTCTTCGGGCAATCCGTACCGCGGGCCCAGACTGGCACGGTTGATCCTGGCCAGGCTCTCCGATACGGACACGAGCGAATCGAAGTCCCGATACAGGCTGAACACCGCTGGCAGCGAGCGCTTCATACGTCGCCGGCTCCCAACGAATCGACGTGTCTCCAGGAACAGGTCGTTGTGCAGCCAGATAGAGCGAAATGCGTCCGGGGAATGGAGCAGAAGCGAGGCCCAGAAGGCGGTGTATCCGCTGAACTCGACGACAGATTCGAAGCGTGCATCACCGAAGCATCGCGCCCACTCCGCGCGCCACATCCGTTGCTCCGTCGCAGTCTCCGGCCGCCTTCGGAGTGCGGGATAGCGCTCTTGCAGTCGTCGGAACAGGTGCGTCACCTTGCTGCCATTCATTCCCCCGACCCGGAGGAACTGCCGCACCTCGGGGGGGATCCGCTGCTGGTTCGACAGTTGCTGCGCGCGACGAGGACGGTTGAATACGACGGAAACGTCATAGGCGCTGTGATCGATCGCACCAAGCAGGTTCAGAGCGGAATTGGTGATGCCGTTGGAACGCATTCCCCCGAGACTGAGCAGCATCGACGTGCGAGGGTCCTCTGCCAGTGACTTCGTTCGAGCATCAGCTGTGAGTCCTCGAAACACGATGTCGACGACGCGACGCGCGGCTCCCCCATCATCGTTTGGCGTGAAGCGACCCCTCCAGTCCACAGCGCCGGCGCGGCGAGCCGTTTGGCTTTCCGGTGAGATCAGCGATCGGATCGCATCCCCCAGCTCCGGAACGGTGCGCGCCACTGGCCCGGGGAGTTCCTCGAGGGGGAAGTAGAGGCCGCGAGAAGCGGAGTAGTCCACATCGTCCGGCGTGAAGAAGATGAGCGGACGGTCGAGCGGCAAAAAGTCGAAGAAGATCGACGAGTAGTCGGTGACGAGGATGTCGGTGACCCCGAGCATCAGGTTGGTCGGCATGTCGTTCGAAACGAGCATCTTACGAAACTCGGGTCGGTCAGCTGCGAATCGGTGGACAACCTGGTGGGTCTTGAGCAGCACCAGGAATTCAGGTCCCACCTGCTCCTGGATCTCGCGTGCAAGCCCAAAGAGCTCATCGGCGTCGTCGGCAGGTGAGTTGAAATCCGTGCCCTTCCAGGTCGGGGCGAACAGGATCACCGCGCGGCCACCGACATCGATGCCGTCGTTCTCGAGTAGTGATCGAACGTGCGTCGATTCGGCCGTGGTGAGAAACTGCCGGTCGACCCGGGGATACCCCTCCTCGATCACCAGCCCACGAAAGGCGCCGCGCAACCTGTAGGCCTTCTCGTACATCTGCTCGGTCGTGAAGGGATTCTGAGACAGCAAGAAGTCCGCAGCGACGAAGTTACGCAGGGTATTGGCAGAGTCCAGGGCACCGTTCGGCATGTCATAACCCATACGTTTCAGCGGTGTGCCGTGCCAGGTATTCAGGTAGACCTGACCAGATCGCTTGCTGAATTCCGCCGGGAAGGTTGCGTTGTTGACCAGGTATTGGCTGGTCGCGAGGGCGCGAAGGTAGGCCAGGGAATGACGGCGCACAAAACGAACGCGGCGATCTCCGGCGAACTCGTCCTGCACTTCCCGGTGCTCGTGCAGGCTGTCGAGCACCCAGACGTGGCAAAGCTCGGCGAGGTCGGGTGACCGGAGCACTTCGCGGAATATTGCCTCGGGATTGCACAGCACGCCGTTGCCCGCGAAGGACTCGTAGAGCACCACGCCCCGGCGGAGGCGGCCCCGTCGCACGAATGCCCGGAGTTCGGCACGGCCCGCCGCGCTCACCTGCCTGAGCAGCTTCCGCACTCGACGGAATACTCGTTTCATGGCGCTTCCTCACTCGAACCAGCCGACCGGCAGACCCACTAAGAATAATTCATTGGGCCCAAGAAACCTCTCGAGGATTCGACGCGGGCATCCGCCGCAATCCGAGCTGTTATCTTAGAGGTATCTGAAAGCATCGTTGGCATACTCGCGTCGACAGACGTGAGATGCCGGGAGGCTCAACATGGTGTGGCTGATAGCAGGCGGTATCGGTGTTCTGTGCGTCGTCGCTGCGGTCTGCGTGTGGACGGTCATCGTTCTTCTGGCCGAGGCCGGAGATGGGCAGGACGCGGCGGCGGATGATCCAGGAACAGACGGCGCACACGAACCAGACGGCGCACACGAACCAGACGGCGCACACGAACCAGACAGCGCACACGAAACAGACAGCGAACCCCGGCTCGAAAGTGCCGTGAAACGGAAACGGGTGCACAACCGTGCGGACCGCTACTGAACTCCATAATCGCGACTCGGCGATCCGTTCGCGGTTGACGCGCGGGCGGCCGACCGTCGTGTCCCTCTGGGCACTCTCTCTCGGCGCGCTGGCCACGGCGGTCTCAGCAGCCGGGTCGTGGATCCCGTCGCTGTGGGGCGATGAGGCGGCGAGTGTGCTCTCCGCACAACGATCCCTGCCCTCTCTGTTCCGGATGCTCGGAAGCGTGGACGCCGTGCACGGCACCTACTACTTCTTTCTGCACTTCTGGGTGCAGGTGTTCGGGGCCTCGCCGTTTTCCGTACGGTTTCCCAGCGCGATCGCCGTCGGATTCGCGGTCGCGGGAGTCGTCGTGCTCGGCTCTCGCCTCGCAGGCATCCGGGTCGCCGTCTTCGCCGGGATCGTCGCCGTGATGCTGCCTCGCATCACCTACATGGGCGAGGAGGCCCGCGGCTACGCGATCAACACGGCCGCAGTCGTCTGGTTGACGATTCTGCTCGTTCACATCGTCGGTCTCGACCGGCCGAGGCGGCGCCTGTGGCTGGTGTACGGCATCGGAGTGGCCATCTGCGGTTACCTCTTCCTCTTCAGCCTCCTGATCGTCCCGGCCCATGCCGTCATCATGCTCACTAGCCGGCGACGGGTCATCTTGAGAGCCTGGATCACAGCAGTACTCGGCGGGATAGCGCTCACCGGGCCGGTGATCGGGTTCGGGATCAGCGAGAGCGGCCAGATCGCGTTCCTGGCCAACCGGGATTCCACCAACATCCGAACCCTCGTCGTGACACAGTGGTTCGGAAACGATCTGCTTGCCCTGATCGCCTGGGTGATCATCATCACCTCCATCGTCGTCTGGGGTGTCGCATCGTATCGAACACACAGCGGGGCCAGCGGATTCGACCCGAAGAGTCAGCCGGAGAGCCGCGACCTGGGGCTGGTGCCGATTGCCGCGACCTGGCTCCTCGCCCCTCCGGCCATTCTCCTCTCCGTCAATTCCGTGCACGCGGTCTACTCCTCCCGCTACCTCTCGTTCGCCGTGCCGGCCGCGGCGCTTCTCATCGGATGGCTTCTGGCACGCATCCGCCCCCGCATCGTGGCGATCGCGCTGCTCGTCGTCGTGGTCGCCGCCTCCTCGCTCAGCTATCTCAGTCAGCGCACACCATTCGCCAAGAACAACAGCGACTGGGCGCAGATCGCCGACACGATTCACTCCCACGCGCAACCCGGGCAGGGCATTCTCTTCGATGAGGGGACGCGCCCGTCCCGGGCTCCCCGACTGGCGTTGCGCACCTACCCGGCTTCGTTCGATGGATTGACGGATATCGCGCTCAAGACCCCGTGGTACGACACGACCAACTGGCACGACTCGGTGTATCCCTCATCCACGGTCGCCTCGAGGCTCGGCTCGATCAAGTCGGTCTGGTTGGTCGAATACCGGTTTCCCGGCTCGGTCACCGATACCTACGAACGATCCATGCTGGCAGCGCTGGGATTTATGGTCGTCGCCGAATACCCGCAGCACAGCAGTGTGGTGGTGAAGCTCACTCGTCCCTGAGCGCGCCGACCGCGCGGTAGAACATGGCTATCGCAGCGTTGTCGTGCGCAACCCAATCGACCGATGATGCACCCAGCTTGCCATCGAGGAATTCGAGCATGCCGTCGGCGATCGCCCTTTCATCCGCCGCCACCTCGATCACTCCGTCCGAGGGCCCCGAACCCGGCTGTTCGCCAATAACGGTGACGATGGGCAGTGCGAGCACGCGAGCCTCCACGAACACCCGCAGATCGCGCGCACCGCAGCCGACCAAGACCACGCACTCCGAGCGCCGCATCAGTGCGAACGGGTTGGCCTGATAGCCCGCAAGCCAGATTGCGTCAGTGAGCCCGTGGGAGAGAATCTCTGCCGCAAGGGTCGCGGCAAGCGGCCCGTCCCCGATCATCAGGAGTCGCGAACTCGGTACGACAGCATGCACCAGGGCGAACGCCCGAACCAGCCGTGACGGATCGTTGACGACCGAGAGGCTGCCGAGGGAGCCGAAGATCCTGGTGTCGCCGGCGGAACCTGCGCGGGACAGCCAGTCGGGTACCGGGGGGTCACCATCGTCGAATCGAAGGGGAAGGGCGGCGTGCGTCAGAATACTCCTGCCTCCGATAAGGGGCTCGGACACTGAGAACTTCTGCGGTGCCGCATAGGCCGTCAATGACGTCGAATTGACAGAATTGAGCGCCGGAGATGAAGAGACCAGATGATCGTAGGCATCGTACAGGGGGAGGATCCTCGCGAACTCGTCCGCACGCCGAGGCTGGTCGGCGCCCTCTGACGGCAGTGCCGTCGCCCGATTGTCGCGCAGCCAGATCGAGCGCTCGGACCCGGGCGACTGCAGCATCAGGTTCGCCCAGAACGCGCTGGTGGCGCCGAAGTCCAGCGCGAAGTCGAACGTGGCCGAGCCGAAGCACCGATCCCACTCGTCCCGCCAGAGTGTCATCTGGCGAGTCGAGCGGCTCGGCGAGACGACCCCGGTGGATCGAGTACGGCGCAATCGTGCCAGGACAAATTTCGAACCATTCATCCCGCCGACACGGGCGAACTGGCGGACATGCAGATTCAGCAGTCGCTGCTGGTCTCGCACCGGTCGGGAACGCGTCGGGGGAAAGATCACCGACACGTCGAACCGGGTGTAGTCGATCGCGTCGAGAAGCGCCACGAGTTCCGACGTGACTCCCCCGGGCCTCATGCTTCCGGCAGCGATGAGGACGGTCTTTCGCCCGTCGTCCCCCAGGGGCGCGACGGCGTAACCGTCGCGCTTCGCCCGAAACACGATGTCGACGATTCTCTGGGAGGCGTTGCCGTCTTCCCGCGCGACGAACCTGGCTCGCATCGCCCGGTAGTTCGCGGAGACCCGGCTGTCGACGCCGAACCGGTCGAAGTCGTTCACCGCCTCCGCGAGCTTGTCTACCGTATCGACCACCGGTCCCGGCCAGTCGTCCGGCTCGATGTACAGGCCGCGGTATCCGCTGTAGTCCGCGAGGTCCGGTGTGAGGAAGAAGATGGGACGACCGGTGGCAAGGAAGTCGAAGAAGATACTCGAATAGTCGGTGACCAGCACATCGGCGATACCCAGGATCACGTTGGAAGGAATCTCGTTCGGAATCAATCGCCCACGAATGCCCGGGATGTCTGAGGCGAAGCTGTGCACCACCTGGTGTGTTTTCAGGAGCACCACATACTTCGTCGTGTCGATCTGGGATTCAAGCTGCTCGACCCGGGATACCAGGGCGTTGATGTCGTCCTCGGGGCGGGAGAACGAGGTCCCCTTCCAAGTGGGCGCGTAGAGGATGATCCGGCGTCCATCGAGAGCCACCCCGCCCTCCTCGATATCGGCGCGGACCGCAGCGACAGCGGGCGCATCCATGAACTGGCGGTCGATCCGCGGATAGCCTTCCTGGATGATCTGCCCCCGATAGATCTGGCCCAACCGGTGCGACTTCTCATACATGTGCTCGGTCATGAACGGACTCGCCGAGAGCAGGAAGTCCGCCGAGAGCAGGTTGCGCACGACATTCCCCACCCGGGTGGCCGGGTCACCGATGTCATAACCCATCCGCTTGAGCGGGGTGCCGTGCCACGTGTTCACATACACCTGTGCGGCCCGCTTGCCGAACTCGGGCGGGAATGTCGCGTTGTTCACCAGGAAGCCCGCGGTCGCGAGGACGCGGAAGTAGGCGAATGACCCGGGCCGCACGAACCGTACCGACCGCGATCGAGCGAACTCGCGCACGACAGTCGGATTCTCCCGCGCGCTCGCCAGCACCCAGACATGGGTGAATCCTCGGAACTCCGGATCGGCGAGCAGCGCCCGGAAGATCGCCTCCGGATTGCAGAGCATGCCATTGCCGGCGAAGGACTCGTACATGACCATCGTGGGACGCACCGCGCGTCGTCGCCACACCGCGTACACCTCGGTCTTGGCCGCCTGCCAAAGACGTCGTTTCAGGCTGAGGAAACGGCGACGGATGGCGACGAGGCCGGGCGAATCCGTCATCCTGATCACCAGTTCACTATAAAGTCCCGCGCGCACGCGATCGTCACAGTGAGCGGGTACCGCTGTGCTCGAAGACCACTGTGCCCAATACCCGCGGTGCTCGCAGACCGCTGTGCTCAATACCCGCGGTGTTTTCAGAGCCGGATACCTCCCGCCCCGATAATGCCGAACACCACCAGCCAGGCGAAGGTCGATGTGCTCGCGAGGCTGAGCAGGATGTGACTGCGTTCCCCACCCGGCAGGGTCTGTACCGTGTCCGCTCGGCGTTGCTCGCGCCAGTGCCTGACGAAGAAGGCGAAGGAGAATGCGAGCATCGCCAGAGTGATGACCCGAGCGAGCGCGGATTGCGGGTGCCCCGACAGTAGGGCGGCTACCTGATGGACGGCGATCACTCCCCATGGCACGATGCCGATCGCCGCACCGAACCAGAGCGGAAGCATCCGTGCACTCGCCGGGCGGCGAGAGCGCTCCTGGAGCACCGTGAACAGCGTCATCCCGCTGGTGATCGCGTACCCCAGAACGAGTGTTCCGATGTCGCTGATGCCGTTCAGCTGCGCCACGAGGAAGATGAGGATCGATGAGCTGAAGGCGAACTCGATCCATCGTGCAGTGTGCCGGTTGCTCTGGACGCCCGAGGAATAGCGGGGGAAAACAGACGGCACCACCACCACCAGCCGCGCGAGGCCAACAAGCGCGCACAACACGATGACGGCCACCCCGAGGTCGACCCGACCCAGCAGGGTCCCGCCGTCATCGCCCCTCGGGGAGAGGGCGACGGGCAGAAGGACCTGCGTGTGCGCCCGAGCGATGACGACGGCGATCACGACGGCCTGCGCCAGGAGGACTGCCCCCGACAGACCGGAGACACGGCGGAGACCGGCGCTGGTCATCGGGAGGGGGCAATCCGGGATTCTCAGGAGTGGATGTTCTTCGTCGCAAAACGGCTGTGGGAGAGCGCTCCGAAGATCACAGTCAAAAAATTAGCACAGCACCCCAGGTATCCCTCGGAGCCGAGCGTGAAGCGTGGCGACATGCAGCTGTCCGGCCGTGTGGAGCGCCGCCCCGAACACCACGCGGAGCAGGGGGAGGTGCAGACCGAAGGGCGAGCCGAAAACCGGATGGCGCAGACTCCGCCGGTTCGGGGATCGAATTCAGAGCTGCGACGCGGCACCCCTCCAAATGAACTCGGGGCGCTTCTTTTCGATGAATGCAGCTGCCCCAATCGCAGGCTCGTCGCTGGCGACCATCTCGGCCTGCCACCGCTGGGTGACGGTCGCGGCATCGCCATCGGAGACGATGGCATCCACGATCTCCTTCATGGCCCGGATCGAGAGCTGCGATCTACTGGCGAGGTGCGCCGCGAAGGCCAGTGCCTCCGGCATCAGTGCATTCACCCCGACGACTCGGGTCACCATTCCGAATCGCTGCGCATCGGACGCGGTCACCAGGTCGCCACTGAACAGCAGGAGTTTGGCGACTGCCGGTCCCGTGATGGCGACGAGCCGCTCGATTCCGGAAAGCGGATAAACGATGCCGATCCGGCTGGGTGTCACTCCGAACGAGGCACGAGATGAGGCGATTCGAATATCGCAGGCCCCCGCCAGCTCCCAGCCCCCGCCGACGCAATACCCGTCAATCGCGGCGATCGTGGGCTTGGCGAAGTGGGCGAGCGCATCCTCTGCTGCGGTGATCCAGCCGCCATCAGCTCCGGTGGGCGCGTTCAGAATCCGGTCGAGGTCGCGGATATCCGCGCCGGCCGAGAAGTCATCGCCCGCCCCGGTCACGACCAGCACCATCACGGTCTCGTCCGCCGCGAGGGAGTCGAGGATCGGCCCGAGCTGCTGCCACATCTCTGCCGTGAGGCAGTTGCGCTGGCCCACGTTCTCGATGACCAGGATTGCGACGGTCCCGCGCCGCTCGATTCTCAGGCCGGGCATATCAGGCCGGGCAT
>Ga0209100_1001080_pt1 | contig 19877 bp, 14 predicted proteins | sample lystaG_FD_185480 | JGI IMG/M metagenome (GOLD analysis project Ga0209100, IMG submission 185480) | Glacier valley bacterial and archeal communities from Borup Fiord, Nunavut, Canada, to study Microbial Dark Matter (Phase II) -... | ecosystem: Environmental > Aquatic > Freshwater > Ice > Glacier ...
TTTTTTAAAACGTGTTTTGTTTTCACGAATTCTTTCAAGACTTTCTTCTTCCGATTTTTCGATATCCGTTTTCTTAATCCACATATCTTACTTTCTCTTAGAAAAGCAATGAAAATCCCGATTTACATTGCCTGAATTTTTCTAGTTCCGCTTCATAAAACTTTATCTGCTGGAGACAAATAAAATTCCTGAAAATATCTAAGTCCTCTTTATTCTCCGTTTCATTCAGCGCATCAATGTAGGCGGCCCGGTCATCCGTAAATATCTTTATGAGCGGTTCTTTGTGATACAAGTGAATGTAATTCATTAATAATCGCGCAGTCCTTCCGTTACCGTCACCAAACGGGCGGATATTTACAAAATTATAATGCAGATCGGCGGATAATTTGATGATCTCATCTCTATAAGTATTATCAATCCTGCTATTTGCATTATCAACAAGTTGTTGCAGCAGTTTCGGAACGTTCGAAAAATCGGGGAAATACTTTACATCGACATATACCTGTGCTAATCTTAAATCTCCTTTTGATGTGTCAAAATCACCTGAAATCGTGTTGACTTTGCTGCCGGTTGATTTCATTACGATTGAACTAATCTCCTTTATAAAGTCTATTGAAAGTTTTCTTTTTTCTTTAGCAGCTTCTTTCAGCATTAAAAACGCATTGTAATGATCTTTAACCATTAAATGGTCTGTTAAAGGTTTCCCTTTTGCAGTTATATTATTCTCAATCAGAACCTTTGTGTCAGTTTCTGATAAGGAGCAACCTTCAATCTTCGATGAATTATAAACAATTGAAATCATGCAGAATTTCTCATAATCAATCGAATCCATTATTCGTTGATTAATATATTCTTCTCTTAATATTTTGAGTCGATCCCACATGATATCAATTTTCAACAAATGTAACAACTCTTTTATTGATCTGAAAATCGAAATATCAAATTAAATGACTTAAAATCAATACTCCGATTAATCCAATGATACCAATCAGTGTCTCCATGACAGTCCAGACAAGGAAGGTCTGTTTAATTGTCGTATTGAAGTATTCTTTGAACATCCAGAACCCGATATCGTTAAAATGCGACAGCATAAGGCTTCCTGCTCCCGTTGCAATGACCATCAGTTCCGGAGAAACGCCTGTTCCTTCAATCAATGGCAATGTTAAACCCGCAGCAGTTATGCAGGAGACAGTTGCCGAGCCGATTGCAAACCGGATTAATGCCGCAACAAACCAGGTAAGGATCAATGGTGACAGACTAAATCCACTTGCAATTACTTTAATATATTCGGCTGTTCCGCTATCAACGAGCACTTGTTTGAAAGCTCCGCCCGAAGCAATAATGAGTAAGATCATTGCCACACCTGATGCTGAATCAGATAATGTTTTCATCAGATCCGACATCTTTTGTTTCTTCCGGATACCGAGAAGGTAAACGCCTATAAAAACAGCAAAGAAAAGTGCAACGGTGGGATCACTGATAAACTTTAATATTTTGATGTTGTTGCTTTCTGCTGGAATAACCATCTGAAGAACTGCACCTGATAGCATCAAAATAATCGGGCTGATTGCGGTGAACAGACTTGCTGAAAGTGAGGGCAACTCTTCTTTTGTGAATTCGCGTGCAACAAACAACTCTTTCGGAGGTGTGAGTTTCCATTTCGTATAAAACCTTGAAAGTAATGGTCCTGCTATAATAATACTGGGTATTGCGACGATCATTCCATACATCAAAGTGAGATTTGGATTTGCATGAAATATAAATGCGATGGATGTAGGGGCAGGGTGGGGAGGAAGAAATCCGTGAGTTACCGATAGTGCTGCACACAAGGGAAGTCCAAGGTATATCAACGGTAATTTTGTTGAAGCTGCAAGCGCATAAATGAGGGGAATCAATACCAAAAAGCCGGCATTGTAAATCATTGGCAATCCAACGAGGAAACCTGTGATCATGATCGCGATCTGAATCTTTCCAATCCCGAAAAGATCAACCAGTTTATTGGTGATCTGGTAAGCAGCGCCACTCTGTTCGAGTAATTTGCCGAGCATTGCTCCGAAAACAATAATCAATGCAAGACTTCCCATTGTACTTCCAAGTCCCGAAGTAATTGATTGCAAAATAACAAGTGGTTCCATGCCACTGAGTAAACCAACAGCAAAGGAGGTGATTAGCAACGCAAGGAAAGCGCTGATTTTATAAACACTTATCAGTAAAAAAAGGAGTATGATCCCGGCAACAATAATAATCAGCGGCATAGTTGTTCAATTAGTCAATATTGAACGAAAGTAAACTATTTTGGTACTTAAATGAAATGTCGGGACTGAAAATTCATAAGGGATTGAAGCTGGCGACTGGCAGATTGCAACTTGCAAATTCGCACATGTTGGGAAATGCATGTTGAAAACAAAACATTATCCATTATTCAGTTTTTTCTTTTTTCGATGTGCCAAAAGCCAGACAAAAAATCCGCTGATCAAAACCATCAGCACACAAATTCCGGCAACAGGAATGTATAAAAGGTAAAATATTCCGATAAACTGTTCAAGGATTCTCCCGGTGTGTATTTCAAGCGCGAGATTCCAGAGCGAGATCGGTGATTTCAGTTTGACATCAACGGGCATCTCCCACATGATGGCATTATTGAGGGGTTCGATACCGATGTTATAGTCGAATATCCATTGATTATTCTGATGATCATTTATATAACCAGCCACCATGTTATCAGAGACGGGTCTTGACATCCCGGCAGGTGCCTGGTATCCCTTTCCTGTGAAGAAATCTGAAACGTTGCCATTTACAGCATCCCAGGTATACATTCCCGAAAATGAACCAATCAGGTATTTGGTGGAGTCAACCGGTTCAAGTACATTGCATCCCATCAAACTGACAGGTGGTTGCGAATTGAACCTGATCATTGGCCGCGAGAGGCTTTCATCAGCAGCATAAAACCCGTCAGCAGTAGAAAAGATGTAGATTCCTAACTTTTCGTTCCATGTTCCTTTCCGAAGTTTATCGTTCCACGGATTGTTATTATCGAGATGTGTTCCCGGCAGGATACCAACTCTTGAATTGACAATCGGTATCAGCAGCGGCGGACGCAGAAAGATTCCTGCTGTTGTATTGATCACCAAAAACAGGACAAAAATATACCCCACTACATTATGCCATCGAAGATTAAGCCGAAAGGTAGCCGGAAGGTTGCCTGAAGTTCCGCTGATTCTCTTCTTTCGTCTGATCAGTTTAGGAAAGACGAAGTGAAGCAATCCTGTAACAGTGAGTAATATTGTTACAAATCCCAGTAAATCGACCAGTAATTTTCCAACAGTTCCGAATAGCTCACCGCTGTGCAGTTCCCAAAGTGTATTAAATAAACCTGCACTGCGGGTATAGCCTTCCGGAGATGGCAATGTGATTGTTTTGAATTGATTTAAATCTGTTGTCTTTGTCAGGAAATTACGGCTGAGAATCATCAATGTATCCTTTCTAATGAATAAATCAACAAGCCGTTGTTCGCTTGCAAAAGCTGTTATTGATTGCCATTCCTTGTCAGAAATACCACGTTGAAACAATCCGAATTGCGTGGCAGCAATTAATTTTCCGTCGAACCTGATCAACTGATTGATCTTCCGGTTATCGATTCCGCGCGGAAATCCCTGGTTGTAATCGATAAAGCCTTGATTTGTTTTGATCCACGAACCAATATTTCCGAAGAAAAGCAGGGAGTCTTCACCAATACTAAAACCTCCGCGCACGGCTGCCTGGTTCCAGTTAAGGTATTCGTACGATCGCGGCATCCATTTTCGGGAGACATCTACTCCTGAAAAAAAGCTGCGGTGATTCATGATGATACCCGAAAATGCGAAGTGAATAGCAAAAACAGCGATAATAATTCCCGGCCATTTGTGGAACTTCCGAAATGTTGTGACAAGTTTTTTCCTGTTCATTTATTGCGTTGTACTGAAATTTCAATATGCGGCGCATAGAACAGTTCCATTTCTATTGGCATTTGCAGATGCGCCTCTTATTGTTGTGGCATTTAATACCCCGGGTTGCGCTCCCTTCGGTCGCTCACCCGGGGTTATTGATATTCGACACTTTCAGTGTCGTTTGCTTCTGATGATTATATCTGTTCTTCTTAACTCTTTTCATCCCCCCCGGGTTGTGCTTCCTTCGGTCGCTTACCCTGGGTTATTGATCTTCGACACCTTCAGTGTCGTTTGTTCATGCTGACTTTTTCTGTTCTTCTTAACTCTTTTTATCCCCTGGGTAGCGCTCCCTTCGGTCGCTTACCCGGGGTTATTGATATTGAACCCTTTCAGGGTTTTAAAATTGATTTCAGTTTAAGACATTCTTTCTTCTTCAATCGAATTTTCTCTCACCCAGTCACCCCATCTCCCCGTCACACTCTCGCTCCCTCTCATTTTTTCTCCCCCTCTTTCTCCTGGCTCCAACCAAATTTGAGTCCGAAGATAAACCATACAAGTGATAGTGTTCCGGCAGCAAACAGGGTATCACCAAACACACGCATCCATTTCAATGTCAACATATATGGCTGATGCAAGAACTCTGCTGAACGGGCATACCACAATCCTTCTTTCACACTGGCAACTGTTTGCGCCAGCCCAATCGGAAGAACACTGAATAACACCATTGTCGCAAGTCCGATGTTTATAGACCAGAATGCAAATTTAATATAACGGTCTTTCCAGACAACTGTTTTGTCCATGTCGCGCAAAACGAACAACATCAAACCAATTCCGAGCATACCATAAACTCCGAACAGTGCTGTATGACCATGAACAGCCGTTGTATTTAAACCTTGCATGTAATAAAGTGCAATTGGTGGATTGATCAGGAATCCGAATATCCCGGCTCCCACAAGGTTCCAGAAAGCAACTGCAATAAAGCAGTAAATAGGCCATTTGTAGGCTTTCGTCCACTCAGCCATCTTCGTTATTTTCAGGTTATCGTATGCTTCAAATCCCATAAGCACCAACGGCACAACCTCAAGCGCACTGAATGTTGCACCCAATGCCATTACGGCTGTAGGGGTTCCTGTAAAATATAGATGATGGAAAGTTCCCAATATACCACCGGCCAGAAAGATGACAGTAGAGAAAAGAACTGCGGAAGTTGCGGTAGCTGCTTTGACGATATTAAGCCTTACAAAAAGGAAGGCGGTAATAACAGCTGCAAAGACTTCGAAGAAACCTTCAACCCAAAGATGAACGACCCACCAGCGCCAGTATTCGGCAACGGCTAAATTAGTTTGTCTTCCCCAGGCAAAACCTGCTCCGTAGAACGCGGCGATCGCAATCGTAGATATCAGGAACATCGCCAATAGATTGCGATTATCTGACTTTTGTTTCAAGGCTGGCCAGATGGCACGCCCCATTAATAACAACCAGATAATCAAACCGACGAAAAGGAATATCTGCCAGAATCGACCAAGGTCAACATACTCATATCCCTGATGTCCAAACCAGAAGTTTTGGATAAAACCAAGTTTTTGCATCACACCCATCCACTGACCGGCTAACGATCCAAGAACAATTACAAGTAATGCAAAGAATAAGAAGTCGACACCTAATCGTTGGAACTTAGGTTCGTGTCCCGAAATGGCGGGAGCATAATATAAACCTGTTGCAAGCCATGAGGTAGCGATCCAGAAGATTGCAATTTGGACATGCCATGTGCGGGAAATAGAGTAGGGGAGCCAGTCACCTAACGGAATGCCATAAAAAGCGTGTCCTTCAACACCATAATGCGCCGTGATCACACCCATAACTACCTGTACCAATAGTAACAGGGTAACAATCCAGAAATATTTTAAGGTTGCCTTTTGCGATGCCGATTGTGTGGCCATTAACAGAGGATGTTTAATTGGAAATTCATCATCCTTTTCATCTCTTTTCCTGGCATAGTACCACACCATCAAACCAATTCCTGCCAAAAGCATCATTACGCTGAAACCGGTCCAGAGTAAAAGTTCACCTGTCGGTCGATTGCCAACGAGTTCTTCAGCTGGCCAGTTATTTGTGTAAGTAATTGCTTCATCAGGTCGTTGTGTGACACAAGCCCATGAGATCCAGAAGAAAAAGGCGTTTAATTGCCTGACACGCTCCGGATCTTTCAGTGAATTTTCGGGAATAGCATAAGCTTCGCGCAGACTCGCCATTGCGGGATCATTCGTGAACAATCCTCCATAGAACTTCGTGTTATCGGCAATCGCTTCGGCTCTTAATTTCGAGACAATTAACGTTTTAGTTTCCGGCTGATAACTGTTGACTCTTAATTCTTTCTGTAAATGGATCTTTAACGAAGCTTGTCTTTCGCTGTTCACTTTGTCATAGGTGAGACTGTCGGACGCCAGTGCATATTTGTTGAGCATAAACATCGCCTCTTTATGAAGCCAGTCGGCACTCCAGTCGGGCGCCTGATATGCTCCATGTCCCCATACGGTTCCGATCTCTTGTCCGCCCATCGATTGCCAGACATTCTGACCATCTTTAATATCCTGACCAGTAAAAAGAACTGTTCCGTTAGCCGTCATCACCTTGTCGGGAATCGGAGGAGCCTGTCGGTAGATTTCCCGTCCATAGTAGATCAGAACGGCAAATGAAATGGTCATTACCAGGATAAAACTAATCCAGAGTTTTTTTGTGTTCATTTATTAAATTGTTGTTGGTTAATAATTTGAAATACTATCAGGGATTATAAATTTGTGTAAGCTTTTCAATTCTTGCGATAAAATCCTTTTTCTGACGATTTGGGAGACATTTATTCTCTACTTCCTTGAATTGTTTGTACAAAGTCTCCTGATCATCCTTCGGAAGTGCCTGATCTGCCATTCTGAACAGCACATTGTTTTCTTTAGCGATGTGATTTCGGAGCAATTCACCGTAACCGAGCATGTTGCTATATATAAATGAGAGCGCCGAAAGATCTCCGTTCTTAAACAGCTCAATATTTTTTGTCATCTCTTTCACAAAGGCTCTCCCTTGTGCATGCTCGTGGAGCATCATCGCAACAGGGCCTTGCTGCGTCGAAAATCCATGCTCAGCCATCAGTGGGAAGAGTAAGGTTTCCTCTTTGGCATGGTGCAAACCGTCTGCATAGCTTTTGATTAAGTCAACCGCATCTTCTAAATCAGCAATATTAGGCTCCAATGATTTGGACATGGCCTCCATTGTATCAATCAATTGTAAGATAAAGACGTGGTCGTCTTCCAGATTTTGTGTCGCGCTACTCATATTTCTAATTTTTAATTGGCAAGTTTTAAAGCTTTAGGATAGAGGATGTTATTTTCGAGATGAACATGGATGTGTAAATCATCTTCGAATTGTTCGAGGAGTTTAAAGGTCACCTGATAGGTAGCGCAACTGTCTTCGGGAAGTGCATAATGATGTGTCAGTGTATTGATGGCGTCCATTGCACCGCCTGCAAACTCATGTTCACCAGCCATTCGGGCAATTTCCGAAATAATTGATTTCTTCGATTCGGGATCGTTATTTGTGAGTACACTTTTAATAGCCGGGAATAAAACCTCTTCTTCATTTTTTAAGTGCTGAAGCAATTCATCGTTTATTTGAGCGAAAAGAGCCGCCACTTCAATAAGTTCAGGGTGATGAACTCCATGTACATCCGCAATTTTTCGTGTATACTGAACCAGTTCAGGTAACGTTTTAAGTACATAGCGATGATGCATATTGACAATGTAATCGCATAGGAAATCGGGTTTCCACGATCTGTAATCCTGTCCGGCATTGGGAGGAATAGCGGCTAATTCTTTTAATTCAAGTTCTACTTTATCCTGATTGACCCCTCTTTCGAGACAGGCATCTGCCAATGATTTCTTGCCTCCGCAGCAGAAATCGATGTTATTGTTTTTAAAAACGGAAGCGGTCCGAAAGTCATTGGCGACGATATCGCCTATTGGGGTTGTACTGCTAATTGTGTCTGTATTCATTTTTTTGTTGATTAAATAAAGTGCAATAATAAGAAATTATTTAATAAAAGACAAAAAGGTCTTTTATTATTTTATTCTTTTTTTTCATTAACTTTGTCCTGTCATTAAAAGGAAGGAAGAAAGCCGTGTTTAATAAAGAGACAGAGTATGCCCTTCGCGGGTTGGTATATGTACAGGTTCAGAATATGAAAGGTACAAAGCCTGGGATCATTGAGATTGCGAATGAAATTGATGCTCCCTTGCATTATACAGGCAAGATTATGCAGCGGCTTGTTAAACAAGGGTTTTTATTGTCGAATAAAGGGAAGGGAGGGGGCTTTTATTTCGATGAAAATAAACCTGATCTGCCGTTAAAAGCGGTTATTCAGGCCATCGAAGGAGAAAAAACATTCGGGGGATGCGGATTCGGGTTAAAGCATTGCGACGAAAATAATCCTTGTCCGCTTCATGGCCAATATGCCCCGATACGTGAAAGTATCAACAATCTTATTTCAGGGAATACTGTTCAAAGTCTGGCACGAGAATACCAAAGCGGGGATATGTCGCTGACAAGCCGGTTGAAGGGTTAGGTTAATATATTCCTTTCAAATAGACATTCGGATTTTAGGAAGATTTATCCATCCCGAAAGAATTCAAAATCTTATCATTACTAAAAGCATTCCTTAAAATTACGACTTCCATTTTTTCTTTAAAGGAAGAATGATAGTCGCAAGATTTAAACTGCTTAATAACATGTTTGATATATTGATTAAATCAATAGATGTTTGAATTGATTTGTACACTTGTTTGCTTGAAAAGCTATATTTGTAAATAAATTAAGTAAACAGAAATGAGCGCTTATTTGAGATTAAAATTCGGTTGTTGACAAGATAGTGAATCGGTTACAAAAACGATTTGACAGAAAGTATTAATTTTTTGATAAACTATTCTTTCACAACGGATTATTTAATACGATATTTAAATAATGAACCTAATTTTTACGATATATTCCGCTTTTTTCCTTGCAACTGCACTGGTCTCTTTTTTCGTTGCTTTTCTATCGTGGCAACGTCGTTTTGTAAAGGGTGCCAGAGAACTCACTGTGCTGATGATTGCTGCAGGTATTGGGGCATTCTGGTTAATATTTGAGACAGCTGCACCTACTGTGTCGGAGAAAATATTCTGGTCAAAACTCGAATTCATTGGAGGGATTCCTACTCCCGTACTTTATCTGATTTTTGTTCTGCGTTTCACAGGTAAAGACAAATATATCTCTCCCAAATATCTCTTATTGTTATTCATTGTGCCGATAATCACTTTTGCATTAACAATCACTAACGAGTATCATAACCTGGTATGGACCGGATTTTCGGCAATTTCAGATCAAACAAATCTTATGGAATATTACCATGGGATCGGTTTCTGGATCGGGTATATTGCCTACACTTACGTGATGCTTTTTTTGTCTGCCATCTACCTTTTCAGTTTTAGTATTCGTCAAAACAAACCTTTCAGTACACAGGGGTGGATTATTTTAACTGCAGGTTTATGTCCATGGATCGCAAGTGCGATATACCTGACAGGCAATAATCCAGTCGCAGGCCTTGATATATCTCCAATAAGCATTATTCTTAGTGGTGCCCTGGCAGCCTATGCCATATTACATATCCGTTTTCTCGACCTGGTGCCGATAGCCCGTAAAACGCTTGTCGAAACATTGACTGATGGCATTTTGGCGCTCGACGAGCAAAACAGAATTCAGGATATCAACGGAGCCGCGTTAAAATTTTTAGGCATACCGAGCAAATACGTCATCGGATTTCCGGCAGTAGCTGCCGGTGCACGGGTAACCTTATTGATGGATGCAGTGATTAATAGTGAAATTGAAACTGTTGACCAGATAGAAATCCGAAGTGAAAGTAAAAATGAAACTTTCAGGATTATTAAACATGCGATCAAAAACCAACCAGGTAGCCGGCTGATTGTAATACAAGATATTACGGAGCAAGTAGCCTCCACCAGAAAGATAAAGGCAGGAGAAGAACGTTATCGCCAAATGTTTTCAATGTTTCGCCTGATGGCCGATAATATTGATGATTATCTGTGGGCAAAGGATTTGGAAAATAAATATACTTTCGTCAATAAAACAATGTGCGACAGACTCCTGATGGCAAGCAATGTCGGCGAGCCAATTGGGAAAACAGATGCCTTCTTTGCTAAACGTGAAAGAGACGCGCATCCGGATAACCCTAATTGGTATACATTTGGCTTGGATCATACATCTGCCGGCAGTATAAACTTTAGCGAAAGTAGCTCAAAACAATATGATGTATTTGGGAATGTGCAGGGGAAGTTTCTTTTCCTTGATGTTCATAAAGCGCCAATATGGGATGAGCTCGGGCATCAAATAGGTATTGTTGGTACTGCCCGTGACGTCACACTTACAAAACAGCTTGAAAACGAGAAAACAAATGCGTTGAAAATGCTGCGGAAGAGTGAGACTAATTTGCTGAAAATGAATACAGAGAAGGATAAATTTTTTTCTATCATTGCCCACGACCTGCGAAGCCCATTCAGTGGCTTTTTAGGATTAACAGAGATAATGGCAGAAGATTTAGCAAGTTTGACAATGGAAGAGATACAGGATATTTCACGGAGCATGAAAAAATCAGCCATCAATCTTTTCCGTTTGCTCGAGAACCTGCTAAACTGGGCCAGAATGCAACAGGGCTTAATTCCTTTTAAGAAGGAACTTATAGTATTACATCTTATTGTAGAAGAGAGTGTCGCGATGCTTATAGACGCGGCGAAAAACAAGGAGATAGATGTGGTTTGCGTTATTCCACTTGAAATAAAAGTTTTTGCTGACAGTAATATGCTTCAAACAGTCATCCGAAACCTTGTTTCAAATGCGGTGAAATTTACGCGCCATGGTGGAAAAGTAAATATTACAGCGATTATTGCTGCGGACAAAAGTGTCAAAATATCCATTAAGGATTCCGGAATCGGAATGAGCCCAGCTATAATTGATCATTTGTTCAAGCTTGATGTTAAAACAGGCAGAAATGGAACAGAAGGAGAGCCAAGCACCGGACTTGGCTTATTACTATGCAATGAGTTTGTCGAAAAGCACGGTGGTAAAATCCTTGTAGAAAGTGAAGTAGGCATTGGGTCAACGTTTTATTTTACTATTCCCTGCAACAATAATGAAGATATTGTCACTTTACGCAGCAGAATAGAAAGTCACGAAACTAATACTGTAGTTTAATGGAATAGTTATCTTTGCATCACTAATCAGCAAACCAATGGCCATTCAGAAAGTTCAGTTTATGGCGTTGATGGAAAAATATTTCAGGAAACAGGGAAATAAATAGCGTTAGATTCACGACACAAGATTCCGAAAAGAAAGCAATGTGTTTGTTAATGAGTTTTTTAACGTCGGAACTTTTAGCCATGAAAAAGTAAGAGATACTAATTTAAGGTTTTTTATCACCGTATTAATACAACTATTTATATATTTGCGCAACTATTTTACCGGTTATTCGTTGATATTTTAGAATGAAGAAGTTTTTATCCATATCATTTTCCATACTCATCCTGCTTTCAGTGATGCATCTCACCATTTCAACACATTATTGTGGTGGCGTGATGGCGGCATCGAAAGTATCTGTTTTTGGTAAATTGGCTTCTTGTGGTATGGAAACACCGGTTGATCAGTGCCCATTGACAGGCAGTCATCTTGGTTCTAATTGCTGCAGCAACAAAGTCTCTGTTTTTGCTGTAGAAAACAATTATACACCATCGTTTTCCGAATTTAAATCCTTTTCGCAAAACATTATACAGGTTTTTGATATTCCTGTAAGTTACCAAATTCAGTCTTTATCCGTTTTAAGTCTTTATAGCACAAATGTCAGTCCGCCAGGCAATATTATGGTGAGCGCTGTCAGCTTGCCCGACATTTGCGTGTTCCGTATTTGATTTTTTGTCTTTATTAATTTAGCGGGAAAGTTATGTGAACTTTTTCTGCCAATTGATTTTTTATTTTAATTATTCAAGACATTAACATCAAATATTTATAATCATGAAAACTGTAAAAATCATTATAGTTGCCTTATTGGCAATCGCTTTGGGTTCTAATTCCTATGCTCAAATGCAAGATCACTCCAAAATGGACATGTCCAAAACAAACTCTAAAATGGATATGGCGTCAACAAAAACCGAAACACTCCAGGTTTCAGGTAAATGCGATATGTGTAAAGCGCGTATAGAGAAAGCTGCCAAACTTGATGGCGTTTCTAAAGCTGAGTGGAATTTAAAAAATAAAATCCTCACAGTAACATTCGATTCTGCCAAAACAAATATGGACATGATCGCGAAAAATGTCGCAGCTGTTGGCCACGATAACAGTAAAGTGAAAGCCAGTGACAAAGCATACAATGCTTTAGATGGCTGCTGCAAGTATGATAGGATGAAGTAATTCAATTCCCATTTAAAGTTGTGCATTTGATTTCCTGGTTTCAGAATATGTAAATATCATATTCTGAAATCAGTTGGTCCTTGAAATTTGTTTTAGCGCAGGAGATTATCCCCCGTACTAGAAAAGTAATTTGTAATTATAAAATTTAAGAAGATGAAAAATATAAATAGTTTAGTTTGGGGCACTTTCGTACTGATTCTGTCTTTTACTGGTTGTTCGAAAGATAATAATGCCGACAATTCCATTATAAACAATGAAACGGCTCAGGTTAAGAGCGCATTGCTTCTTTCAACAGCATATGGTGATACATTAAAAATGGTTTATGATACTGCAAAAATCACCAGATACAATAAATACTGTATTAAGTATGACAAGTTGTATCACAAAAACGATTCAATGTTTGCTGTTCATTATCATATGTTTGGTGATGAAATGTACAAAAATGGAATGATGATGAGCAATTATTCTCCTTCTACGGGAATGATGCAAGGCGGTATGATGAACAGTGGCACGATGGATCTGAAACTCATGATGGGTGATACGGCAACTGTAGGGGGCTATTACAGAAATATGCACCAATTGAATATTAAACATCAACCCTATCATAACGGGATATACAATTAGTTATTTTATTAGGAGATACTGTTAATAGAGCGACTGGCTTGATTAATAGATAGTAATGACTAAAATGACAGTCGCTTTTACTTTATACATACGACATAGAATGAATAAACTCTATATATTTTTGTTGATGTTAACTATTTTAGTTGGTTTCGCTGCATGTGGAAGACATATTGCACAGGAGAAACCGGTCGATCAACCCGGAACTTATCTTTGTCCTATGCACAAGGAATATATTTCATCTGAGCCAGGTAAATGTCCAAAATGTGGTATGGCACTTGTATCCTATGATGATTACCGAAATTCCAAGTCTGGTAATTCGAACCAGGACAGGATGCCGGTTAGTCATGCCGGAATGGGGGGAAGTAGCACTAGTCATTCAGGTCATCATTAATACTTAAAGAAATTCCCATGTTCAACCGTCTTGTTAAATATTTTCTCGAAAACCGGCTGATTACATTTATCTTCCTGATCACTTTCGTAGTTCTGGGCATTGTATTTATGCCTTTTCACTGGAAATCTGATTTCTTTCCACGCGATCCGATCGCGGTGGATGCTATCCCCGATATCGGGGAAAATCAGCAAATTGTAGCGACCGAATGGATGGGGCGTTCACCAAAAGACATGCAGGATCAGGTCACCTATCCGTTGACAACTGCTTTGCTGGGAATTCCCGGCGTGCAAACAGTCCGAAGCACTTCCATGTTTGGAATGTCCTTTATCTATATCATCTTTAAAGATAACGTAGAGTTTTACTGGAGCCGTTCTCGCATTCTCGAAAAGCTTAGTTCTTTACCTTCAGGGACATTGCCTGCCGGTGTACAACCTACACTGGGACCCGATGCTACAGCATTAGGTCAGATTTATTGGTACACACTCGAAGGCCGAAATCCAAAAACAGGTCAGCCAAATGGAGGATGGGATCCGCAGGAACTTCGTACGATTCAGGACTTTTACGTCAAATATGGATTGTCAACTGCCGAAGGCGTTTCGGAAGTAGCATCGGTAGGAGGTTTTATCAAGGAATACCAGATCGACTTAAATCCGGAAGCACTGAAAGCATTCAAAGTGACAGTAATGGACGTGATGAATGCCGTGCGTAAAAGCAACCTCGATATCGGAGCCGAAACGATGGAGTTAAACAATGTGGAATACATCATCCGCGGTTTAGGGTATGTGAAGAACCTCGAAGATCTTGAAATTTCGGTGGTTGCTGTCCGCAATAATGTTCCTGTCAGGATTAAAGATGTAGCGCGCGTTGCATTTGGTCCGGCCACACGTCGTGGAGGACTTGATAAGGCAGGTTCTGAAGCTGTTGGTGCAGTGGTTGTGGCCCGTTATGGGTCAAATCCGATGGATGTGATCACCAATGTAAAAGATAAAATAAAGGAAATTGAAGCCGGACTTCCTCAGAAAACATTGCCCGATGGGTCGGTTTCTAAAGTAACGATCGTTCCTTTTTACGACCGCACCGGCTTGATTAAAGAAACAATCGGGACACTTGAATCTGCCTTGTCGCACGAAATCCTTATCAGTATCATCGTCATTATAATCCTTGTAATGAATCTGAGGGCATCCCTTATTGTTGCAGGATTATTGCCGATTGGCGTATTAATGACCTTTATTCTAATGCGACTTTTCGGCGTTGAGGCCAATATCGTTGCTTTGTCAGGTATTGCAATTGCGATTGGAGTGATGGTCGATATTGGGATTGTGGATGTGGAAAACATTCTCAGGCACCTTGAAATGCCCGAAAACAAAGGTATTCGCGGTAAAAAGTTAATGTCGGTGATCTACAATGCAACGACCGAGGTGCGTGATGCCGTGGTAACCTCAATTGCTACCACCATTGTTAGTTTCCTCCCAGTTTTTGCAATGCAGGCTGCTGAAGGAAAGTTATTTCACCCGCTGGCATTCACCAAAACATTTGCTTTAATATCTGCATTTATCCTTGGAATAGTTGTCCTTCCTACTTTAACGCATATTTTCTTCTCAATACGCATCGATACAAAGAAGATCCGCAAAGTTTGGAATGGAGGGTTGTTTGTAGCAGGCATCCTGTTTGTCGTCTTCTGGAACGCGTGGCCGGCATTGGCATTAATTGCTATAGGTATCAATAATTTGCTCGACGACCGGTGGCCTGAAGACAAAAAGGAATATCCTAACTATATCAACATTGCCATTACGGTTCTTGTGGCAGCCTGGTATCTCACCATCGAGTGGCTGCCACTGGGAGCGCACAACAGTGTATTGGCTAACTTCCTGTTTGTAGGTGGAATCATAGCCGTCATTCTTGCTGCTTTGATGTCAATGGTCCATTTTTATGAAGATATCATGCGATGGGCATTGGCAAACAAAAGTAAATTTCTCATTATCCCTGCTGTCACATTGTTATTCGGACTATTGGTCTGGCTGGGCTTCGATAAATCATTTGGATTTATTGCCACTGGAGCTGAAAAAATGGGATGGAAAAGCTTCCGGCAAACAGCTTTCTGGCAGTCGCCTTCAAAGACGTTTCCAGGTACAGGTAAGGAGTTTATGCCTTCACTTAACGAAGGATCATTCCTGTTGATGCCAACCAGTATGCCACATTCAAGCATCGAAAAGAACCTTCAATACATTGAGACACTTGATAAACGGTTGTCTACTATTCCCGAAGTGGAGGTTGCAGTTGGTAAGTGGGGGCGTGTAAATTCGGCGCTCGATCCGGCACCGGTACAAATGTTCGAGAATACAATCAATTACCGCTCAGAATATATCCTCGACGAAAATGGGAAGCGGATGCAATTTAAAGTGGATAAGGAAGGAAGTTATCTCTTTAAGAGCGGATCTAAATACAGTCTTAAAAAGGATGGCTTCATGGTTATTGCTGCCGACAGTCTGATCCCTTCCGAAAATGGCGAGTATTTCCGTCAGTGGCGACCCGAAATAAAAAGTCCGAATGATATCTGGAATGAGATTGTGAAGGTGACCAATATTCCGGGTCTGACTTCTGCCCCAAAACTTCAACCAATCGAAACCCGGCTCGTAATGCTTTCAACAGGAATGCGTGCTCCGATGGGTTTAAAAGTTTATGGTCCCGATTTGGATGCTATCGAGAAGGCAGGGCTACAACTTGAACAGGCTTTGAAAGATGTACCATCCATAAAGGCATCAGCTGTGTTCTACGACCGGGCAGTCGGAGCACCTTATCTCGAAATAAAACTGAACCGCGAAGCGATGGCCCGCTATGGAATGACTGTCAGTGATGTGCAGGAAGTTCTGCAGGTGGCTGTCGGTGGAATGGCGCTCAGTAATTCTGTTGAAGGTCGTGAACGGTTCCCGATCAGGGTTCGTTATGCGCGCGAGTTGCGTGATAATCCGGATGATCTCAAACGAATACTTATACCGGCAGCAACTGGCGTTCAGGTACCGTTAGGTGAAATTGCTGATATTGATTACACGCGTGGTGCCCAGATGATCCGAAGTGAAAATACGTTCCTGAACGGATATGTAATTTTCGATAAGAACGAAGGCAAAGCTGAAGTTGATGTTGTTGAAGAAGCAACTAAAGTTTTGCAACAGAAACTGAACTTAGGTGCGCTCGTTTTAGCACCCGGCGTATCCTATAAGTTTGCAGGGAATTATGAACATCAAATGAGGGCTACAAAGAGACTGATGATTGTCATTCCGATAAGTTTGCTTTTGATATTGTTGTTGCTCTTTTTCCAGTTCCGCACTGTGACAGCATCATTTATCCATTTCTCTGGTGTCTTCGTCGCATTTGCAGGTGGATTCATCATGCTATGGCTATACGGACAAGATTGGTTTATGAATTTTTCAGTCTCAGGAATCAACCTTCGTGATTTGTTCCAGATGCATCCGATTAACCTGAGTGTGGCAGTCTGGGTCGGGTTTATTGCCCTGTTCGGAATAGCTACAAATGATGGTGTCATTATGGGAACCTATATTCACCAGGTTTTCGAAGCCCGGCATCCAGCTACTGTTCATGATGTTCGTGAGGCGGTGGTATCAGCCGGACTGAAACGTGTGCGACCTGCCATGATGACAACAGCGGTTGCTGTTATCGCATTGTTACCTGTTTTATCTTCCACAGGTAAAGGCTCCGACATCATGATTCCGATGGCAATACCCATGTTTGGAGGTATGGTTATCCAGGTGATGACCGTATTTGTTGTTCCATTGTTTCAGGCAATGTGGAGGGAGAATGCAGTGAAAAAAAATACAAATTCGACACAAGATGAAAACATATAAGTCAATTATCCTGAAAGGGTATAATTTGAATAACCACCGGTGTAACCGGTGGAAAGGAATGACTCACGAATTAACAACCCTGAAAGGGTTGAATGTGATAACCATTTCTGGTTCACCCCTTTCAGGGTTGGTTCACTTGCTCGCTTTTTTCCGTCCCGATTTATCATCGGGGCGGTTATTCAAATTAATTCCATTCAGGACTTTAAGACAAATACAATATGCCGGAATCATTCTCCTTTTGTTTCTGGTCGGAACGGTTCATGCGCAGGATTCGCTATCTGTATACCTCGAAATCGCAGCAAAAAGTAATCCTACGGTATTGCAGAAATTTGCTGAATATCAGGCAGCCCTGCAGAAGGTACCACAAGTAGGAAGTTTACCTGATCCGGAATTAAATGTAGGGGTCTTTCTAAGTCCCATGGAATTGTTAGGTGGGAACCAGGTGGCTGATATCCGGCTGATGCAAATGTTTCCGTGGTTCGGAGTGTTGAAAAATGCGAAAGATGAAATGAGCCTGATGGCCAAAGCCAAATATGAATTGTTCCGTGATGCCAAATTACAGGTGTTTTACGATGTGCAACGTACCTGGTACGAATTGAACAAAGTGAAGCAGAATATCCGTATTTCGGAGAAGAACATTGAGTTGCTTCGCACGATCGAAAGATTGGCCATCGTCCGATTCAAAGCTGTTCCTGCAGCAAACGGTGCAACACCACCTGCCAACAGAACCGTTTCACCTGCTTCAAGTCAGGGATCTTCTTCAGGATCATCTGGAATGAACACCATGGGAGGGAATGGCGGTAACAGTTCCGGAACTTCATCAAGTCAGGCATCACCAATGCCAGGCAGCTCAATGGGTTCCTCTTCCGGTAGTTCCGGACTTACAGATGTTTACAGAATTCAAATTGAAATCGGCGACCTTCAGAATAACATTGAATTATTAAAGAGCCAGTTAAATACAATTACTGCACAATTCAATAGTTACCTTAACAGATCTCCTGACCTGTCAGTTACAATTCCTGATACGTTAGTTTCTGTTGATTTTCAACCATCGTTGTCGGTATTGACAGACAGTTCGTTCACTAAGAACCCAATGCTGGGGATGCTTCAGTTTGAACAACAATCGCTTGAGGCACGCAAGCAAATGGTTACCCGGATGAGCTATCCGATGGTAGGTTTGGGGTTGAATTATTCACTTATCAATAAAAGTGAAATGTCAACATCGGCCATGAATGGGAAAGACATGATTATGCCAATGGTAACTGTTACGTTGCCCATTTACAGGAAAAAATACAAAGCGATGCAAGCCGAGGCCGAGTTTTTGAAATCAGCGAATTTGCAAAATTACAATGCAACTGTTAATTCGCTTCAAACGGAATATTATCAGGCCATGCAATTGTACCAGGATGCACAGCGAAGGAAAAAGCTATATGCTGATCAATATCAGTTAGCTTCAAAATCACTCGATATCATGTTTAAAAGTTTTGCATCCTCTGGCACCGATCTGACCGATATTTTACGTGTCCGTCAGCAAACGCTCGATTACGAATACAGACAGATAGAGGCTGTAGTCGATTACAATACGGCAATTGCCTGGTTGAAAAAATTAAATTGTATAGACGGGAATGACATAAATTGAAATACATTGAAATATTTGGAAACATGATTGAAGGACATTTAAATAGATAGAAATACCTTGATATAAATGGAAATACATTGTTTATCACCAACTTATTTTTATTCAATTGCCACTTTATTTCTGTTGTATTTCTACAATATTTCAATTTTATTTCTACTGTATTTCAATTATTTATCTTTCAAAAACAAATATCATGAAAAGACAAAACATATTCTTCATCATCACCCTGATTACCGGCATTTTTCTTGGTTGGCTGTTTTTCCATTCTCCGAATAGTACGGAAGAAAAACACAATCATTCGGCAGAAACTTCAAAGGAAACCATCTGGACATGTGCGATGCATCCCCAGATCCGTATGCATGAACCTGGTAAATGCCCCATTTGTGGTATGCAATTAATCCCGCTTAACAAGGGCGGTATAACGACAGACGTGGGTGCAATTCATATGACGAAGGAAGCTGCTCAATTGGCCAATGTTTTGACATCCATAGTTTCAAAGCAAAGTCCGGTGAAGGAATTGCGGCTTTATGGCAAAGTACAGGCTGATGAACGCCTTTTACAAAGCCAGGTATCCTATCTTCCGGGGCGCATTGAAAAACTGCTGGTCAACTTTACGGGCGAAGTGGTCCGTAAAGGTCAGACTTTGGCGGTTATTTATTCTCCGGATCTGGTGACCGCCCAGCAGGAACTACTCGAGACAGTAGCAACAAAAGAATCTCAGCCGGCACTGTATGAAGCATCTAAAGATAAGCTCCGTCAATGGAAGCTAACCGAGAAACAGGTAGCAGCGATCGAAACTTCGGGTAAGGTAAAAACGGAGTTTGAAGTCTTTGCGAATGCAACCGGAATTGTATCTGCAAGGCGGGTCAACAGTGGGGATTATATTTCTCCGGGTTCTGTTTTATTTGATGTGGCCGATCTTTCCCATGTCTGGGTCA
>Ga0209100_1001082_pt1 | contig 19842 bp, 17 predicted proteins | sample lystaG_FD_185480 | JGI IMG/M metagenome (GOLD analysis project Ga0209100, IMG submission 185480) | Glacier valley bacterial and archeal communities from Borup Fiord, Nunavut, Canada, to study Microbial Dark Matter (Phase II) -... | ecosystem: Environmental > Aquatic > Freshwater > Ice > Glacier ...
TCCCAAATCTTCATTGGTGCGCAGCCGTACCGATACCGTTTGCGCTTCCTGATCACGATCGCCAGCGACCAGCATATAGGGCGTCTTTTGCGTTTGTCCGGCGCGAATCTTGGCGTTCATGCGGTTGCTGGAGTCGTCCACCTCAACGCGCATTCCAGCGGCGCGCAGCCGTTTTGCCACGCTGTGTACATAGTCGTTATGCCGATCGGCCACCGGGATCATGACCGCCTGCACAGGTGCCATCCACAGCGGAAAAGCGCCTGCATAATGCTCGATCAGAATGGCGACGAAACGCTCGATGCTGCCGAACGGCGCGCGGTGGATCATCACCGGACGATGCGGCAAGCCGTCCTCGCCCGTGTACTCAATACCGAAACGTTCTGGCAAGTTGTAATCGACCTGTACCGTGCCAAGCTGCCATTCGCGTTTGAGCACATCGCGGAAAATGAAGTCAAGTTTCGGTCCGTAGAAAGCCGCTTCGCCCTCTGCGATGAAATATGGCAAGTTGAGCTTATCCGCCGCTGATACAATCGCATCGACTGCTTGCTTCCATAACGCTGGTTCGCCCACGTATTTATCACTATTCGGGTCGTTAATCCCAATGCGCGCGCGGAAGTCGGATAAACCCATCGTGCCGAATACGTTCTGGATCAACGTGACGACGCCGATAAATTCTTCCTCAAGTTGATCAGGCCGCACGAACAAATGCGCATCATCGACTGTGAAGCCGCGCACACGCGTCAGGCCGCTCAATTCGCCGCTTTGCTCGTAGCGGTAGACCGTGCCGAACTCTGCCAGGCGTACGGGCAGATCGCGATAGCTGCGCTGTTCGCTGCGATAAATTTCGATATGATGCGGGCAGTTCATCGGCTTCAACATGAACTCTTCGCCGTCCACATCGATCGGGCTGTACTGGCTATCCTTGTAGTAGGGGTAGTGGCCGGACGTTTTGTACAGATCGAGCTTGCCGATATGCGGCGTCACCACGGGCTGATAGCCGCCGTCGAGCTGTTCCTGACGCAAGTAACGCTCCAACACATCGCGCAGCATCGCCCCTTTAGGCTTCCACAATGGGAGTCCCTTGCCTACCAATTGACTGAACGTGAACAGGCCGAGTTCCTGACCAAGTTTGCGATGATCGCGCGCTTTGGCTTCTTCCAGACGGTGCAGGTGTTCGTCAAGTTCGGTCGGCGTTTCCCAGGCCGTGCCGTAAATACGCTGCAACTGCTCACGGTCGGAGTCGCCGCGCCAATAAGCACCCGCCACGCTCGTCAGCTTGATCGCTTTCGGGTTGATCTCGCTGGTATTGGCAACGTGCGGGCCACGGCATAAATCACGGAAGCCATCTTGCGTATAGGTGCTGATCACGGGCGCATCGGCGCTTTTATTACCGTTTTCGTCCAGCCCACCTTTTTCCAGACCGTCAATCAGTTCGATCTTGTAGGGCTGATCTGCGAAAATCCTGCGCGCTTCATCGGCGCTGACTTCGGCGCGCACAAACGGCACTTTCTTGCTGATGATCGCGCGCATCCGCGTTTCAATCTCTATCAAATCTTCATCGGTGAGGGCGCGTGGCAGCATGAAATCGTAGTAAAAGCCATCTTCGATCGGCGGCCCGATTGCGACGTGTCCGTCCGGGAATAATTCAAGCACGGCTTCGGCCATAATATGCGCGGCGCTGTGCCGAATCTTGTACAAGTGGCTGTCCTCATAGCGGGCGGGCGGGGCGAGCGGCTGTTTGACGCTATCGGCTTTAACGTTATCAGACATAATCGGTAGTTCCTTTGGGTCAGGCATTCATCAAAGTTCAAAGCTTTTGTATAAGCCCTATCCCTTCAGGGTAGGGCACATGTGCGTAATAATGAGTTACCCGTTATCCGTGACGGGTTTCAGCGGCTGTTTCAGTTTCGGTGGGTATGTCCGTTTCATCAAGGTCGAAGGTGAATTCAGCAACGGTTACTTCGACCATGCTGTCAGCGGCATTTTCTTCACGATACAACGCGAACACTGACTCGAACACACCGAGCGTCATCATATTGTCGATGGTGTCCTCGATCGTGTCCTGATCGAGATTTTCAACAATGACGTGCGGCGTTTCGATCGCCACAAAGCGCACGGGCGGCATGTTCGCGATGCCATGCGCGACTTCATGGCTCATCTGCATCTGGCGCTGCAAATAAGGGATGGTCGCAAAGGACGCCGACCACATCGCGCCGTCGTCGGTTTCCACGATCACATCCGTATTATCCAACAGCGTTTCGCCGTTTGCCGATTCATTTTGTTCAATCCAAATGTGCTTAATCATTGCCAACTCGCCCTTTAGTCTCAAAGCTAATTCGTGTTCTATCATCTTACGACAACTTTCCTCATTTGTGACGAAACTTATAAGCACATTTTTGCTCTCGCTGCGGTGCTCGCGGACAATGCAAACGAAAAAGCCCCTCCCCACACTGGGGCGAGAGGCTCGCGGTTCCACCCAAATTCCGTATGCTGCCCGATGACGCAGAGCGCACACGCTTAGAAGCTGATAACGGAAGCTATCCGACTGCGCTTAATCAGCCAACAGGATTGGCATTTCTGCGCGGCACTCGCGGGTGGTTTTGGCTGATGCATTCACCGAGCACGCTTTCAGTCGGATTTGGCAGGTCGTTAGCCTGTTACATCGCGGCGTCGCTCTCCCTGGGGTGTTTCGGTCAGTTACTCGTCCCGCTCAACGTTTTAGGAGTATGTTATTGCGGCTATCTTACGACACATCAATCGATTCGTCAAGACTCGCGGCAAGCCTCTTGCTTTACATTCTTCACGAAAGGAAATGGCACACTATAATTTGGTTGATTTAGTGCCAAACAATGTTAACCATGAGAACTTTAATCGCTTTTTTTGACTCACCCGCTCAGGCGCGCACCGCTACTGAAGCACTCAGCGCGGCGGGCTTCACGTTTCCGCCGACCACGCAGTTGATCAGTACGTCTACGGGCACATCAGAGACTACCGATCACGTCAAATCCGATGTGCCAACAAGCCCCGGTCAAGATTTGCTGCCAACAAACTCACTCAGTATGGCGGCGGCTACTGCGCAGCGCGTTCAGCTTTCGCCACTTTTAGATGAAGTCGCGCCTACTGGCATTGATAATCCTGTTCAGAACGAACCTGCGGCGCGTGCTGTTGCCGACCCCGGTTTAGACTCGATTCCAGGCGGCTTGCGAGGCGCGTTAACAGGTTGGGGCTTTTCAGGGGACGCGATTGCAGCGTCTGAAGATCAAATCAATCAAGGGCGAGCACTGTTGACCGTTGAACTGATCGAACATGATACGCTGCCCCGCGCAATGGAAATTTTGCAATCAGCGGGTGCCGATCGCATCCTGGATAACAAATCAGCGAATGTTTGATCTGATCAGTCCGATATAGCTGCCATTGTTCAGGTTAAGGGCGCAGTACGCTGCGCCCACATCGAGAAAGATACTTACTTGGTCAATGGCGTGACAGGCGGCTCGCCGGTGTGCTCGACTTCGACGGTCACATGCGCGAGCATTCCCGCAATCGCTGCCAAAATGCTGATTTGTGGTGCCAAGAGCGTCGTAATCGTGCCAACGCCCACCGCAGCGGTCAGCGGAAGTACCACGAGCACGCGGCCATCGTGCTTGATTTTGAGGTTGCGCACGTTGCCTTCATGCGTCAAATCCTTGAGCTTATCAACCAGTTGGTTGCCAGCAACGTTCAGTTCTTCCGACCATGTGCGATTGCTGCCCGTCGGTGCATTGAAATCTTCGGACAGCGGACGCGGCTCTTGATCAGGTATTTGATTGGTCATTGCGTTCTCCCTTATTGCTTTGAAATCACATAGTTCTATACGAGTGTTCAGCAAAAAGGTTGCCGCACTTTCCGTACCTCGCTATTGTTTGACTGCCGTAACATCCAGCGTGCGAATGCTGACCAATCGGTCACCGGGTGGGTCACCCTGATCGCGCGGCTTGATTTGGAGTGCAACGTTCATCCCTTTAACGACGCGCCCGAAAATAGTGTAGCCTTGCGATTGAGCAGACGGATCAAGGTTTGGCAGCGGCCCGTAGGTGATGAAGAACTGGCTGCCTGCCGAGTTCGGATCGCTGGTACGCGCCATACCCAACATACCCGCCCGATCATATTTCAACGCCGGATTGACTTCCAGCGGAATCGTGTAGCCGGGGCCGCCGCCGCCAGTTGCCAGTGGGTCGCCTGTTTGCGCCACAAAACCCGTGATCACGCGGTGCCAGGTGATGTTGTCGTAAAAGCCTTCGTTTGCCAGGAACACCAGATTGTTGACGTGCTTCGGTGCCAGCCGCGCATACATTTCAACCACAATCACACCGTGATCGGTGGTCATGAAGGCACAGTACGTGTGCGATGGATCAATTACCTGAGCGGGTGCGGCGAATTGTTTAGGCGCATTGGCAAGCGGCTGCACTGCCAGCGCCTGATTTGCGTTATAGCAGGGCGACTGCGGATCATCTACGGTTGCGCCGGGCGCAGGCAGCGCGCTGGCAGATAAGCTGCTGGCTGCTCCATTACCAGCGGGTGCTTGCACGGCTGATGTAGTACAACCCGTCAGCGCGATCAGCAGCACGATCGCGCCGCCAGCAAAGCACGCCAGTCTCGAAATGCTGGACAGAATATGGAGAACAATCATCAAGAGAACTCCTGAAAAGTTTGCGAAAAGTCACATCGTAAGCCATGCTATTCTATCAGTATTCCACAAGCAGCGGCTAAAATCGCACTTCCAAATTTGCCGAACTGTGCTACACTAAGCCGCGTGATTGATGATGCATCCTGGATGCGCGCCGCGCTGGATGAAGCAGTGCTCGCCCTGACGCATAATGATGTGCCAGTTGGGGCTGTTGCGGTGCTGAACGGTGCGATTATCGGGCGGGGTCATAACCGCCGCGAGATCGACCGCGATCCAACCGCGCACGCTGAGATGATCGCCATGCGGCAAGCATCGGTGTTCATGCAGCATTGGCGGCTGGATGATGTGACGTTGTACTGCACACTTGAGCCATGCGCGATGTGTGCGGGCGCGATGGTGCTGGCAAGGCTTCCGCGACTGGTATACGCAGCACCTGATCCGAAGGCGGGCGCGGCAAGCAGCGTACTGGACTTACTCACGCATCCAAAGTTGAATCATCATGTGGCGGCGGAAAGTGGTCTGTTTGCGGATGAAGCGGCGGCGCTGTTAGTGAGCTTTTTCTCAGCGTTACGGGCGCAAGGACATCGCCATTGATCACAGGAAAATCGCATAGGTAGGGAGGGGTGCCAGAGTGGCTGAACGGGGCGCTCTCGAAAAGCGTTATGCCCGCAAGGGCATCGTGGGTTCGAATCCCACCCCCTCCGCTTTCAAGGCCAGATCAATTGTACCTGATCTGGCCTTTTCGTTTGTTGTGCCGAACGTTTAACGACTTGTTGAGGATTTGCTATGCGTTTGAAATTACGCGCACGTTTCATTGCCTTTGTCGCCATTGCGTTATTGGCGGTATTGCTTCCATCGGCCACAAGCGCGACTGCTCATAGTGATGCGCACGCCGCTCGGATCACAATCCGCGTGCCGACGTTAATGTATCACTACATCAGCGCACCACCCGCCGACGCTGATATAAGTTTGCGTGTGCTGGCCGTATCGCCCGCTCACTTTTTGCAGCAGATGCAGTGGCTCAAAACGCATGGCTACACGAGCATCACGCCGGATATGCTGTCCGAGGCGCTGCTCAAGGGAACAAAATTGCCGCCGAAATCGGTGCTGCTCACTTTCGATGATGGTTATATTGACGCTTATACCAACGCTTTTCCGATCCTGAAACAATTTGGCTTTGTCGGCACCTTCTTCATCGTGACGGATTGGGTCGATCAAGGGCGCAGCGGCTATCTGAACTGGGCGCAAATCAAGGAAATGGCGCAGGCGGGCATGTCGATCGAAGCGCACAGCCGCACTCATGAAAATATGAGCGGGCGTGATAAGGCGTGGCTGGATAACGAAATCGTCGGCTCTATGAACGCCATCGAAACGCACATCGGCGCGCGTCCGCGCTTCTTTGCGTACCCCGCCGGACGCTATGATCTGAACACGCTCAAAGCGATTCGCGCGGCAGGTCTGACGGCGGCATTCAGCACGCGCAGCACCGTCAGCAATTCGACCGCGGATATGCTGACGCTACCCCGTTTGCGCGTGCGTGGCTCAAGCACAGTAGCCGAGATCGCCGGAGACATGCAGCTCGCGAATTAGGTGCGCCGCATGATCAACTCCTGCAACGCGGACTCGACTTCGGCGCGTGGCAAATCGCCCGCGATCAAATCGGCGTCGCTCTGACGTTGCAAACGCTCATAAAACGCGATGCCGTCCTCTAATAATTGCGGGGCGGTGGCTTCGTCGGTATCCAGCAAATCGAACAGCGTATCTTCGGCATGGGCATATTGACCGCGTTTGCCGAAATAGTGAAACAAGTTGTAACGAGTATCGGCGGGCAGTTCGAGCACGTCGAGCTTTTCCAAGAGGCTCGACACCTGCGCCGCCTGTTCCTCTGATATATCGGAGATGCGAAAAACCAGCATTCCTATATCGATTTGCAGCGCCTTCAAATACAGCGGCGCACTCATGATCAAGTCGCCTTTCGCTTCGTAATTGGCGGCTTGCTCGTGGATCAACTGCGCCAACATCAGGCACAGGCGCGCGCCGCTGTCGTCGGGCGTATCCAGCATATCGATCAACGTTTGCGATGATAGTTTGCTGATCATCTGCGCATTCAGTTTGAACAACTGCTGGCCGGTTTGATCGATCAGTGCGAACGCTTCATCATGCCGATGCTCAAGGCGCAGCTTCATCATTTGCATCATGGTCTCGGTAAAGACCTGGATCGAGCGCATCAGATAATCACGTTTAAGCATTCGATTCAACCTTGCTTTCATCAATGTGGCCAGTCGGACTCACGCGCGTCAGCAGCGCTAATGTTTGGCTCACCCCTGGTCGATCGTCGATCGCTTCAAAGGACATGAGCAGCAAATGCGCCATCTCCGCTAGCTGCGTGTTTTGCAGTTCGGCAAGCTGGCGTAAACTGCGCAGGTTGCGCCGCGCGATCTCGGCAGGTTTGATCCCAAACACAAAGAAGGTGGCCTTCTGAAACAGGTTGAGCGTAGGTAAGGTGGGTGATGGGATCGTCTCGACCAGGCGCAGCAAATCTGTTTTGGTAGCCGCTTGCAGGCGGGACAGCGCATCTTGTAACCAGCGATGATTTGCCCCTCCATCACCCATGATCTGATGCGCGTTGGCGATCGCCGTATCGACACGCGCTTCGTTGATTGCTTGCTCGGCGGCGTGCAGTGCGATCCGCAGTTGGCGCGTCCCGCGATCATAAGGATCATCGATCGCCTTGGCAAGCGGCGGCTCGTGTTCAAAATCATAGCGATAGAGTAGGCGCATGGTGTGCAGCCGCAAAATACTGGACACCAATGAACTGTCGTCGCCGTAAGCGGAGCCGTCGCGCTGCTGCGGCTCTTTCTCAGTCGCCAGCGTCTGACTGAAGATCGTGCGATCGGCGTCAGTCAGGATCGACGCATTACGCGCTACCCATGTTTGCATGATGAACAGCGCATTATCCAGTGTTTCGCGTTTGGCGGACACATCGGCGGTCAATCGATCGATATTTTCGGTGATCGCGTTCATCTGTCGAGCATCCCTGCTAATCCCCGCTAACAGTCTAATAGCCGCGCTTGCGATCAACCTGATTCAACAGTTCTTCATGCGCCAGGTAGCGCTCCAGGTTTTGCGCGAAAACATCCGCCGCTGACTCGTTGTAGTGATCGTTGTTGCCCGATACATGCGGACTGATGATCACGTTATCCATTTTCCAGAATGGACTGGTGGCGGGCAATGGCTCCTGCTCGAACACATCCAATGCCGCGCCGCCGATTTGCCCGCTTTGCAGCGCATGAATCAATGCCTGTTCATCGATCGCTTCGCCGCGCCCCACGCTGATCAGCACCGCCGTCTTTTTCATGGCCGTCAGCACATCCGCGTTGATCAGGTGAAAGTTGGCGGGTGTGGCCGGAACAGTGACCTGCACAAAATCGCACTCGGCCAGCATCGATTTGAGCGCTTCCGGCGGATACAAACGGTTCGCCATGACGCCTTCCGGGTCACCCGTATCAGGCACAGTGTACTCATTACGCGCGGCAGGGTGCATCACATCGCGTTTAGTTGCCAGCACCTGCATCCCAAAGCCTTGCGCAAGCCGCGCCGTTGCCCGCCCAATGCTGCCATAACCCACAATGCCGAGCGTTGAGGCGCGCAAATCACGTGGCAGCAGCAGTTCATGCCGATTATCCGGCCACTCCGATTTTTGCTGTAAGTGGAACATGATCGGCAGCTTGTGCGCAAAGGCCAGCATCATTGCAAACGTATATTCCGCCATATTCGGCGCATGAATGCCGCTGGTCGTCGTCACCATGATATCTTCAGACGACAGCAGCGGCTGCGCCATCAACTTATCAACCCCCGCGAAGTGAGTCTGAATCCAGCGCAGGCGGGGCGCTCGGTCTGGCTCAGGGACAAGCCATGTTGTGTACAAAATATCGACCGTTTTCCAGGTATCATCCGGGATTTCGCTGGCGCTCTTGACATTTTTGCGAGTCACCCGTAAGCGTGGCGAAAGCGCTTTCAGCTTGTCGATCAGCGCGTCGTTAAAATCCATCAACACCAACACGTTGAGCGGTTCTTGCGTGCCCTTGTCTTTGTTCGGAATCATACGCGACGTTTTCCCTTCACTATAAGCCCACCTAACACGATCACTTGCAAAGCGAGTGCAAATGGGATGATAGTACGCAGTGGATTTCCACTGTCGGCTGGCGCTGCGACTCGCTTGTCAACAGCGGCAGCGTTATCAATACTGCCACTCGCAACAGAAATCAGCGCGTTTGACGGTGCTGCTGTTCCGACGCTCTGAACAGCAGCGATTGCGATGGGTGTGACGGTTGGCGGTGCGGTGGTCGGATTAAAACTGGCAGTGGTCGGTACGTCTGCAGCCATGATGGTCGATGATGGCAGCAGCGCAACCGCACCTTGCGGTACTACTTCGATCTCGATAGGGGTTTCGGTCGCGCTGATGGGCGTTCCACTTGGCTCGGAAGTATGCGTAGGCAGCGGCGTAAACGTGTCGGAGGGGGGCGCACTTGGCGCGGGGGTGTCGGTCGGGACGGGTGTATACGGGCGGTGCGTGGGTCGCGGCGCTTGAGCAGGCGGCGCACCCCCTGAATTGGCAGACGGCGGGCCAGCAGGCGGATTAGCCGGATTTTGGGTAGGCTGCGGCGCACCGCGATCGCCAAAATCGGTCGTGAAAAAATGACCATATGGCCCGCTGCCAATGCCGATCCCAACTTCGCTGAAATCAGCGTTGACCATGCCCGCATAATGCACTGGCGACCCGACCCACCAATTGTAAGCGATCGCCGCCGTTGCCAACCCGCCGCCGTACACGTTTTCGCCTGTGACGCTGCCGGGGTAGCCTGCGGCTGCAATGCGCGATCGGGGCGTACTGCCGTTTGCCTCGATATGTGGATTCGAGTACGGATTGTTCGCCAGGTATTGGCTGTGTCCGGTGGCAGAACTCATCAACTGCGGATTGAGCGTTAGCGGCCTGATCCCATGCGCCGCCCGCAAGCTGTTGATCTGCCCCAAAATCCAACCCACATCATCGTCAGCAAGCGCGGGCGTGCTGCGTTGTATACTGAGCAGCCCGCAAATTGTCAGAAGGATGATCAATGCATAACGTATTTTCATGCTCATAAGTGTAACACACACTGAGTCGCGGTCAAGATCGCTCAGGCGTTTCTCATGGTGGGCGGGTTGTGACAAATCTGATGTGCTGTTATTTGAGCGTCAATAAATAACTGATCAGGTCGCGAATTTGCTGTGCGCTGAGTGTTTTAGCGTAGGTTTGTGGCATGATATTCGCGGCATAGCCCGGTACCAGATAGGCATTCGGATTGACGATCGACGTGAACAGATACACTTCGGCGCTTTGCCCGGCTGCCCGTGACCCTGCCGCCTTCGCGATCCCTTTGAGTGTTGGCCCCACTTCGGGCGGCGCGTCGTCCACGATATGACAAGCGCTGCACGCCGCCGCATTCTTCACACCCGCTTGAAAGATCACCTGCCCCGCCGCAGGATCGCCTGTGATCGGCAGTGCCGCGTAAGTGGGCGCGTCAGTATTGGCGGTACACGCGGTCAATAGCAGTACCGCGATTAATGTGGCAAACAATTTACGCATCGCTTGAGGCGTGTCCCGCACAGTTTCTATTTGGCAGATTTCCCGTTACGATTGTAAGCCTTGCCGGATATATTGGACAAACGGAAACAAAGGCATGTTGACCCCCGACAGCATTTTACCGCCCAATGATGAAACCTGGCCGCGCATTCGCATGACCACGAGCTGCACGGATTGCGAGGCCATCCCGAAAGTTGCAAACGCAGGCCAGATTATCGTGCAAGCCGATCAGTCCCAATCGTATCAGCTCATGCACAATGGCGTGCGTGTGATCGCGGGTGGCTACTTTGATTTGTGGATGGCGGTGATCATCCAAACTTTGAAAGGTCACCACGAACCGCAGGAAGAAAAAGCCTTTCATGAGATTTTGAAGCACATTTCGCCCAATGCCACCATGATCGAGCTTGGCGCTTTTTGGGGTTATTATTCGATGTGGTTTCAAAAAGCGATCCCCGGTGCGGTCAATTATCTTGTCGAGCCTGACCCACGACGAGCAGCCCTTGGCAAGAAAAATTTCGCACTGAATGGGATGCACGCCACCTTCATCGAAGCATTTATCGGTGCTGTTTCGCGCGCGAATGTCCCGTTCAGGTTTGAGGCGGAAAACGTGATCCGTGATTCGATAATGCTTTCTGTCGATGATTTGATCGACAGCTATCACATTGATCATGTCGAGATGCTCCATGCGGATATTCAAGGCGCTGAACTGGCGATGTTGGAGGGCAGCCTCAAAAGTATCGATAGTGGCAAAATCCGCTTTGTTTTCATCTCGACGCACCATCATTCGCTCTCCGACGATCCGATCATTCATTACAAATGCCTCGATTTAATCAAGCAGCATGGCGGTCACATCATTTTGTCGCACACTGTGAGCGAGTCGTACAGCGGTGATGGCCTGATCGTTGCCTCGTTTTTCGCAGCCGACCAAAATATTACACCGATTCAGGTGAGCAGAAATCTCGCCAGCAGCAGCCTATTCAGAGAAATAGAATTTGATCTGGCCGAACTTCAAGCCCATTACAAGGAGCTTGCAACCGTTGCCACAAATTTAACGGCTGAAGTCGCATGGCTGCGCTCGCTGCTGCCCGCGCTGTTTGATCCGGCAAAAGAACAACAGGAATAATAATTATCCAGCGTTGACAGATTGCAGCGCAGCTTCCGAAAGAATCAGACAGCTCACTCGTTCTTAGCTTCAATGCCTGAGGCTAAGTTTGATCCCTCGGACGTTGATCGCTTATAATGAGTGGCGATCGAAAAGTCGATCAAGAGTCGTATAAGAACGAGGAGTTTTTCCGCGATGAAAAATCAGAAAAAAGGCGTCAGCCGCCGCGAGTTTTTGAAGGCCGCCAGTACAGGTGTTGGGCTGGCCTTGGCCGCTCCGTACCTGCGTAATTTGCGCGTGTCATCAGCCGCCGCACCTGATGCGCAAGCGCGCACCGGGATACTCAAAGTTGGCTGGGAGCCAGTCAAGAATTTGGATCCGGCATTCATTCAAGCCGACGCCGAAGTATCTTTCTGTAACGCCGTGTACGACTATTTGATCGACATTACGCCGAGTGCCGAACTTGCGCCGCGCCTTGCGCAATCGTGGGACATCAGCAAAGACGGGCTGCAATATACACTGCATCTGGTCAAGGGCGTAACCTTTCATGACGGATCGGCCTTCACGTCTGCCGATGTGGTCTGGACGTTCAACCGTTTGCGCAATACCGATAAGAACAACGGGATCGTCTCGGACGCCTCAGCGCTGTTCACCAACGTTGCAGATATCAGCGCGCCCGACGATCTGACGGTGGTGTTCAAGCTCAGCAAGACCGAGCCGGATTTCTTGTTCAACCTGTCGGACAATCACGCGTTGGTGCTCAAAAAAGACACCAAAGACCCGGCTACGACGTTCATCGGGACGGGTGCTTTCAAAGTCGATAAAATCACCCCTGGCGATCGCACTACATTCGTCGCCAACGATAAATACTGGCAGCCTGGTTTGCCACGGCTAGCGGGCATGGAACACCATTACGCGGATACGTCGGCCTCATTGGCAGCGCTGCAAGGCGGCCAGATCGACGTGCTGCTGCGGATGCCCAATGCGCGCTTCATTGCCCTGCAAAGCGATCCTACTTTGCAGACGGTCAACTTCCCGACCAGCGGTCATGACATTCTGCGCTTGCGCGTCGATCAGAAGCCGGGTAATGATCCGAAGGTTGTGCAAGCGCTCAAGATGGCGACGAACCGCCAGGAAATCAACCAGATCGTACAGCTCGGCCTTGGCGCAGATGGTCGCGATACGCCGATCGGCCCGTACTTCAAGGATTACTTCGATCCGAATACGCCGCTGCCCGCTTTTGATCCGGCAGGCGCAAAGAAGCTGCTCGCGGATGCGGGTTACCCGGATGGCTCGCTGACCTTCGATCTGCACGTCCCGAATACGGGTGGCCGCCCGGACTTCGCCACGGCGATTAAAGATCAATGGGGAAAAGCAGGCGTCGTGATCAACATCAAAGTTGAAGACGAGACGACGTACTACGCTGATAAGGGTTGGCTCGAAGTGCCGCTCGGCATTACCGGATGGGGCGCGCGCTCGACTCCTCAGCAGGAACTCGACTTTGGTTTGAAGACGGGCGGCAAATGGAACGAAACGCACATCTCGAATCCTGAGCTGGACAAGCAAATCGATCTTGCTGGAACGTCACTCGATCATGATACACGCGTCGCTGCTTACAAGCAGATTCAAAATCTGCTGTCTCAAAGCGGTCCGCTGATTGTGCCGTACTTCTTCCCGGTCGTCGGCGCAGCAAGCAAAAACTTCACTTTTGAGAAGGGCTTCCAAGCCTTTCCGGGTCGCACCGATTTCAGCACGGTCGCGGTCGCCAAAAAATAGATCACGCTTAATAATCCCGCCCCATCTGAATTTTCGGATGGAGCGGGGTTGAGCGAATCATGAACGAGTCTATCTTTTTCGACGCTTGGCGCGACTGTTTGCGAGCGCACTATATCCACGTACTGCGGGCGGGCGATGTGCTCAATGAAGCCAGCCTGTATACGGTGCTGCGCGATACCGGCTTCACGGATGATGAGGTTGGCGCGTTGCAGGCCGAATTTGCGCAGGTATCTGAAGTCGCTACAGACGATGCGATCAGCACAGAAATGATCGGCACAGAGACCAATGCAGAAACGGATAGCATCGCGCTCCTTGCTGATCCGGTGATGACCGAAGAAGCATCTATCATTAATGCTGTTGTGGCGGATTCTGTGCCGCCCGAAGCGGAAGTCATGCTGTTGGAAGCGTCAATCTCGTTTGCGTCCACCGAACCAGCGTTCAATGATCCAGTGCTGAGTGACGAACCGCCGCCGCTCGTGACCGTCCAAACATCGCTGCTTGATCTGCTGGCGAACGCCGACCCCTTGGATCCACTCGCTAAACCGGATAAACCAGCACCGAAAAAGCCAAAAAAGCCCGTTCAAAAGTCACTGTTTTAGCCTTTTTTGGCAAAGCTGTAGCTTTCAATCTAAAGTGGGGTTCGCTGCATTCAGGATCGGCAGCTCAACGTGAAAGATAGTGCCCTGCCCTTCGGTACTCTCCAGGCTGATTTTGCCACCATGCGCTTCTATCACCGCTTTGACCAGGCTCAAGCCTAAGCCGGTGCCTTCAATGTGAGCGGTTGCCAGCGTTCGTATTCGATAAAAAGGTGTGAACAATTTGGCTTGTGCATCAAGTGCAATGCCGACTCCGGTATCGGAAACGTCAAGCTGCACGCTGTCGGTTTGAGGGGTCAGCGTCACGCCGATGCTGCCACATTCCGGCGTATATTTGATTGCATTACCGATCAAATTGGTGATCGCTTCATGAAGCTGCCGCCAATCACCATCCAGCAAGATTGGTGTGACAGGTGGCGTAAATGCGAGCGTTTGCTGCTTACTGCGCACTTGTGACGCATATTCGGTGACCACTCCGGCCACCAGCTCCCCTAACTCCAAAGTAGCCAGATCGAGCCGTCCGGCGCGCATCCGTTCGATGTCCAGCAGATCGTTGATGATCGCTAACATGCGGCGCGCTGATTCATCGATCATGCCCACAAATTCGCGCTGTTCACCCGCCAACGGCACATCGATCAAACCGTCCAGCATCATTTCGCTCATGCCCATGATCACGGCCAGCGGGTTTTTGAGATCATGCGACGCCATGCGCAGCATTTGCGTTTTAAGCGCGTCCAATTCTTTGAGCGCCGAAATATTGTTCAGGTCGAGCACCCAACCCTCATTCTCGCGCTGAAGGGGTGACACGCGCAGCAAATAGGTTTGCGTACCCAACGTAATTTCGCGTGGCGTCTCGCTTGAGCCTTTCGATTGCGGAGCACTGCCATTTTGATTATCTGACGCTGACTTATTCCCCATAATGCCCATGCTGCGCAATACTTCCCACAACGGCTGCGAGTCGGCAGGGTCGCGCTTGAGCAGCATATCCGCGACGCGATTGCTGTGCAGCAGTTCGCCCGCGCGATCCATCACCAGAATCGGGTCGGGCGTGCTGGCAAGGATCGCCTCCAGCAAATCGTTTTGTTCAAGCTGGCGCGTATAGAGCGCTGCGTTTTCGATGGCGGGTGCCACCTGAGCGACCAACAACTGAAAGAGCGCCACCTGTTCGCCGTTAAAGCGTCCACGCGTCGTTTTGCGATAGACAGCAATAACACCCAACACTCGATTTTGAAACGTCAGCGGACTGATCAAGGCTGATTCCTGCTGAATCAGGCGGCGCTCGTGAAAAGCAGTCATTGCGCTTTCGTCGAGCATCACATTGCGCTTGAAAGTCGGCATCAGCCGTCCTGGCGAACTATCGTCATTAGTCCGCTCGTCCCACAGCCAGATAGCCCCCTCGCTGCCGAACAAGCGCGTAATATCTCTGGCAACATTCTCCAGAATATCATTGATGCTGAAACGCTGCTGGCTGATCTGAGTGGCGCTGTCCAACAGCTTTTGTACCTGGCTGCGCCGCTGCGTTTCCTGCGTGATGTTGGTGATCAACGCGCCTGCCGCCGTGAGTGTCAGCGCAAACGCCGGATACAGCGGTGGCACAATAATCCGCAGCAAGCTGAAAATGGCTGATACTGCGATGAAGCCGACGATCAGGCTGCTCACGTACAGTGCCAGCGTGACATACCAGCGGCACTGCGTAAAGATCAGCGCGCTGATCAGCGACGCCAACATAATCAGCAAAGCATAAGCCGCCGGACTAAGCGCGCTCAATGACCGATTTTGCAGCAGCGTTTCGAGCGCGTTAGCGTGAATTTCAATGCCGCTCATCGGGACGCCGCCCGATCCCGGCACAAAGTAACGATCGGTGATGCCCGTTGCATTGAGCGCTCCGACCAATACGATCTTGTCCTGAAATACGCTCGGCTCAACCTTCTGATCGTAAACGTCGCGGTACGAGTAAGTCGGGAAGGTGTTGGCGGGTCCAAAGTAATTAATCAACATTTGCCCCGATGAATTGACGTGCGCCATGTGCTGCGCGGTCAGTTGTATCGTATCCGGCGTGATCGCGACCACCTGTGAGAACGCACTAGACGGCACGCGCAAATAGCTTAACAGGGCGGCGGCGCTCAGTGACAGCCAATCATGCGTCGGCGTGTGCAGGTTGAGCAGCATCCGACGCACATCACCATCCGGGTCGGCCAATACGTTGACATGGCCGAGCGTGCTGCCTTGTAATGCGCTGGTGGGCATTAAAACATGATCAACGCTGATCGATTGGCCGGGTGTGATGTGAAATATACTGCCCTGATCGGCGCTCACGATCAAGACGGTGCGCGTCCCAACTTTGTTTTGCCGCACCTCCTGAATGACTGCGGCAAAGCTGGCGTCATCCGGCGATGGTGCGTCAAACAATAAGTCAAAAGCGACCACGCGGGCACCGTCAGCGCTCAATGTTTTGAGCAAGTCGGCATGTAGCTGACGCGGCCAACCTGCCACTGAACGACCATATGCGTTCAGCGTGGCATCATCGATCGCCACGATCACAATTTTACCCGTCAGGGGTGCCGGGACGTACAACAAATTGCTGGCTTGCAAGCCGAGCTGCTCAAACAGCCCTGCTGAATTGAATAACAGCAGCAAAAGCGCCACAATGCCGCTCAGCAAAAGCCCCTGGCGCAGCAGCCGGACGCGCGATACCTGATAGTTGACTGCCAACTGGCGACGACGGATCACGGCGTCGCAGAAGCCTGTGCAGTAGGCGTAGCGATCGGCACTAAAAGTGTATTCGGATCGATGTCGCTATCCAACCCCTGATACAACGTCGGGTCTTCAGCGCCTGTCGTACTCGGATATTGACGCAAGCCGCGACACGCCGCCAATTTAAGCGCAGGTGCATAGACCCACCCAAAGCCACCTTTGAACACCACCCGATACCACGGTTCAGTTTCGGTGATGCCGATCAAATGCTGCTGCGTTTTGTTGTCAAGGTAGCCGATACGCGCGAAACTCAAGCTCGGCCCAATACGCACGTTGAGCCGCACATCGCCCACCGTTTGGATGAACGCATCGCAACCATCGAGCACTGCGTCCAATTGAGAGAAACTGGCGGCTTTCACAACATCGCTCAACCCTTTACCCGCTTCCGCACGGACACCATAGCCTGTAGGGACGATATTTTCAGCATGGGTTGGGTCTTTGAGCGCTGCTGCGCCTACGCTCTTTGTTTTAACTGCGCCGGTTTGGACAATGGTTGAGGAACGTCCATTCGGTTCGACTCGTACCGCGAATGTCGTACCGCGCACGGTCAGTTCAAGGCCGGTGCTGTTGATCGTATAGCTTGATCCAGTATCGAGCAGCTTGGCAATCCGCTGCGTAGTCTGCCCCACAACGACGGTTACCGCCAATTGATATTGTGCTTCCGATCCGCTGAACGCATCGATCCGAAATTCTGAGCCGGGCAGCACTTCGGTGTCCGTACCATTTGCAAAAAATGTAATCCGTGCATGGCCGTTCGTGGTGGTACGGATGCTGTCGCCAACCCCGACCAGCGACTCGGCATCGACGGTGATCCAGGCGTCCGTGCCGACCCGTTTAACGCTGACGGACGGCGCAAGGCTCTCCAGGGAAGCGACCAGATCGTTATCGGCAGCACGGACGGCGCGTACTGGCGCATTGGCAAGATCAGAATGAGCAGACAACAACAAGCTGGCGAACAGACACGCAAAAATGCGCGTAAAAAAGCGTTTGGGCATATATCGAAACCTTTTGACTGATTGTGCGTAGAATATACAATTGCTGTACAGTAGTACAGTATAAGCGAAAGCGCGCTTGGATGCTGTCGGAACCTGTCACATTTTGCAAACAAACGTGAACAATCATTTGCGGATCGGCTGCTGTGGCACAATGCCAGCGTGCTTCTCACACGATGCTTATGAAGGCACTGCAAATTTTCTATGCGATTCTGATAGTAAAGCGCTATCATTAATTATGTACAAAAAACTTCGGAGGACACCTTGAACAGACCGAAAACGCCACCAATCACCGAAAACAATAACGTCAGAATGGCGGCACTGGTCGGAGTGATTGTTTTGGCGGGACTTGTCCTGTTTGTCATATTGCCCAATTTGGTTGGTAATCGCGATGCAATGTCGCTGAGTGATGTTGCCAAACAGGTTCAACAAGGCAATGTAAAAACGATCGTCGTGCATAACGACACTGATCTCACTATTCAATTCCGTGATAGTACTGTCGCCAATTCGTCTAAAGAGCAATCTACGACAATGGCGGAAACGCTCAGGCAGTTGGGCGTGTCTGCGGATCGCATTCAGGCGGTCGTCTTCAGCGTTGATTCAGGCAACAGCAGCAGTCAGTTGATCAGCTTTGGGCTTTTCACGCTGCTGCCAATCGGCGTCATTATCTGGTTCCTGTGGCGCATGACGCGTTCAATGCGTTCTGGTCAGGATCAGGCAATGAACTTTGGGCGCAGCAAAGCACGCGTGACGCGCGATGTGGAACGCCCGATGGTCACTTTTGGTGATGTGGCGGGCGCTGATGAAGCCAAGCAAGATTTGCACGAGATTGTCGAGTTCCTGAAAGAACCGGACAAATTTATCCAGCTTGGCGCGCGTATCCCTAAAGGCGTGCTGATGGTCGGCCCACCCGGAACCGGTAAAACGCTGCTGGCACGCGCCGTGGCGGGTGAAGCGGGCGCGCCATTCTTCAATATCAGCGGCTCGGAATTCGTTGAAATGTTCGTTGGCGTTGGTGCAAGCCGCGTCCGCGATTTGTTTGAACGCGCCAAAGCGGAGTCGCCGTCGATCATTTTTGTGGACGAAATCGATGCGGTAGGTCGCCAGCGCGGTACCGGACTCGGCGGCGGGCATGATGAGCGCGAACAAACGCTCAATCAGATTCTGGTCGAGATGGATGGATTCGACAACACTACGAACGTGATTGTCATCGCCGCCACCAACCGCCCCGATGTGCTCGATCCGGCACTGCTGCGCGCAGGCCGTTTTGACCGCAAAGTGATCCTGGATCGGCCTGACCGTGGCGGACGGCGCGCAATCCTGGAAGTGCATACGCGTGGCAAGCCGCTCACGTCCGACGTGAACCTGGATACGCTCGCCAAACTGACGCCCGGCTTTGTCGGCGCTGACCTGGAAAACATGGTCAACGAAGGCGCAATTCTGGCGGCGCGGCACGGCAAAAAAGCGATCTCGATGCGGGATATGCAGGAAAGCATGGAGCGCGTCGTGGCCGGACCGGAGCGCAAATCACGCCTGATCTCGTTGAGCGAGCGGCGCGTGATCGCCTATCACGAAGCGGGACACGCCATTGTCATGCACCGTTTGGAGCACGCTAACCCTGTGCATAAGATCACGATCGTGGCGCGCGGTATGGCGCTCGGTGTAACGTGGAGCTTGCCGGAAGACGACAGCCGTCTGGTGACCCGTGAAGAATTCGAGGACGAGCTGGCTGCCCTGTTCGGCGGACGCGCTGCTGAAGCGATGATCTTCGACAGCGTAACTACTGGCGCATCGAACGACTTGCAACGCGCTACTCAAATCGCTCGCTCGATGATCACGCGCTACGGCATGAGCGACGAACTCGGCTTGCGCACCTTTGGCGAAGCGGAAAACAGCGGCGCGGTATTCCTTGGTCGCGACTTCATGGAACGCCGCGATTACAGTGAAGAAGCTGCCGCCGCGATCGACCACGAAGTGAGCGTGATCATTGACCATGCCTACAAGCGTGCGCAAGCGCTCCTGACGGAACATGCAGTGAAACTTCACGCGCTGGCGAATGCGCTGCTCGAACACGAAACGCTTGATCGCGAAGCCTTCGAGCTGCTGATGGACTCGCCCGAAGTCGGCACGATCAACGCGCCCGCGCTGGTCTAGTTCATAGCTTCCCTCCGACCCCCTTCCCCTGTAATCGGGGAAAGGGCGGGGGTTACAGGGCAATTGCATCTAAATTCCGAGGACTTTAAGCAGATAGGCTTCGCTCCAGGCAGCTTTGAGGCGTTTGCCTTTTAAGCCCTGTTTGGTGGACGTTTCTTGCTTAAGCAGATTAAGGGCAATAT
>Ga0209100_1001084_pt1 | contig 19818 bp, 17 predicted proteins | sample lystaG_FD_185480 | JGI IMG/M metagenome (GOLD analysis project Ga0209100, IMG submission 185480) | Glacier valley bacterial and archeal communities from Borup Fiord, Nunavut, Canada, to study Microbial Dark Matter (Phase II) -... | ecosystem: Environmental > Aquatic > Freshwater > Ice > Glacier ...
ATTTTGATTTTATGCGATTTTTTATACGATTTTTCTATGCTTTTTTCGCAAAAAAAGAGCAGGGTACAATTTCTGTACTCTACTCTAATATCAGTTTAATTACATCTGTCTTAACTTAATGACATTGCCCCAGAGGGGGGAGATTGGATGGAAATTGGAGTGGATGTTTGACCAAACTATATTATGCTTTTGACGAAACATGAGAGTAAAAGAGGGAAAAAAACGAAACTTTAGAGGGTAGAAATGGGAGTGGACCTTAAATTATATGTTCAATTCTGACAAATGTAGTCAATTCAAGAATGGCGTGAATAGGGGAGTTGAGGGGTGGGGAAGACGGAACTTTATTAGAGAAAAAACGGGAGTTTAATATAAGTTGACATTTGTGTCAATTATAAACAAAGTACAGTAAACAATTTAATCAACAAAACAGTTCAGCTAAAGCGATGTAGGAATTCATTCCTCTTCGCTTTTTTCTCTCCCTTTTTCACCCATCCCCTCTATCATTTCCTCCTTCCCAACTCATGGCCTGAGCCACGTCCTTCTCACCATCTTATCCACTTCTTTTATCAATATCAGTTATTCCCACCATTCACCCACACCTTCACTCTCTTTCCCCCTCGGAGCCCCTTCAGCTCCTCGTATAGGCTAATTCAGCTCCTAATGCCTACAATTATCCTCCATATTTTCCCCACACCTAATCCACCCATTCTCAATTCGTCCCATTTCTTCTCTCACTCCACTCACTCGAAGCCTTACGACTCCTCGCTCTTATTCAGAAATGCTCCAGAAGAAAAACCGAGATTATACGGGAGAAATCATAGAACAGAGACTTCGACAGAGTGCCAGAAACCCGTCCGTAAGGATGGGGGTGTATGCTGCTCTGTGCCTAAATCGCCCAAGAATATATGCATGGGTAAATCTGTGAGGAAGCAAAGAAACCCCGGCCAAGGGGCCGGAGAAAAGAGAGAAGAGGGGATAAATGTTTCGCGTGGCGAAACATTTATGCTGAAGATAAGTAACTTGGAACTGAAAAGGGGATAATAATGGGGACAAATTTGTAGCGGATGTGGACAAACTATTTTCTACATTCTCCACTCATGGCTTACGCCACATCGTTCTTTCCAAATTTAACCCATGTTTTTTCTCTCTTTTTTCAAGCTTCTACCTGTAGCATTCAGCTCCAGATATTTACCCATATCTCCACTCACTTTTCTCCTCTTTTTTTCCTAGTTTTACCCGTCCTGGGGGACGGGCTGTGGCTCTTCTTTCCTTCTTTCTCTTCTTATTCCTATCCTCTAAACCTTGGCTTAATCCCATTTTTTCTTCTTTTCTTTTTCCTCTTTTAGTTCTTCATACTGGCGGGATTCTCTTCTATTTTCTTTTCTTATTCTTTACCCCGGACCGTGAGGTCCGGTATTCCCCGTTTTCTTCATTCCTTTTTCCATCGGCTAATGAGTTTGTGCGGTGGTAGAGTATTCCGTCGGTCTGGAGACCATCCGGAAAATGGACAGACGAAGCTGTCCCACCACCACATCGACTGCTGCAAGCTCCCATCCATTCTGGATGAGCTTTTGCAGCCGACCTCTGCTTCGCATAGGAATATCCAGATATCTCTTCTTTAAATAAGGAAGGGCATTGTTAATACTCAAAGTTTGCGATATTTAGACTGAATAAGCGGCTACACCGACCTCACGGTCGCGATTTGAGTGGAATACGTCGGAATTTATCCGATGAAGAAAGAAAAAGGTGATATTACTTAGACAATTGAAGTGGCTGTTTTAAGAGAATATATTGGGGTATAGGGATGGAGATACGGCGAAATTGGAAATATGGAGTCCGCACGGACTCCGAAAGAGAAGGGGAAATAAGACCCTATTTGGTGGAAATAGGAGAGAATGTTTGACCAGACTTTATTCTGTTTTTGACGAAACTTGGGGGTAAAAGAGGCGAAATAACGGAACTTTAATGAGAGAAAATGAGAGTTGGCCTTAAGTTGTGTGTTCAATTCTGTCAAATGCAGTCAATTAAAGAATGGCGTGAATAGGGGAGTTGAGGGGTGGGGAAGACGAAACTTTATTAGAGAAAAAACGGGAGTTTAATATAAGTTGACATTTGTGTCATAAAAGATTAATGTTGTTTCAATAATTTAATTCTAAAGTTTACCAAGAGTGAAGCTGGACTCCCGTCCAACCACTCTTTTTTCTTTCCATTATTTTCCACTTCAGCCCCAGCAAGCAGGGGCACAAATGCCTCCGGCGGACCCCTCCCTTCAAAATACTTATTCCCCAAGTTCCAGCAAAATAAAGGGTATAGATTTCGAAAAGCTGTGGATAAAAAACGGTCACCCATTGATGGTGACCGCAAAAGGTGCAGCAAGCAGCACAAACGGCTGGCCAGGCTCAACATGCGATAAAGATAGAAAAAAGGAAATGATAAATTCAAATAAAGTTACTTGTATTTGGTAATATCAAATTAGGCATCCCTTGAGATATGAAAGAAATGGATTATAATATGCATATAAGCGTTCTGTTATTTTCCTACAAGTTGATAACAGGACGCTTTACGTTTAGTCTTTTATGATAAATCAATTAATAAATAATAAAACCCTATGAGTGAGGTTGGATTCCCGTCCAGCACACTCTTTTTCTTTCCATTATTTTTCCATTACTTTTCTACTTAAACCCCAACAAGCAGGGGCACAGCCTCATCTATTCGAGTACAAAATCTTGTATCCTTCCAGGAGTAAAACACTGCGAAAGGTTGGCGTAAGCCATGCCCGCCCGCAGAAAGCAGTTAGAATCGTTGTTGCAGAATGAAAATAGAGGATAAAGGATTTGAAAATATGGAATGGGAGTGGAAGTTAATGGAGGCTAATAATGGAATTCGACCCCTTACGGGGGCGGAGAAAATGGAATGGAAATGGAAGTAAAGAAGAGACGAAACAAGTATCGTCAAAGGGCTGATAACGGCATTTTTAGGCCATTTTGGGCCTTGGAATAGAAGAATGCAAGGAAGGTAATTGGAGAGGCCAGAGGCCTCCATAAAGCGGATGGGAACCATGCAGATGGGCTGCAAGGAACCCGCCTTCAAATGGAGAAGGAATAGAAAAATATAGGGACAAATTCTTCCCTCGTTTCCCGATATCGCCGAAATTTGCTTTATGATATAGGGCCAGATTCTTCCTTGAGGAAATCCTTAAACCCTCGCCAATAAAAAGTTATGGGAATACGCCCCCGCAAGGAGGGAGAAAAAGGGGATAAATAGTGGAAGGGTAATGGAACGAAGTAATCTAAATGTTTTGTTGCATGAAAAACGCCCCGTGAGGGGCGGTAAAAAAGAAGAAAACAGAAGAACTTAATTTGATTTTTGGAACAACTTAATGGAAAAATCTGTTCCTGGAACAACTTTTTGGGGAGATAATGGGGGTCAAACTGAAATTGTGTGTGCAATTCTGGAAATATGACAAAACTAAAGAATGGCGTAAATAGGAAGTTTGAAAGGGGTGGTTCGGAACAACTAATTCGGAGTTGGGTTGGACATTAATTGTCCCTGACATCACACGCTAGATTTAAAACTATATGGAGTTTATTCAATTTGATAAACTTATGATCACTCAATACAATTAGATAAAGATTAGATAAAGAGACAATAATTGGAAATAACAGCGAGGGAAATGTAACTTGAAAAATTAAGTGATCAAGAAAAGTACAAGAGCATAATATGAGTTAGTTGATGAGGGGATTGTTGAATATAAACTGTCCAAAGTTCCTTTTACGTAGAAACCATCCTTCGTTAATATCTATAGGGCGATTAAGAATCCAAAAAGTGAGATTTTGGCAGGGATACATAAGGTCCTGTATTGTTGGAAATTCCTGAATATTGATGTTTTATCGGTGAAAGAGGAATGTAGAAGTGAGGGGTATGGCTCTGCTTTTATTGATTGGAATCTCATCCATCTGGATACCTTTGATTTCCAGACGTAAGACTTTTATCTTAAAGCATGGATATGAAATTTTCGGAATACTGGAGGACTGTCCTTCTGAACATAAACAATACTTCTTAAAAAGAAATTGTAAATTTGTTTGGTTGATTTTCAAAAAAAAGATAAAAGCGCAGCTCAAGGTCTGAATAATCCAATCGAATTTGCAATGCTCCCACCAATGCAGACAGATTAAGCAGCAAAACTGTTTTCGATATACGCATTGTCGTGTCAGAAAAACTAAGACAAAGTGCATTGGAAAAAACATTTGAAATCAAGTGGACAAGACATTAAAGGAATGTTTTGAGGGCATAAGGGATTAATTTGATAATAAACATTTGAAAAATGATATAATAGTTAGTAGCAAAATAACAACTACAAGGATACTTGAGAGTGGACAGTGTGAAGCGATGGCAACCCTTTTCGGATGGCAAGAGGAAGAGGAGTTTTTTGAAACATAACGCATACAGTTCATGTAATTATGAATGAAGTTAGCAAGCTGGAGGTACAGACATGACTTATTTTCGATTTTTCAAAATGGCAAAGATATCCGTATTCCTGATTCTGGTGCTTTCGTTAGCTGCCTGCAGCAACAAGAACAATGAGAAGCTGATCGTCGCGGATCAGTTTGGGCTAGCATATGCGCCGATTGCAGTCATGAAATCTAAAGGTTTTCTTGAAGAACGGCTGAAGGAAAATGGACAAGAGGGGATGGAAGTCGAATGGAAAACCCTTGGGAACACGTCATCCATCCGTGAAGCTATGCTTGCGGAGGAGATTGATATCGCGTTCATTGGCATACCGCCATTTTTGATTGGGTTGGACAACGCCATGGACTGGAAGATTATCTCAGGCCTTTCTGAAAGCGCGGTGGGACTGATCACTTCGGATGCGGCGCTTGAAGGCATTTCTGGTATCACGGAGGACCATCGGATCATCACTCCGCAACCGGGAAGCATACAGCATATTCTCCTCTCCATGGCTGCAGAAAGGGAACTTGGGGATGCCAAGGCGTTTGACAATCAGCTGTTGTCGATGTCACATCCGGATGGAGTGACGGCTATGCTGTCTGGTGGAAAAGAATATCTTCATTTCACTACACCGCCTTACCTCCAAAAGGAATTGGCAGCTGATGGTTTCAGAATCCTCAAGACCGGAGAGGAGTGCTTCGGAGGTCCCTTTACTTTCAATATTGGTGTCTGTCAGGAAAGAATATATGAGGATACACCAGTGTATGAGGCCTTCAAGGCAGCGCTAAAGGATTCGCTCGACTATATGGATACAGATTTTGAAGGAACCCTTGAAATCCTGATGAGCACATATGAGTATGAAGATGAGGAACTGAGAAGCTATCTTGCAGAGGACCAGATGAAGTACACGATGGAGGTAAGGGGTCTGGAAAATTTCGTGGACTTCATGGCCAGGAACGGGTTCATCAGTGATGAACCCGAACCTGATTCACTTTACTGGGATCGTTCCGGTTTTGAATGACGAAGGGAGGAATAATGGGAAAGAAAAAGGTCATGCACAAATTAAGTTTTTTGATTATTCTTCTATTCGCCTGGGAAGTGACTGCATATTCGGGCACCTATCCGGAAGCCTTATTTCCAAGCCTGGAAGCAATTCTGGTCAAATTTTACATGATGGTCATCAATGACAACCTGTTTGGGAAAGCATTATACAGCATAAGCATTGTGATTGCTTCAATTACCATCAGCCTGATTTTGTCTGTGCTCATGATTGTCATTGGCAACTTTTCTGAATACTTCAAGGATAATGCAGAAGTTATGAACAGCATTGCAAGCCCACTTCCGGGAATCGCAATTTTACCTTTGGTTATCCTTTGGTTTGGCATATCAAGGACATCTATGGTTTTCATCATTGTCCATGCGACGTTATGGCCACTATGGTCTCAACTTTCCCTATCAGTGGACAGAATCAACCGACGTTTTAGCAGGTTCATTCATGCCTTCAAGATATCGCAGAGGAAAAGCTTTTATCATGTCTATTACCTCGGGACGAAACCGGATCTGATCACGGGACTTCAGATTTCCTGGAGCAGAGGATGGCGTGCGCTGATCAGTATAGAGATGATCTTCGGAATGGTGGGCAACCAGACAGGACTTGGCTGGCTCATCTATGAAAGGCGGATGTATATGGATACGGCAGGGCTCATCGCAGGACTCATCGCTATTGCCATCTGTGGCATCTTTTTTGAATCACTTTTCTTCAGGTCGAAAACAATGGAGGTAGCCCATGGGACAACTGATTGAAATCAGAAATCTTAAAAAGACGTTCAATAATGAGGTGCTCTTTGACAATTTCAACATGATGATCAATGAGAATGAGATTCTTGTCCTCATGGGTCCATCAGGGATTGGGAAAAGCACACTGCTCAACATTATCGGGCAGCTGGATGATGATTATACTGGGACTGTTATGTATGATCCGATCCTTTTTGAGGGGATTCAGGTTCCCTTCCCTTTTATCTTTCAGGAATTCGACAGCATCCTTCCCTGGAAGACGGTGGAGGAGAACATCCGCATTGTCAGGGATGGCATTACAACCGAGGAACTGGACCAAGTGCTGAAGATGGTTTCCCTCGACGAACACCGCAACAAATATCCAGCTGAACTTTCAGGCGGCATGAAACAGAGGGTTGGGATAGGACGCGCCCTGATCTGTAAGTCCAGGATCCTTCTCATGGACGAGCCCTTTGGAAGTCTTGACCGGGAGATGAGAAGAAAGCTTCAGGATTTCGTGGTCGAGCTACAGAAAGAAACGGGAATCACCATCGTCATGGTAACCCATGACCATGACGAGGCAGAGAGGATGGGCACTCGTATCATCATGATCTGAAAAACAGACAGTGAAAAGGCCAAGAAGCAAACAACGCTTCTTGGCCTTTCTATTTTAGGGATAGGGAAAACGATATTAAGATTTAAGTGAATTCAAAATGACTTTTTTATCCAGAGAATAGATTTTCTTGGCAATCTTTCCTTCTTTGGTGATGACTACGGCAGGAACTTGATCTAGTTCGAGCTTCAGGGCCAGACCATTGGACTTGTAGGTGTCAATTCGATTTACTGCGATGTTACCGTTGAAGGTTTCATCGATGGCCTCGATTTCAGTCAAAAATGACCTTGCTTCAGCATCAATAGCGCTGTAGACATAGATCAGTCCAGTTTTTTCAGCCTGCATGATCTTCACGTCGAAGATCTCTTTCTCTGCAATATATCTCTCGGCAGCAGTTCCGGCGATTGCTCCGTCACCTACGGCTGTTGCTATCTGCTTCAGCCATTTATCCGTGACATCACCAATGGCAAATACACCTTCAATGCCGGTTTCTTTCTTTTCATTAACTGTGATATAACGCTGTCTAGTGAGTGGAAGCTGGTCAGTGAATAACTCTGAATTTGGAAGATATCCGATGAATTCAAAGCAGTTGTCACATTTCACAGGAATTTCTTCACCGGTCTTGATGTTCTTCAGCACGACAGTATCAAGGTGACCATTTCCTTCGAATCTCTCAGCAACCGTATTCCAGATAAAATTCATCTTCGGGTTTGAAAGGGCCATTTCCTTAGCAATTTCGTTGCAATCCATGATGCCTTCATCATGAAGAACAGAAACTGTGACCTTGCTTGCAAATTTTGTCAGGAACATTCCTTCTTCGATGGCGGCGTCTCCAGAACCTATGACAAACACGTGCTTGCCAGTGTTGGATGCAGCATCGCAGGTGGCACAAAAACTAATGCCCTTGTCAAATAGGAAAGCTTCTTCGTTTTGGGCTCCGGTGGTCCTTGGTCTTCCGCCGGTAGCGATGATGATCACTTTGGCCAGGTACTTGTTCCTAAAGGTTTCTACAACTTTTTCCTCACCCTTTATAACGACATTAGTCACAGCCGTCAATTTGAAAGTGACACCCATGTTCTTCGCCTGTAACTTCATCAGGTTTGTGATTGCCTCGCCCTTAGGATTGTCAGGAAAACCAGGATAATTGGCGATTTCGTTCGTATATGTGGCAAGTCCTCCAACAAGATCCTTCTCTATAAGAAGCGTCTTTAATCGGGCTCTTCCTGCATAGATAGCAGCGCTTAGTCCGGCAGGACCACCACCGATGATGACGACATCATAGTTTTCAATTGTTTTTTCTCTAGCCATTATGTGTATATTCTCCTTCAGAAATCATTTTGTTTACATGAAATATTTGACCAGAAGTTTACTCCCAACAACTGCTCCAAAGAACATGCCAATTCCGAATATCCATCCGGAAAGAGAGAGTGATGCGATTCCGCCAAATAATGCACCGATGTTGCATCCGAAAGCAAGTCGTGCGCCATATCCCATGAGCAGACCGCCTATGGTGGCAGCAAACACCTGCTTGATGGATTTGATCTTCTTGAACTTGAATCCGGAAGCGAGAAGTGTAGCCGCCAAAGCACCGAATATTATTCCGAAATTACGCCAAGAATCAGGATGGTTAAGTATCCCATTATTGAGCGTAGCTTGAGCACTATCACTTGCAAAGTAATACCATTTGTCGACGTTACCGCCAATACCTTGATACAACCATGCTCCCCAAACCGCAAAGGCGCCAGAAACGCCCCATGCATTTTTTGTCACGGCCAGGGTGACAATCTGGAATAAGGCGAGCAGGACTGCTGCCGTTACATATGTGAAAGGGTTCTTTAACCACCTGACATAATATTCGTTAGACTTCATGCGATCAAAGAATTTTACTTTATCCTTTTCCATGAAAAACCTCCATTTAGTGCGGATATTATTTGTTCTTTTCGATGATGACTTCCCATTCTCCGTCGTCTACTTCTTCGACCTCGACGTTATATCCTTCTGTTCTTGCCCATTCTGGAACATTCTTCATAGCGCAGCTATGGTCTATCTGGACGATTAAGACATCTCCGATTTCAAGTTCCTTCAGCTTATTCTGAGTCTTTATCAATGGAACTGGACAAGCCTCTCCGAAACAATCCAACATAACTTCTTTCATTTAATTTTCCTCCAATATATTTTTTGTTTTTTTCAATTTTCTTTGATACGATTTTGAATACCCGTTACAAATTGTGTGATGAATTTCTCTTTTTTTCATATTTCTCCGCAACGATATAGAGTGTCAGCAGTACTAGCAATTGCAGTACTACAGCTCCAATCCAGCCGAAGACATCAGGAAGAAAGACAGTGACGCCGTTGGAAATGAATTTCTCTTTCCAGAATCCGAAATCATGGGCACCCCAGAGGGAACCGACGATGAAAAAGAAGAATGCCAAGGCATTCATTGCAAATCCTTCACCCACTCTCATGAGGGTTCCTGAAGCGCAACCGCCGGCGATGACCATGCCTATGCCGAAGAGAAAGGCACCAATGACAGTAGCCAGACTGATTGGAACCACTGAGCTCATCCCAGGAATGCTTTGTCCTGATGAAGCATATCCATATTTGATAGCGGAAAATCCGATAGTCGTGATGGCGAAGGTGATGATGACAGCACGTGTGACTGATGTGCTGCCGGTCAGGTATGGATCACGCATCGATGCAGTAAAGCAGAACCGACCCTTCTGAAGGATGAAACCGAATATTGAACCGGTTAACCAGTAAAAGGATACCGTCGAAGATACTGTATTCAATAGAATGGCAATCACAATGATGATTCCAACAGTTAAAAAACCTAACGGAATCTGATTTTTTTTCTTCTTCCTTGGTGCGGCAGAACGCCTTGATGGAGTTGATGTATTTTGTTCACCCATTAGACCATACTCCTTTTTAAAAAATCTTTGCTATACTCTTAACAATCTCACAAATAGATGATAACATACTAATCATAAGTATCATTAATCGCAATCGTGAATCAATATAAGCAAATGTGATATCCATCTCCACGATATTGTTAAATTAATCCTAAGGGGGCAGTTCATGAATTTGATAGAAATGGATTATATTAGGGAAGTCATCGAGAACAAGAGTATATCTAAGGTAGCCTTGAACAAGCATATTTCCCAGTCTGCTTTGAGCCAGAACATCCAGAAGATGGAGAACGAACTCGGATATAAGCTGCTTGAGAGAAACAACAAGGGAGTTGTTCCCACAGGAGCGGGGCGGATTCTGTTCAAATATTCTGGGACCATCATCAGAATCTACGAAAAGATGATAGAAGAACTTGAAGCGCTGGACAAGAGTGCGGAGAATATCCGGATCAATGGATACAGGTCATTTATCGACTATTCCCTACCCTGTTTGCTGTACAAGGTAAAAAAGAAGTATTCCACCTACAATTTCAACATGTATACGAAGGCGGCCATGGACTCCATCAGTGACCTCTTTGATGACTTGACCGATATCTGCTTTGTTAATGAAGAACCCAAAGATGACAGGCTTGATTTCTGCAGTATTGGAAAGGAGAAAATCGTCCTGGTGGCAAATATCAATTTTTCTATTCCTGATGTGATCGATGTGGAATATCTGGAGAAGTGCGAAATGATTCTCCTTGACGATGAGTCACTTTCCGTAGGGAAGTTTCTTGAAAAAAAGCTGAAGCCTGTTGGCTTGTCCGTGGAAAAGCTGCCAATCATGTTTAAAGTGGATTCCATCCCTGCAGCCAAATCCTCGGTGAACAATCAGCTCGGCGTCTGCTTTTTGCCATATATGTCCATAAAAAAAGAACTGTATGAAAAACAGTTCAAAATAATAGAGGTCAGAAATTTTGATTTTGATTTTATCATTTATCTGGTTACACGAAAAAAATGCAATTGTAGCAAAGCCGTCAAGGACGTCTTCCAGTTCCTGAAAGACAGCGGAGATAAATATTTTTGCTAAGATAGAGATTCGCGGCATTTATGGAATGATATGGATCGAACCAAGGGGATTTCTCCCTAAAGCTTCGTTACGTTGATTTCCCAGACACCGTTGAGGACTTCCTCGATGCTGTAGGATAAATCGGATTTAGCCAGGTCCTCCTGGATATGTTCAATGACACAGCTGTGATCAACCACCATAAGGAAAGATTCCCCGGAATGCATGCGGTCAATTTCCTTGTGAAGCTTCAGTAATGGGATGGGGCAGATATCCCCGAAACAATCAATCTTTTTCATCAATTCATCACAATCCTTACATAGTCTGGCAACAGATAACAAAATAAGTATAACAAAACATCTAATCCAATTCAACATCGTGCAGGCGGGCAGACTTACTAAAAGGGGGTGCATTCATGGATTATTCGGTTATCATTCCGGTATATAACAGTTCCGATTCCTTGATGGAACTCCTTGGAGAAATAGACGCTTTCTTCAAAATGATTGGGAAAAGCCATGAAGTCATCTTCGTTGATGATTGCAGTAAGGATTGCAGCTGGGCGATCATCGAGGAATTTGCAAGAAGCAGACCGGATATCAAGGCCATCCGCTTCACTCGGAACAAAGGTCAGCAGTATGCTTTGCTCAAGGGACTTGCAATGGCGGAAGGAACTTTTGCGGTTACTATGGATGATGATCTGCAACATGACATCAACGACCTTCTGAAGATGATTCCCATAGCCGAAGAGGGTTCCGACCTTGTCTTTGGGATATATGAGGAGTACGGGTCCAGGGGCATACGAGCCTATGGGTCAAAGTTCATTGGGCATATCCTACGGTTCCGGTTCCGTAATCTAGGAAAGATGAGGGTCAGCAGCTTCAGACTTGTCCATAACTCGGTATTTTGCAAGGCATTGAAGGAAGAGAGGGCGTTCACGTATCTAAGCGCAGAACTACTTACGCACTGCAGGAGAGTAAGAAATGTCAGTGTGACAAGGCGGTCAAGAATCTATGGCAAGTCGGGGTACTCCTTTCGGAAATGCTTGTCCATAAGCCTTAAGATCCTATTCTATTACGGCAGGTACACCCAAGGTTTTTTCAGAAAGGTTGATGAGAATGAAGAGAATATTAATGGTTGGCGCGGGAAGTTGCCAGCTCAGCGCAATTAGAAAAATTAAAGAATTAGGTTATGAAGTGGTCGCAGCTGACTATAACGCCTGGACTGAAGCCAAGGAGCTGTCAGATTTTCAGGTGTTAGCCGATACCTTTGACGATGATGCTATCCTCAAGGCAGCGAAGAACTATGCCATCGATGGGATCATGACCACGGGGACGGATCAGCCGGTACTCGTTGTGGCAAAGACGGTGGAAGCCATGGGTCTTCCGGGATTCATCGGAACAGAGACGGCTTTGCTCGTCACCAACAAGAAGTTCATGAAAAGGAAGTTCCTGGAGCATGGCATAGCCACCGCAAAATTCGCCCTGGTCAAAAAAGACTTCAAGACTGCTGAACTGGAGGGAATGGTGCCACCCTATGTGGTCAAGCCCGTTGATTCTCAAGGACAACGGGGGATATTTAAAATACATGGCATCCAGGAAATCAGGGACTGCTTTGACGAAGTTCGCAGACACTCAAGATCTGATGAAATCCTCGTTGAAGAGTACTATAAAAACGAGGAGATTACGCTCAGCGGCTGGGTAACCCAGAGCAAGGTCAATATTCTCACCGTTACGGACAGGGTAACATTTCCATCGGATTCCCATATCGGAGTTTGCATCGCGCATGACAATCCGTCAAAACATCTGCCCAGGTACAGAGATGAGATTGTTGCACTGACACAGAAGATATGTCGGGTTTTCAGAATAGCTGAAGGACCAATCTACTTTCAGTTCCTAGTGGGTGACAACGGGATCCTTGTCAATGAAATCGCGTGCAGGCTCGGTGGAGCCTATGAAGATATCACGATACCGCTGTCTACGGGTATAGATGTGCTCAGGTTGAATATCGAGGGGAGCATCAATTCGACCTATGATCGGACATGGGCTAAGAAGTACCGTTTCGAACCTGAAAAGGCATGTTTTACGACCCAGCTCTTCTTTTGCAGGCCGGGTATCATTGCAACCATGACACCGCTCAAAGCCCTGAAAGAACTTCCTTTTGTCGTCGATGCAGGATATAACGTCCATGTAGGCGACTGCCTGAAGCAAATTGAGAATGCATCCCAGAGAGCAGGCTTTGTCATCTTGACGGGGAAGAATCCCGAAGCACTCCGGGAGAATTTCAGGCACCTGTCAGAAGTCCTGCGCATCGAGAACAGACAGGGAGAAAACCTCGTGTATACTTTGGGATAGTCTGGAGCGTAAAAGGTTGACGATTCTTCAGCGTTTCACTCTGGTGAACCTGTAAATGTAATAATCCGGACAGGCTTCGTGCCTGTCCGGATTATTGCATTGACGGAGAATGTCTGACTATGAAAGGCTGCTCTGTCAGGGGATGACTTTGTATACCCTTGTCTTCCAGGGATACGTCCCAGAATACCTAGATATTCTCATGGCATAGACTGGATTCTCAACCTCACCGACGAGTTCAGTGTGATTCTCGATGTATCCGAAGAGTTCCTCCATGTAAGAAGCGTTGACATAAAGAAAATCCCATCTGGGGTTGGTTTTTCGGATATAGTCCATCTCTTCGTGGAGAATGATATATCCGATACCGCGTTGATGGATATATGCCTGAAGGGAAATTTCCGATGCTTCAAGATAGCCCAGATTTCTGATGTCATAGAACTCATGGGGGTCAAATGCTTCGATGAGATTCAGGTTTGCAAGAACGACGGAACCATCCGGGACCAGGTTGTCAACCTCTGATATCATGGTTTCATAGGATTTCTGGTAAGGCCTGTTCGCCTGATATTCCGCAAGATCCCCATAGAGGTTCACCGAGATGCCTGCGAGCAATGCCAGGATCGCAAGAAAGATCCATCTGGAGTGACGCCAGGGGAGAGAGAGGGTGTCGATGAGGGAAAAAGCCATCATCAGTATGAAGGGAATCACAAAGACCACTGCGGTCTGGTTATATCGCCCGATGAACAGGAGACCTCCCACCAGGCAAGCGAGAGCAACATGAGGGAAGATCATGCCGTCTCTTTCCTGGGTGCTGGTAATTCGATTAAGAATCAATCGGAAGGGCAGGACAAGGGAGATGGCCAGCATGACAAGTTCAATCCGGATATCAAAGAGGTCATAGGTTCCGCCGATCTGATGGAAGAGCTTATACCAGTACCAGTAGAACCCCTCCAGTCTGCCAGTCATCTGGGCATCGATACCGAGGGAGGAGCCATACTGGAAATAACTGCTCAGAAGGTTCGGATTCCATTGGTACCCGATGATCAGATAAAGGGCTACCCCCAGAGTGGTCATTCCCACGAGTAAAAGGAAATCCTGCAGGGGCCTCTTCTTTTGAAAAACCTGCACCAGGAGGACGCCTGCGGTTACAAGACCAATGAGAAAGCTATTGGGGTGGATACCGATGGCGACCAATAGCACCATGCTCATCAGGAAGGCTGCCCTTCCTTTTTTCCAGGCAGTGGTTTTGATGGCGAAGTAATAGTTCAGCAGAAGGAAGAGCATCACCAGCATGTCCTGTCGTCCAAATCGGGAGCTGTAGAGGAATTGGACATTGAGCCCCAGTGCTATGGTGCTGAGGACAGCAATGTTTTTTGACTTAAGTTGTTCTTCCATAATCAAGTGGAAGACTAAGAGGGCACAGGCACCTGAAACCAATGAGACCAGACGCACGGAGAAAATGCTGCTTCCGAGGCAAAGAAAGAATAAGGCTTGAAGGGAATGGAAAAACCACCTGAAAGGGTGGATGATTCTGGGATAGAGATCATAGAAGGGCTCCGTTACAAGGAAGGACCGCTTGAGGACCATCTCATCCGTAAGGCCTCTGAGCCACAATTCATCAGAGTGAACGAAAGGGAAGTCCATCAGGGTAAGGAGATTCACTGCGAGAAAAAGTAGGATGAACATATAAACAACTTTACGGGCATTTTTCTTTCCCATATATTACCTCCCAGACCATCGAATAATCCTATGATAATCCAATGTAGCGATTCTGTACAGAAAACCTTTCTGATATTGTTAAAATAATGTCATAACATTAAGGAATATAGTATAAGCAGATGCGATAACTACATAGGGTCGCAATGCATTATAATGATACCAGATTGATGCGTTTTCTTGCATTAATAGTAGAAAATGTAACAAATAACTCCAAAGCAATCTCACAAATTCGTTTAGGAGGGAATTATGGCAAAAAAACAATTGTCAATCGGACTTTTAGTTTTCTCGCTATTCATCATGCTCACATTAAGTGCATGCGGTATCGATACGACATATCCAGGTACCATGAATGTCGTTGAAGCTTTAAAAGTCGGAGAAGAATATTTGTCCAGCCCAAAGGTCATCGTTATTGATGCCCGTGGACAGGAAGCTTATGATAAGGGACATCTGAAGGGCTCTATCCAGCTTTCCCCAGCGGGACTGGTTGTAGAAACTCCCGTTCCCAATACATTGGCTGCCAAGGATCAGGTTGAAAAGATCCTTTCTGATAAAGGCATTTCGAATGACAGCGTCGTGTATATCTACGATGAGAACGGTGGCGTAAATGCTGGTCGTGTATGGTGGACATTGAAGGTCTACGGTCACGAGAATGTCATGATTGTCAACGGCGGTGCTTCAGCACTGGTTAACGAGGGACTTGTTATCACCAAAGACGTACTGGCAACAACCAAATCAAAATATGTCGCCAAAGAAGCAGACCAATCGATGATGGTAACCTTCGAAGAAGTCAAGGCACAGGCAGAGTCCCCAGCGGAGAACGTCAAAATCCTTGATGTAAGGTCTGTTGCGGAATACGAAGCCGGCTTTATTCCAGGGGCGATACTGTATCCCCACACGAAGAACCTTTATAAGGATGGAACCTTCATGTCCAGCAGGGATATCGGGTTGTTCTATAAGGACCTGGGACTGGAAAAAGACGAAACTATAATCCTCTATTGCAAAACATCCTTTAGAGCGACTCAGACAGCAGCTTTGCTTCAAGAGGCAGGCTATGAAAACGTGAAGATCTATGACGGAGCTTGGCTTGAATGGGAATCGAAGATGGGTGTTCAAGCGCCTGCGGAGAATATGACTCCGGTAAATGAATCAGACGGATCATAATTAATATATTTTGGAGGAAAAAAGATGAAAAAGAAATGGCTGGTAACAATTCTAAGCCTTATGATGGTCTTTACCCTGAGTGCTTGTGGAACGTCAACAAAGACACCAGGCAGCATGAATGTAGAGACGCCTGCGGAGACAGCTGCAGAAACTCCTACAGAAGTAACAGAAAAAGTGGACATGAACACCCTTGTCAGCGACTACTTCAAGAACATGCCCGAGCACATCTATAAGATAGACCAGGCGGAATTTGTGAAGATGGTTAAAAATGAAGAAAAGATGACCGTCCTTGATATCAGAAGTGCAGAAGACTATGCAAAGGGACATGTGAAGGGTGCAGTGAACATGCCTTGGGGAACGGCAATCAGCGATGGTCTTAGCACCATACCTGCAAATCTTCCACTATTCGTATATTGTTATACTGGACAGACTGCAGGACAGGCTGTCTTGACGCTGAACCTGGCAGGATTTAAAGCCAGAAGCGTGAATCTTGGTTGGAACCTCGGAATTTCAAAGGTTGATGGAATCGCTGATCTCACAGTCACTGAGGTAGCGACATTAACTGGAACCACCACAAAAATTGAACCAGCAATCCAGACTGCACTTGATAAATATTATGCAGGACTTGCTGCCGTTTCAGAGACCAAGTACAAGAACTACAAGATTTCTGAAGACGATCTGAAGGCTATGGTTGATGCCAAAGATGCTTCGATCTCCATCTTGTCCATTAGAAAAGCGGAAGACTTCAAGGCAGGACATATTGAAGGTGCAACCAACATACCTTTTGGAAAAGATATGGCTGATTCCTTCAGCACCCTTCCTAAGGACAAGACCATCGTCGTATATTGCTACACTGGCCAGACTGCAGGACAGGCTGTAGCAGGTCTCAGACTAATGGGATTTGACGCAGTTTCACTGAATGGTGGAATGGGAACAGCGGCCAATGCACCATCAGGATGGGCAAACAAGGGATTTCCAGTAGTCCAGTAGCAAACATCTGAATATCTCAAAATCCTAATATTAAAGGGTGCCTTTCATGATATGATTGTGAAATAGCACCCTTTATTATTGATGAATATTTGTAAGTGGGGGATATTATGAGCGAAAATTTGGAATGGATACATTTGAATGAACCATTTATGGATAAAGAAATCCTTGGTAATACGCTAGATAGGATGAGCAAATTTCCCTTCAGCAATGGGTCGAATTTGGATTTTCTTATGGAAAGCTTCAGAAATACAACACTGTACCATAATGTCGCAAGGACCTACTTCCTGAGGTCCGCTACCAACGCCCTTGAGGTCGCTGCGCTTGCGATGGATATCAGGAAGGATGACGAGATTATCATGCCTTCCTTCACCTATGCTGCCACAGGTAATGCTTTTGCCCGCCAGGGAGCAAAGATTGTCTTTGTCGATATCGAGGAGGATACGCTGAACATTGATCCAAAGAAAGTCGAGGAAGCCATCACAAGTAAGACTAGAGCGATCATTCCGATACATTACGGCGGAATTGCTGCTGATCTGCGTTCCCTTCAGAGGATTGCCAGGAATTGTGGCGCACTGGTCCTGGAAGACGCGGCCCACTGTATAGATGCTTCCTTTGAAGGAAGGGCATTGGGAACAATCGGGGATTTGGGCTGTCTTAGTTTCCATCACACCAAGAATATTACCTCGGGTGGAAGTGGCGGATGCCTCTTGGTGAACAATCCATCTTTTCTGCAAAGTGTTGACGAGATTGTTCACCAAGGGACAGATCAAAGCGCTTTCCTGAATAAAACCAATCCAAAGTACAAATGGCAAAGAATTGGTGGTGAATTTGACATGACAGGTTATTCCATGGTCTATCTGGCAGAATCTTTGAAAAAGCTTGGCAAGGTCACAGAAAGAAGGCTTGAGATTTGGAACAGCTATATGGCTGCATTTAAGCCGATAGAAGAAAAAGGATACCTGAGGTTAGCAAGGCGACCAGAATATGCGAACAACAATGGACACATCTTCTACCTGCTCCTTCCTTCCGAAGGAATCAGGAATGATTTGAAAAATTTCCTTAATGAAAGGAAAATTGAGGCATTCAGCCATTATGAACCACTGCATGATACGATTATTGGAAGAACCGTTGGCGTTGCCAGAGGAAGCCTTAGCAAGACGAACGAGGTCAGGGATAGGATTTTAAGGCTCCCGATCCATTTCAATTTGTCACTGGAGAATCAACAGAGGGTCATCGATAGTGTGTTTGGTTTCTTCAAGCTAATGTTTTGAAAAAGAGTGGATTCTTGTTAGGACAAAACCTTATAAACCAATAAACACCGGAGTATTTGAGACTGTTTATCAGCCATTGACTCCGGTGTTTTACATTCCAAAATATCTGTCACATCCCTAAGCAGAGTGGGATGTGAAGTTATAAAAGAACCTATTTTGTTTTAAGGCGAATTCAAATGATATCACACAAGGAACAAGCGATAACGGTTTACTTAAAAATTCTGAGTATGATTAAAAAGAGTATAGATGGTCATTCCATTCTTACTCTTTTGGTTACAATCATTCTCATGAAACGAATCTTCCGATCTCTTAAAAATAATAAGTGCCTTTATTGTCTAAAGAGTTAAGGTTTAATTCTATTGACCAGCAGATCAAAAGCAACCTGGTTCTCTTGGATGAATTTATGAAGCTGGCTTAATTTCAGCTCGCCATCCCTGTACTTCTCAAGTTCTTGTATTACTGAAACTTCATTGGTACCTAGATTATTTCGTAATTCTTCATTCATAGTTTCGAGAATCTTATAATAAAGTTGCTTATTGCGTTCTTCTAAGGTAATGTCTACAAATCCATAACTGTTTAATCTCGTGATGACCTGTTCAATGGTTGGATTTTTCACTCGTTCATACCAGTCGGCAAATCCTCGGATTTGCATGCTGTTTTCTGACACCCCATTCTCAGGAACCTCAATTGCTGGTGTTCCATCAGTTGCCCAACGGATGGTGATTTTATCGTCTACATTTCGATATCCGGATTTTGGGGAAATATAGTCGGTGTAGAGACCTAGGTTTATTTCTTCTATGCTTTGGGAATCGAGTTCCTTCCACGTGCTTTGGGATACAATTCGATATCCTCTAAAAATCTTATCAAATAACATTTTTTCTTTCCTTCCTTGACTACAGAATTACGTTGCTTTCAGTTTTTTTAATATTTCTTTCATGTTTAATCTCTACTTATCATTTTGAAAAGATCTGCCGATAAGCTGAATCATTTGTTCTAATCGTCTGATCTGATTCTTCAAAAATCCAAAATGATTCTTAAAAAATTAATAACCCACTGTAATAGTATATCTTATAAGAGAAAGATGACAAGGGCTGAAATGTGAACATTGCCAAAGGGTATTGTGATTTTAGCATAATGATTTTTGTCGAATTTATATTTGATAATTATCGTTTTGGCACTATAATGTAATAGCTGAAGTAAGATCTTGATATGCTTGGTCATGATTTGAAAATGACTGAAAAGATGAGAGGTGTTACATGAGCAAGTACAGTTTTATGGCGATGAGATGAAGGGAAAATTGAAAATGATAAATTTGGATAGATCAAATAAGCAGATAAAAACGACTCTGGATGAATTTCAAAAAATTATGTGGGAGAAGAGCGCGAATATCACAAAATTGCTTTCGTATGCCACAGCATCCAAGGAGTATGATGAGATTCTCGTTGAGTTCTATGAAAGTAAAGGGCTGAAGGATTATCAGATGGAGATCAGTGCCGATGCGATTACTGAAATGCCGTTCAATAAGAAAATTGATCTGAGTTTTATG
>Ga0209100_1001088_pt1 | contig 19760 bp, 14 predicted proteins | sample lystaG_FD_185480 | JGI IMG/M metagenome (GOLD analysis project Ga0209100, IMG submission 185480) | Glacier valley bacterial and archeal communities from Borup Fiord, Nunavut, Canada, to study Microbial Dark Matter (Phase II) -... | ecosystem: Environmental > Aquatic > Freshwater > Ice > Glacier ...
TAGTGCGCACCGTTGGCGACAGCGGACAGCGAGACGGACGCTTGGCCAGAGGCCACGGTCTGGGTCATGCCGACCTGAGTTGCACCCTCGAAGAACGAGACGCTACCAGCGGAGGCGGTAGCCACCGAGGAGTCGCTCGCCTTCTTGACCGTCGCGCTGAGGGCAACTGCGTTGCCCGTGGCGCTAGCCGTGAGGGAGGTGGTGGTTCCGATCGCCGGAACTGCAGCAGCCACTACACTCCAGTTCGCACCAGACTGGTTAAGCGTCAGCGAGAAGTACGGTGAGCTCGCCTTTGCTGTCGCAATGCCCTGGTCGCTGGCGAAGCAGTAGACGCGAAGCTCGAAGTTTCCATCTACCAGATTGGCCGAAGCCAGGGTTAGGTTGGAAACGTAACCGTTCGTTGCAGCCTGTACGCGGTCAACCGAGATCGGCAGGGTGCCGAAACCCCACTCGCCATAGGCGTTGCCCGGGTTGGACTTAATGGGCGAACGCACCAACGACACGTTTGAATTGATTGTTCCCTGCACTACCGAGGTGATGCTGGCAGCCTGGTATCCAGCCGGGCAAGCCTGGTTGGTGGACAGGGTGTTGAGGAACGGGTCATCCGCAACCCCGCCGGTAGACGGCGTGATCGTGATGGTTCCGCTAGGGATGACTGCAGCCTGGGCAGCCTGGGCAAGACCCAGGCTACTGAACATGACCGCCGCGACGACGGCGACCGCTGCAACTTTTTTGGGGGTGTTCATTGCTTTCCTTTTCTTGTGATTTGGGTTGAATCGACTGAGAGGGAGAGTTACTTGGCGGTGCGGTAGCCACCGGCGATAGTGGTGACACCACAGTTGCTTGCAACGGCGAAGCCGAACGACTTGATGATCGCTTGGCCAGCCGTGCTGCACACGGTCGAGGCGGAGCCCACGAAGGTGCTCGCAATAGCCGACTCACCGAGACGCGAGGTCTGAACCACGTTGTACACGGTGCGCTTGATTGGGAAGGACGAGTTGAGGGTGAGGGTCGTTCCGGCCAGCTGGAACGGGTTCACCGTTGCTACCTTGCCCAGCACGGAGTTTCCACGACGCTCGACCACTGTTGCGGTGGTGATCGACGAGTAGCGCCCCTGAGCGATGTACTGAGCGATCGAGTAGGGCATGACATCACCGTTACCGGTCAAGGCGCGCCCGTCGTGCTCTTCAACTGTGTTGTTGCGGCTCGTGACGCAGGTCGGCAGTGTTGCCTCCGTGAGACCGACCTGTCCCAGCCAAAACGAACGCGTACCCGAACCCGCTTGCGGAATCAGGGGCACGATCGTGATGTCGTTGCCGCCCGCGTCCGAGAAGGACGTGACTCGACAGTTGTAGATGTTGCGAAGGTTGAACGGGAAAACACCACCAACGGCAGTGTCCGTAGCTGCCGTGCCGAGCGGGACGTCCGTCGGGAACGCACTCGCACCGTTGTAGGCGTAGGTGACCGCGTCAGTGGCGAACGGAATATACGTGAGGTCGCTGCCCGGATAGGCGGACGAGGGGCCAGATGAACTGCGCGCGTAGTCCAGCTGACCGGCGATGTTCACGAGGTTGTACAAGTTGGAAGCGGAACCAGTTGCCGACTGGGTCAGGGCATAGACCCCGTCTCCCGAGCCGTTCGGACGCTTGAAACTCGGACCACCGGCCGTTGTCTGGATGGTGGCGCTTCCAACGGCGTTCCACGAGCCAACAACGCTGGGCGCGAGGCTGGTAAGACCGCCGACGACGTCCTGCGTTGTGTCGGATCCGGCACCCGCAAGGGTCGGGAAGGGCGGCGTCGTCGGGTCTGCCTGGGCGGGCAGGGCGCCAAACGCGATCGCCGCAATTGCGAGCGAAGCAACCGCGCCGAGGCGCAGCTTGGTGTTCTTGTGCATTTTCCAACCTTTTTTAGGATGCCCCTGTATTCGGCCCAACTGGACCTGGTTGCCACCCCAGCTATCGGGACTGGACTTTCTCTCGGGACGGAGCTGTGAAGATCCCGAAGGAAATCTGTGTCAGATCGCACGCCTTCCCCGGAAAAGGAGAGGTGCAATCAAGAGTCCGAGCACCCCGACCACCAGGGCGACCGCTAGTGCGTTGCTGGGAATCGGCGAGACGCTCGAGGCAGGCGTGAGGGCATCATTTGCTTTGTCCACTCCGGGCGTCACCGACTGGGTGCCCGCCCCTTGAGCTCCTGCCACTTGACCGGCAGCAGACTCAGCCCCGCGGCCTGCTTCGTAGGTGTCTTGCGCAATCCCCCCGCCCGATTGCGAGGACGTAGACGCCGTCGTCTCGGCGGGGACATAGTTCTTTATCAACTTGATGGTCTGTTCTGCCTGCCCGAGGAGGGTGTTTGTGAGCGGCAGGTACCCTGCTGGAAGCTGCCCGAGCGCCGAACCTGACACCTGACCAGAGGTCGTCACCTGGTTGAGCATGGAGGCGACGCTCGTGCGGCTACTCGCGGTGCTCTTCGTGAGGTTCACCATTGCGTAAGTCACCATCGTGAGCGGGTATCCGTCGCCGGTGACTTTGCTCGGGTCGACCTGTTTCACGGTGTCGAGCGCAGTCGGCTCGAGCGCAGTCAATGACGCGGCGAATCGATCGACCGAGGGGTCAGCCACTTTGGTTGAGTTCGGCAATTGCAGCGTCGCCGTGCTCAGTCCGTAGCGAATGGCCGAAGGACTGTCCGTAATCGTGATAATGAATTTCCGCCCTGGCGATTGAGCTCCGCTTCCCACCCAGTCCCCGATCTCGCCGGCCGAATTAATCTTCGAAGGGTCCCAGGAGGTTCGGGAATTGGTGTTGGCGCGAAAGGCCTGCCGAGCTCCACTGAGCAGACTGTCGGTATACGGCGCGAACTGCAGCGAGTCGAAGCGCGAGCGTTCTCCAGTTAGCTTCAACGGAACCTTGCTCTCGTCGTCTTTTGGCAGCACGTCCAGCGGGGCCGTCGACAGGCTTTGCGGGGTTCCGTCGATATTGGTCTGACCGACATCCCGCATTACGTGGTTTCCGTTGGCATCGACGATGAACTCGCCATTGTCATCGAAAGTCGGCACCTTGGCGCCGGCGTTGCCCAAAGGGAGGTAATAAGGATTGACGGTCATTCCTCCGGGAGCCGGCGCCCCGTTGAGGAAGGCGACCGCATCGGCGTCGGCCTGAATCCATCGCCACACCTGGCGAAGCGCGTCCGCCCCCGACGGACCGGGGAGCACGAGAGACGGCGTATAGATGAACTGAAGATAATTTGTTGGGTTGAGCGCCTTGAACTCGGGATCCAGATAGAGGAACGTGGTCTTCTGGTTCTGTTCAGGCAGATGCGCAATGTTTTTGGCGGGATCGGAACTGCTCGTCGGCACCGTGAACGGGTAAGACTGGGTGAGCAGCTTGGCCATCAATCGGGGCGAGAGCACCATGTGTTCTTGCCTGCCGTTGCCGAACTCGGCATTGAAGGCGATCGCGACACCTGAGATCGCCGCCGGAGCATAAGCGAGTTTTGTCTTCGCTAGCGTCTGACGATCCTGATCGTTGTCCAAACCTCCCGCGCTGAGCGGAAGTCCGCTGAAGCCGACGGGAGCCAGCCCATCCAGGATTTGCGCTCGGGCTGTGGCGTCGGAGTTTGTGGAAAAGCTGTAAGTGGTGCTGAGCGAGCGGCACAGATCGGGCTGCCACGAGCTCATAGCCCCGACCATCAGCTGCGAGCCGATGACCTTGACCTCAGAACCACCCACGACACAGCCGGAGCCGGTCTTCACGAAGTCGAGCGGGACGACAATTCGGTTGTCCCAGTAGTCACACTTCGGGTTTATCGGACTTCCACCTTGATAAGAGTTCGGACGGCCCTTTGTGTAGGGCACAGATCCGGCGTCCGGATCGAGCAGGCTGCTGCATTGGGCTCCATCGCCGCCAAAGACAGTGCCGCGCGGCACCACGACGAGCCAGCAGCGCAGGTGCCCCTCACGACCACAGCCCAGCTGAGGCGCCTGGTCGGCACTCTGCGTCTCGAAGTCGAAGGCTCCTGTCCCGTCAGCCGCGATGCGCGCGCTGGTTATCTCATTCGTTGTGGTGGGACCGAGAACGTCGAGCAGTGCGTTCTTGACCACTTTTTTACCATCGATCGAGACGAATTGGTTCTTCCCCGTATAGGTCGTGCCGTCAAAAGTCGTGAAAGGCACATCAAAAGTCGTCGGGTTGTACGGGTTGTTGTCGATCTGCGCGACCCGCAACGCGTTGTCCGGGTAGACAGAACTGCCGAGACCGTTGTTTCCCGCACCAGATCGGCCGCCCCATTGGCACGTCTGCCGGAAGTCAGCGGCGGCTGGATCGCCCCAGCACTGCATGGCCTGAACATAGTTCTTGACGTTGTTGCCGAAGTCCGGCGATGACTGCGTGCCGGCAAAGCCAGTGACGGAGACGCGAACGGCCTGATCGATCAACCCGGTTGTCTTCGAGACGCTGATACCCAGGTTTTTGAACTCTGGGTAGTGAGGGCTCGTCGTGGATCGAGTCGGCTGGAAGGCGGAGGCCGCCGAAGTGTCGGCCGTCCATTTCACGTCCAAGCCGACCGCAGCAGCAGCGGCAGCGGCAGCCCCAGAAGGCTGCGAAGTGATTGACAATACCGGGCCCGCGAGGAGCACCAGACACACGATTGAAGAGACTCGCGAGAGGTGTACGCCAAGGCTCTGCTTGCGCTTAGCCTGGGGCAATGTTGACATGACCATGACGCTACGAGACCTCTCGTTGGGCAACTGCACGACCACGTTTCCTGAAGAAGTCAAGGACCTTAACGTTTGGATTTTTGATCATCGCCGCGACGGATACAGACACACGGGAGGGGCGACGCCCGCGGCGCGGCGCCACGCCAGGCGCGGTGGCGCGACGACGTGCCACAATCGGCGGCAGCAACATCAGGAGAAGTGCGGCAACGGCCGCCAGCACCATTGGGAGCAGGGCGGGCAGTGGAATCCCGCGGCCCGGTATGTCCAGCGGCACACCCGCGATCACCGGGCTGCCAGCGCTGGCGTTCGACAGACCCACGGCATCTCCTGACGTCGATGCCGCTTCAGTGGAGACAGTCCCTCCGGAAGAGGCTGCAGATCCTGCAGCGCCTGCGGGGGCGCCTGCTGGGGGGCCCGCGGCGGCGCTTCCACTCTTCGCGCCCGCCGCGGTCGTGCCGCGCGTAGCGCCGGAACCTGCTGTTGCCACATCCGCCGCTCCTCCCGTACCGGTGAGGCACTGGTCGGCCCCACGCTTGTCGCAGGCCTGGGGCTGCGGAGCGTTGTTGGCGACCTTGTTGGTGCCATCGGGCGAGAATGTGGGGTTATTGCAACTACTCACATTCTTGTTCTTCGGATTGCCACCCGGGATCTTCTGCACCTGCTCCAAACCCGCCTGTGCGAGGTTGATGGGCAGCGGCGAGTAGCCGAGTACCTCGGCCTGCTGCTGCCCCTCGCAGAGGAAGTAGGAGGCGAAATCAGCCAACGTAAGGCCCTTATTCTCAGTGAAACTGCCCTCCAGCGCGGTCGGCACGATCATGTAGGAATAGGACGACAAGGGGTAGGTGCGGCTATCGGCATTGCCGTACACGCCTTTTAGGTTGGCCGTCAGGTAGTCGGGAGAATTGGAGTCCTTGTTGATCACTGCGGCCAGGAGCGAAACGGCGACGTTGGATGCGGTCGGCTCGGTGTAGTAACCGGCTGCGTTAAGCACCTTCGCGACCGGAAAACGCGCATTGAGGGCGTAGGACTCTTCGACGTAGGTGATCGATCCGACGGACTTGGACTGCGCAACAAAACCAGCGACGCCGTTGGAGCCCTGCTGACCGATGAACGCGGTTCCCGAGACGATGGGATAGTTCGACGTGATGCCGCAATTCTTGCGGCCCGCTTTTGCACAGTAGGCATTCCAGACAGAGGGATATGTCGCGCGCATCCAACTCGTCAACTGCGCTGTCGTCCCCGATCCGTCCGATCGCACGACCGGAACAATTCCGACCCCGGGCAAGGCGAGTTTGGGGTTATCGGCAGCGATCGCAGGGTCATTCCATTTGGTGATGACGCCAGTAAAGATCTTCGCCAACACCTCCCCCGAAAGCCGCAGGTTAGTCACCCGCTGGCCGCCGATAACGAGGTTGTACATGAAGGCCGTGCCACCGGCCACGATCGGCACATAGGCGAATTGACGGGTCGGGCGAGGATCAGGGCTGTCGCTGCCGGCCAGCTGGTAGGGAATCTCCGAGACGCCGAAGTCGACGGTGCCCTGCGAGAAGAGCTGGCGGCCCGCGGACGAGCCCGAGTCGTCGAAGGTGACCTTCCAGCGGTAGTTGTCGAAGACGTTGCGGATCCACTGCTGCAGGGCGTTGGCCGACCAGGTGGAGCCAGCCCCGGCGACGGGGTAATAGGTGGATCCGATGGCTGCAGTCGCGCTGGAAGCGCTGACGAGGGAGGGCGCGCTGCCAATCGTGGCCACGAGCAGGACGATCATGATGGTGCGCACGCTTCGGCGAATCGCCCTGCCGGTGCGGGACTGGGAACGGCTCACGCGTCCGGGTCCTTTCTGGTTGGCCCTGAGTTGTCGGGTGCGGGTGGAGTCGAGTTTGGGCTGGGGTCCGGGCTTTCCTGGGGGGCTTTCGAGCCCCTGCGGAACCGGTTTATGGCAGCGCTCGGCTTGGGGAGTAGGCGCGATTCGCTCAGCTGCCGTCGCCACGTCCGCGCAGCCCGGGCCTGTTGAGCTGTAGCTTCCGCAACAGCTGGCGACACTGGCGCGATTGTCGCGACGGTGAGACCGACCGCCGCCGAGTCCGCCACAGCGGTACCGGACCGCGTTGCCGCGGCCGCGGGCAGCGCCCGGGGATGTGCCTGGCGCACCGTAGAGGTGGGAACACGCAGCTCACGAGCGCGGTATCGGTAGCCATCGTCGCGGGACTGCCGGGCCCTGGCTCGCTGCTGCCGTGCACTCAAGACGCCCGGACCACGACCGCCGATCGCGCGTGCCAGGACGAACAACAGCAGCACGAGCACCATGAGCACGGCGGCGGTACCGAAGCCCCGCGCGATCATGTTGTTCTCGGGCGACTTGACGAACGTGAAGGTGGTCAGGGGCAGAGAGGTCATGGGGCCGCTGAACGGATTGACGTTGAGAAACGTGGTGGCCCCTGCGGTGAGCAACACTGGCGATGTCTCACCGATGCCGCGGGCCGTGCCGAGGATGATCGCGGTCGTGAGCCCGGACCGGGCAGTCGGCAGGGTGACGGTCCACACCGTTCGCCAGGTAGAGGCGCCGAGCGCGCGCGCCGCTTCTTTTAGGTTTCCGGGAACAAGGCGAAGAACGACATCCGCGGATCGGATGATGATGGGAAGCATCATCACGGTGATGGCGAGAGAAGCCGCAAAGCCGGAACGGTTGAAGCCGAGGAACACGATGATCGTCGCGTAGATGAACAGGCCGGCGACAATGGACGGAAGGGCCGTCATGGCTTCGACGACCGTGCGTACGAAGCGGGCATAGCGCCCGGGGAATTCACTCAGGAAGACCGCCGTGAGGAGGCCGAGCGGGATGCTGATGGCAAGCGCGATCGAGATCATGATCAGCGTGCCGAGAACGGCATGGATTACTCCGCCCTGGGTCAGCGGATCGAGCGGCCCGGCGTTACTCATGTCCTGGGTGAAGAAGTTGAGATGGCCGAGCGGTCCAACTCCTCGACCCACGGTGTAGATCACGACCGAAAAAAGCGCGAGCAATAGAAGGAAAGCGAGCGAATTGACAAAGACAGCGACGATGCGATCCCGAACCGTCTGACTGTTTTCATCGAACGCAGTGAGGATGCCGAAAAGCAGGAGAAAGAGCACGTAGGCCACCAGGACGAACCCGAGTACACCCTGAAGTGGCAGGGCATAGAAGAACAGCCACGCGGTGAAGCCGATAGACGCGAACGCTGAGCCCAGTAGGCGAATGACATCGACCGTGCGAATGGTGGCGGTCGACCGGCGCAATTCTGATGCCGGGGGTGGGGTATCCACAGGGATCCAGGTGCGAGCACCCTCCCTCGGCACCGCGGTTTCCTCGGTTGCCATCGGCGACAGCGGCGTATCGAGCACGGTGGTCATCAGTTGGTCTCGTTTCCGGATCGGCTGCGACCGATGATCGTTGAGGCGATGAAGTTGACGATGAGTGTTATGACGAACAGGGAGAGGCCGGCCGCCATGAGCGCCGAGATCTCGAACTTGGAGGCCTCGTTGTAGCGCAGAGCGATCAGCGCCGAGATCGAATTGGCGCCCTTCTCAAGAATGTGCGGCTGGATCACGAACACCGGCGAGATGATCAGGAAGACCGCGATGGTCTCCCCCAATGCGCGCCCGAGGCCCAGCATGGTGCCGCCGATGATGCCTCCGCGGCCGAACGGCAGCACGACGCTCGAGATCATGCCCCACTTCGTGGCACCGAGGGCCAGCGCTCCCTCTCGCTCACCGATGGGAGCCTGGGTGAACACTTCGCGCATGATCGAGCTCGTGATGGGCGCCACCATCAGCGCGACGACGATGCCGGCTATGAAGGTGGATGCCGCGAATGCCGTGGGGCTCGCCAGCGGGTCGTTCTGGTCAAAGCCGTCGACCGAGAAAATCGGAATCCAGCCGAGGTAGGTGGAAATCCATTGCGAGAGCGGTTGCACATTGGGGCTGAGGAAGAACAGCCCCCACAACCCGTAAACCACACTCGGGACCGCTGCCATGAGGTCGACAATCGTGACCAGCGCATTCTTGATTTTGGCTGGGGCGTACTCGCTGATGTAGAGCGCAGTTCCGAGAGAAAGGGGGAGAGCAAACGAGATGGCCGTGAGCGCAATGAAGAATGTGCCGCTTAAGACAGCGGCGATGCCGAATTTGCCCGAGTTCGGGTCCCATGACTGTTCGGTGAGAAAGGAAGGACCGGCAACTTGGAGCGCCTGGAAGCCCTGATAGAGCAGGAACAGGCCGACCAACGACATGACCGTAACCACAATCGTGCCGCTCCCGCGGGCGATCCAGCGAAACGCGACATCCGGCCCATCGCTCGCCGAGATCAGACGCCGCGGCTTGTCGGTGCCCGTCACATCGTGTGATTCGATGACTTCGGTACGCGCGCCGCTCTCGTCAGTCGCTACAGACGTGCTGACCGGTGCGCCAGAGCTTCCCGCGCTAGAAGACACGACAACCTTGAAACTGGGGTGTCCTGGACGAGCCCTCAGGGGCCGGTCTGCGGGGAAAATCGGTGGAAGAATTTGGGGGGTCTACCGACACGGGAGGGCTGCTTTCTTACTCGGGTATCTCCCCCGAAGAGGAGCAGGCCTAGTAAAAGAGCCAATCCCTAACCACGCACCTCGCGCACACGAACGTCAACGTGACGGTAGGTGAACAGTGAGTGTCGGCGACTTCGATCCTCCGGTCACCAAGACCCGGAGAAGTTGAAGAGGGCGCCCACACTTCGCTGCTGACCCAGGCGCTCGAACGTGTCGTCGACAAATCCACAGGTACGTCGTGCCCTCGACAGCCAACGATTTGGCAGGTCAAGCTGGACGAGCCTCCAGAATGCGGCACAGTCGCTCCGTGGCGCGGGAGGTTGCGGCGCTTTGGCGCTTGTTCATACGTCGGTACTTTCCCGTTCATTCACATGACCTACCTTTCCGAAAATGAAATCCTTGACTGCCGTAGTTGCGATCCCCGTCGTGCTTTTTTTGGGAGGGTGCACATCCGCACAGCCCATAGCCGTTTCGTCGCCCTTGTCACCTCCGACCTCTTCGTTGCCTTTGCCGTCGCCGTCGCTCCAAGACTCCTCACTCGGCCCGGTTGCTCCCGACACAACGATGGTGATCAAGGCAAATGCGACTGCCGCCAATGGATCGAAGGTGACATTGGAAATGCGAGTTCGCCAGTCTGTCGCGGTTGACGACATCGGCTCCCGCACCGTCCCCGACGCTCTCGTCACGGCATGTGGACAGCTGATACCTCTGGCGGCATTCACCTCAGACAATTGGAGTTTTACCCGCGTAAACATCTCCGCGATTTCAGCTTCGGGCGACTGGCCGGCCGACGCTCGGATCACCGTGCGCCCGCTCGCGACCATCGCACCAATTGCCTCTATGAGCTTTCTTTCAGAGGCCAGCGGAGCCAGCGGATCGGAGCAGTGCCAGCTCGACAAGTATGTCGCCGCTGCAGGCAAAGGGGCCGTGAGCATCGGGATCCCGCATGACGCACAGACCGGCGCCAACCAGTTCACCGGCTGGGCGTCGCACTCGTTCGGCTTTTCCGCCTCAGCAGGAGTTATCCTGTCGGCGTGCTCGATCCAGGTGACCCAGAATGGCGACCGGCTCGGCGGCGCCAGCATATCTCAGACTCCAGCTGCAGGCGACTGTGTCAACGCGGTCAACTCGGAGAAGCCGGCGTACTAGTGAGCATCACGGGAGGAATCGCCCTCTGATCCAACTGCTTGTTATTTGCATTGGCCCCACGGGGCTAGATGCAACAAACCCGAGGAACGATCGAGTGGACTTCGTACGAGATCCTCCCGGCGAAGCCCGAACCGCTTTTTCCACGTCGAGATCGCAGCACGCTTCGCCCACTGATTTCGTACCGGGCTCGCTGAAAACGAGAACGTTCCCTCGCTCGTAGTACAGCCGTTCGACGACCGCATTGGATCCTGTCAAGTATTGAATCGGGCCCTCAGACCCACTAGCTGCTTGCTACTTGCTACTTGCTACTTGCTACTTGCCCATTTGCGCGGCAAGAGGTCGCAGGTTGGATCATCGTCAGTGGACTGACGTCCCGGTCGCCACCTCAGAGCGCAGCATGCTCATGGTGCCCTCGGTGGACCTCTGGGTCGATCGGGCGGGCGCCTGCCGCGAGGTGGGAGCTGAACAGCGAGAGCTCGGCCAACTCGATGGCATTGCGGCGATCCCGCTCCGTGGCGTACCAGCGCGAACAGATCATCTCGACCTCGCCGTCGAGCAGGGAATACCAGCCGTACTCGCCCCGGCGCTGGTGGCTCGTGAGCACGATCTCGCGCTGTGCGGTCGAGGTGCTCGTGGCGAGGGCATCCGCCTGCGCGTCTTCGAAACGCTCGTAAAGATTGGCGCTTCTGGCGAGCATCCGGTTGTTGGCGGAGACCAGGTGCCAAACCACGATGCATTCGTCAAAGCCGGATGCCACGGAGTTGACGACGCGTGGACCATGGCCGACGACGCGATCGAAGTGTTCGATCCACCGCTGGAGTTTCGGGCTCCGTGCTGTTGCAAAGCGCATAAAGACTATGCGAGAACCGACAGTCATCGTCCGGATTCCTTCGTGCTCGGGTAAGCACCCTCTGGGGGCACGAGAGGATTCAACGGTTCGCGCTTGAACGAGTGCCCTCAAAATCATTGCCAGCAACCTGCGCGCAGATGAACAACAGGAGTTGAATCTTCAGCAGGCTGAACTTCTTAAAGTGGAAGACTCTTTTTGCCCATCGGTCGAGGCTCGTACCGGCCGACGATGATGTTGTTCGGCACGAGCGCGATCCACGAGTACAGCGACCACACTGCACCGAACGCGAAACGGACGGGGATAGACAGGAGGAAGACGATCGGCACCGTGAGAAGATGGCGAAGAAGTTAGCGGTACATCCCGATGTCCACTCGCTCGTCGAGGAAGTGATGACGATAGGTGTACGACCAGCGGGCGAACCGGGGTGGGCCGAGGATCGCCACGTTGCTTCCGTAGAGCACCACGGCCGGCATCGACCCGCCGTATTCGCTGATCAAGCTGGTGGGAGAGGGAGGAACTGCGAGAACTCGGCGCCGAGCGCATTCCACAGCCTAGGATCCAGTTGCGCCTGGGTCACCGAAGGCCCGTTAGCGATCGTGGGCACGGCGATATCGATCACAAGAAGGGTCATCGCGATGGCGAAGACGGCATCGCTGAAGAACTACAGCCGATCGGAGTTGGTGCCATGGCTCGGGGAACGATCGTATGCCCGGTTCGTTTCACCCATAACTGCCAGACAAGCGAGCACCAGCCCGGCTACCAGCGCTCGGCACCCTCCAGGCTGGTCGGCCGCGGACGATACCCCAGTTGCTGCCGCGCCGCGGTCAGGTCGAGCGTTCGCTCGAGCCCGAGCTGGCTCACCGCGTAGCGGGTGACACGCGGGTGGCCGCGGTGACTCGCGCGGTGCCCCAGTTCTACAGCGGACGCGAGCGCGAAGGAGACGGCGTACGGGATGCGGTGCAGCGTGACATCCGACCGCCCCTTTTTGGCGAGCATTTCGGTGAGCACCGCGCTCAACAACACCGGGGCGTCATCGCCGACGTTGAAGACACCCGCGGGGGCTCCGGGCGCGAGAGCCAGGACCACGGCCGCTACGAGATTGTCGATGTGGGTGAGGGTGTGCTCGACGACCGCCCCCTCCGGAAGGGTCAGGCGTCCGCGCCGGATGCCCGCGAGTAGCCGGGGCAGCAGAGTGGTGTCACCGGGGCCGTAGACGGCGTGCGGGCGCAGGATCACGGCCTCGGTGCCGACCAGCTCCGCCTCGGCCGCCGCCTTCGACTGCGAATACGAACTGAGGAATCGCGATGCCGGTGCCTCCGATTCGACAGCGTTCACGGTCGGCACGAAGGCGTCGTAGACACTCGAGGTGGAGAGGTGGACGAATCGCGCCCCGGCAAAGCTCCGCACGACGTTGCGAGTGCCATCCCGGTTCACCCGCATCGCCTCGTCAAGCGGGGCCCAGTCGTCGGCGAGGGCTGCACAGTGCACGACGGCATCGACCGGCGTCTCGGAGGGCAGTCGGCCCCGCGCGACATCCCAGATGCGGTAGTGACTGGCATTGGCCACATGACTGCGATACGACCATCCGCCGGGGGTGCGACCGTAGCCGATCACTTCGTGATCGAACTCCGGCATCGCGAGGGCGGACGCGATGACGCCGCCGATGAACCCGCTCGCGCCGGTGACTGCGATTCTCATACCAGAATCTCCATGTCAGTCTCCTGACGTCATAAACTGCGCGACAGCCCTGGACAGTGCGGCGCGATCGAGTTTGCTGCTTCGGCCGGTCCGCGGCAGCTCGGGGGCCACCAGCACGAGGTCGGGCAGCACCGTGGCATCCACCAGTCCTGGAAGCGCGGCGCGCACCGCGTCGATCAGTGGGTGCGTTGTGCAGAATCCCCGGCCGGTACCGGTGGTGGGCACGATCACCAGCACGACGCGATCGTCGCCGATCTCATCCGGCACGCCCACCATCGCCACATCCGCGATTCCGGCGATGCCGGCGATCGCGGGTTCGTAGAGGCCCGGGTAGACGTTGGTCGCCCCCCGGATGAACATGTCCTTGCTTCGGCCGCGCAGCACGAGGGAGTCGCCGTGGAGCTCTGCGAGATCCCCGGTGTTGAGTGATGCGAGCGGATGCTCGGGAAGCTCGGCCAGGTAGCCGAGTGCGAGCCCCTCCCCGGCCAGAACGAGCTCGCCGTCGCCCGCGGCATTTGTCTCGATGCGGGCGCGGATGGTGGGCAGCAGGGTCCCGACGTAGTCCCCCGGCCCGTCGAATGCGAGCTTGTCGTCGCCATCGGCGATCGCCACGGGCAGGATCTCCGTCATGCCGTAAATTGCGCAGATGCGTACCCTCGGCCAGCGTCGCCGCACCCGCTCGAGCAGCGGACGCAGCACCGGGGCGCCACCGATCAGCAGGGTACCGAGCGGCGGCGTCTTGTCCGGATGGGTATCGAGCAGCGTGAGTAACGCGGCCAGCGCGGCCGGCACCATGAATAGTGCGTCGATTCCGGGCAGCGCATCCAGGTACTGAGCGGGCTTCGCGCCCGGGTCTGTTCCGACCGCGGGAAGCCGCCAGTGCGCTCCCGCGATGAGGGCGGGGATACCGATCATCAGCTGGTCGGTGAGCAGCCGCTCCCCCGGCGCGAACCGAATCTGCGCGGCGAAACCGGCGAGCCCGGTGCCGAGCGAGGTGCGGGAGTGCACGACGGCCTTCGGATGGGCCGTGGTGCCGCTCGTGAAGATGATGAGTGCTTCGGATGCTGGGGTCTCGATACGCTCGCCGGCGCTCGCTACTCGACCATCGGCAGCGAGCAGGGTGCGCAGCGGCAGCGCGCCGCGCGGCACGCCCGGCAGCCACGGCCCGGCGTAGATGTGGCGAGCATCCGGAACGACAACAGAGTAGGGCGGCAGCTCGAGTCCGCGACGACGCGCCAGGAGCTTCAGCGGTCCCGATGACGCCAAGTAGAGTAGCGATTCTGCGGCGACCCACCGCGGGGCGGCGAGCGCGGCCCGAGCCCGGAACATGTCCTCCCCCGCACCGGGATCGGCGAAGACGACGGCACCTCCGGCCGCGATGATTCCGAGGGCCAGGCAGATGCCGTCGAGCCCCGGCCGCACCGAGAACAGCACGCGATCGCCGATCAGGAATCCCGCCGCCCCGAGCGAGCCGGCGACCGAATGGATGCGGAGATCGAGCTCGCGGTAGGTCAGAGTGCGTCGTCCCTGGCTGAGCGCAGGGGCATCCGGATGCTCGCGGCAGGAGTCAACCAGAGCTTCAAGTAAATCGACACTCACCGGCCGATCACCACCCTCGCGTAGGCCGGAATCAGCACGCCGCGCGCGGGCTGGCGGGAATCGACGTGCAGGTCGCCCCGCGGTGCCGCGTCGAGAAGGGCATCCACCACGAGCCGGATCTGCGCCATGGCGAGAGGTGCCCCGAGGCAGAAGTGCGACCCGGCTCCGAACCACAGCTGGCGAAGGGTCGCAGAGATGTTGGTCGCCGGGTCGAAGGGGCCGAGGGCACGATTGGCCATGAAGGTGGCGAGGATCACGCGGTCTCCCGCGCGCACGGCGACCGGGCCGATCGAATCCGGCGCCACGACCGATCGGAGCATCAGCGGGGACGGCGTCGTCACCCGCAGCGCCTCGGCGATCGCCGGCTCGACCAGGCTTCGATCGGCCGCGACCAGGGGGAACCAGCCGCTGTCGATGAGCAGGCATACCAATCGGGGAATATAAGAGACCAGGGTTTCGGTTCCGGTGAGCACGAAGGCGCCGACGGCACCCATCGCCTCGGATTCGGTGAGGCCGAGCGCGCGCATCCGCCCCGGAACGGTCTGTTCGTCGCCGGCCCGGTAGGCGCGCCGGGCGTGCACACCGAGTTCGCCCATCACCACTCGGGCCCTCGTGAGCTCGGCCGGCGTGAGTTTCGTCCTGGTGAGGCGCACCATGGAGGTGACCGAGGAGACTTTTTGGAACAGGTCCGCGCTCAGGTCGGCGGAATCCAACCCGACGAGCCGGCTTATCGCGATACTCGAATAGAGCCGCACCTCCTCGACGAGATCGACCGGGTCCCCTGTCGACAGCCTCCGTCGGAGCTGCGCGACCGGCTCACCGAGACTCTCGGTAACCATCGGCTCGACGAAGGACGGAGCGAAGATCGGAGCGAGCTTACGCCGAAGGGCCTGGTGGTCCGCACCCTCCATATTGAGCAGGACGCTCGGTCCGAGCACGTCGGTCCAGAGGTCGGCCGGCGAACCCGGACCGGTCTTCGTGAAGCTCGTGGTGTTCAGCAGAGTGGAGCGCAGCAGCGCGGCATCCCGCACCAGGATGCCGAGACCGGGCACCCGGAGCACCGGCCCGCGCGCCGCCCGCAGCACGGGATACGCGATCGGATGCGCCGCGCGCATCACCCGCTCCTCCCAGCGTGCCGCGCGGCGGTTCGGCGCGACGGTCATCGGATGTCCACATGCTCGGGACGATACTGGTGGTCTTTGTACCAGAGCAGGGTGTTCTTCAGACCCCAGGCGCTCACCCGGCGACTCGATCCGAAGACCACGATGTCCCGTCGACGGGCGTAGCGCGGCGTGATCCGGCGCACCGCGTTGACCAGCGCGCGATCTTCGTGCAGGTCCTCGATACGGGTGCGGGGAAATCCGCCGCTCGCCAGGTAGAGGTCCGCCGTGATTCCCACGTTGCAGCCGGCGGCCATCATGTACGGGCCGAGGTACTCGGATGATTTGTTCTCCCGTCGCACCCGCCCGAATGCCTCCGCGAGATGCACGGCGCCGCGCAGGCTGATGCGGGTGAACCAGGAAAGGCCCTCGTCGGTGCGCGGCACAAGCTCGCCACCCACCAGTTCCAGCCCATCGACTGTGAGTGCCCGGCGCATGCTCGCCGTCCAGTCGGGGCGAGGGAGGCAGTCGGAGTCGGTGCGAGCGAGGATGCCGGCCCCTGCCACTATGGCGGCGCGCATCCCGGTGTCCGCGGCAGCTCCGGTGCCCTTTTGCGGCTCGTGGATGACGCGCCAGCGCGGGCGGTCCGCCACACACTGCTCGATGATGGCCACCGAATCGTCGGTGGATCCGTTGTCGACGAACACGACATCGAAGTCCTGGTCGTGCTGGGCTGCGAGCGCGGCGAGCGTCGGCCGGATCCATCCCGACTCGTTGTAGACCGGCACCACGACGGCAAGCCTGGTCGAGATCGACGCCATCACAGTCGAAGCACCATCACACCGAGGCTGATGCCGCCGGCCAGCCCGATCAGGGCCACGAGACTTCCCTCGCGAATGCGCCCGGCATCCCGTGCGAGCAGCAACTGCAGCGGCAGGGTGACCGAGGCGAGGTTGCCGTGATCCTCGATCGTGATGATCGTCTTGTCGTCGGCCACGCCGAGGCGTTCGAAGATCGGCGGCAGGTACGGCAACGCCACCTGGTGGATGGCTACCAGATCGAAGTCGCTCCAGTCGAGGTCGAGCTTCTGCAGGGTCGCGAGCACGGCATCCGGTCCGAGGTCGAGGAATGCCTGCTGAAGCGCTGGACCGTCCATGTCGAAGTGGCTGCCGTTCTCGGCGTGCGGGTCCATCGATCCGCCGGTGCCGAGCGTGCCGATCTCCCAGTGGCTCGAGACTGCGACGAAAGTCGAGCCGAGGATGCCCGAAGTGTCGCCGCTGCGCTCGAGGATGACGGCGGCTCCCCCGTCGCTCATCGTGTAGCCGGGGAACGACCGCAGGAACTGCTCCTTGCTCTCCAGCTGCCAGCGCACGGCGTGCGAGGGCTGCTCGCCGCTCGCGATGAGCACCCGCTCGTACTGGCCGCTCGTGATGAGGGCATCCGCCACCTGCATCGCGTTCAGCACGCTGTTGCAGGCGTTCTTGATGTCCATCACCGGGCAGTCCAGACCCAGCTTCGACGCGACGATGTGACTCGTCGCCGGTTCGATCAGGTCCTGGCTCGCGCTCGCGAAGATGAGCATGTCGATCGGCCCGGGCGAGTCGGCGAGGGCCCGGCGCGCGGCGGCGACCGCGAGGTCGGAGGTCTGCCAGCCGTGCGGTCGCAAGTGCACGGACTTCACGCCGGTGATGCGGCCGATCATGCCGGTAGCGAGCTTCAGCGTCGGGTTGTGGCGACGGAGATCCGCTTCGGTCTCTGTGGTCGACCGAGTCGTCTCGGGAAGGTAGACACCGAGCCCGGCGACGCGTGATCGGGAGGTGTGCACGGTACGACACTAGTTGCGTCGGCCCTCCGGTCCCGACGTCGGCTCGCTTACGCCTCGAGCACCTCGCTGAGCTCGAGCCAGCGCAACTCGAGGTCCGCCATCGAGTCCTCCAGCGGCTTCAGCTCGCCCTGAAGCGCGGCGAGCCCGGTGAAGTCGCCCTGGTCGTGGCTGGCGAAACGGTCGTGGATCGAGGAGATCTGGGTGGTGACCTTCTCGAGCTTTCGGCTCACCGATCCCAGTTCCTTCTGCGCGTTGCGCAGGTCGGCACCGGTGAGCTTGGTGCGTCCCTTCGAGTTGACGCCGGCGCGGGCCGAACTGGTCGAGCCCTTGTGCGACTCGGTGACGGTCTGCCCCTTGGTGGTCTGCGCGGCCCGCAACTGCAGGTACTGGTCGACGCCACCGGGCAGGTGCCGCATCCGCTTGTCGAGGATCGCGTACTGGTTGTCGGTGACGCGTTCGAGCAGGTACCGGTCGTGGCTCACGACGAGAAGCGTGCCGGGCCAGGAGTCGAGCAGGTCTTCGATGGCGGCGAGGATGTCGGTGTCGAGGTCGTTGGTCGGCTCGTCGAGGATCAACACATTGGGTTCCCCGAGCAGGATGAGCAGCAGCTGCAGGCGTCGACGCTGGCCGCCGGAGAGGTCCTTCACCTTGGTGCTCAGCTGGGCGGACATGAATCCCATGCGTTCGAGCAGCTGGCCGGGGGTCAGTTCCTTGCCGCCGGTGACGTAGGAGCTCTTCTGGCGGGCGATGACATCCATCACCCTGTCCTCGAGAATATCCGCGAGTTCTCCGAGCTGCTGGCTCAGGATGGCGACGCGAATAGTCTTGCCGCGCTTCACTCGGCCGCTGGTAGGAAGCAGCGTGCCGGCGATCAGACTGAGCAGTGTGGATTTTCCCGCACCGTTCACGCCGAGGATGCCGGTGCGCTCGCCCGGTGCGACGCGCCACTCGATGTCCTTGAGAATTTCGGCACCGCCAGTGACGTTGCCGTCGGCATCCGCGGTACCGCCATAGGTGACACCCACGTCCAGCAGGTCCACCACGTCCTTGCCGAGACGGGCGGTGGCGAGCTGGCTGAGGGCGACGGTGTCGCGAGGAGGCGGTTCGTTCGCGATGAGGTCGTAGGCGGCATCCATCCGGAACTTCGGCTTGGTGCTTCGGGCCGGCGCGCCGCGGCGTAACCAGGCGAGCTCTTTGCGGGCGAGGTTCTGTCGCTTCGACTCCATGGTCGCCGCCATCTCGTCACGCTCGACACGCTGCAGGATATAGGCGGCGTAGCCCCCCTCGAACGGCTCGATGATCTGGTCATGCACCTCCCAGGTATCGGTCGAGACCTCGTCGAGGAACCACCGATCGTGGGTCACGACGATGAGCCCACCCTGGGTCGGCGACCACCGCGTGTTCAGGTGGCCGGCGAGCCAGGAGATGCCCTCGACGTCGAGGTGGTTGGTGGGCTCGTCGAGGAAGATGACATCCCAGTCGCCCACGAGCAGTTTCGCCAGGGCGACGCGGCGACGCTGGCCCCCGGAGAGCTCTCCGATCGTGGCCTCCCACGGCACGTCGAGCAGCAGGCCATCGATCACATCGCGGATGCGGGCATCCCCGGCCCATTCGTACTCGTCCTTGTCGCCCACGATGGCGTCCTTGACCACGAGCTCCTCTGGCAGCAGGTCGGCCTGGTCCAGCATCCCGAGCGTGACGCCGTTGCGGCGTGTGACACGGCCGGCATCCGGTTCGATGCGTCCGCTCAGCAAGCGCAGGAGAGTCGACTTGCCGTCGCCGTTGCGCCCGACGACGCCGATGCGGTTGCCCTCATCGAGGCCGATCGTGACCCTGTCGAAGATGACACGGGTGGGATATTCGAGGTGAAGGGACTCGGCGCCCAGGAGATGTGCCACTCCGACGACTTTACCGGGTGCGCGTGTATGCGCCTGCCGGTGCTCGCTGCGGGCGCAATCGGTTGCGTTCGATTCGGGCGTTCTGGTTTGGGCGTCTGGGCGTCCGGGATCCGGCATCCGGGCATCCGGCATCCGGGATCCGGCGCACCAGTTCCCGGCCTCAGATCTGGTACTCCAGTCCATCGACTTGGTAGACGTTGTGGGTTGCACGGCTGCCATGTCACAACGTCTACCAAGTCGATTGGCTGGAGTGGCGGCGGCTTCGCGATCGCGGTGGCGGTGTCGCGGTGGCGGTGTCGGTGTGGCGGAAGCGGCGGTGTCGCGGTGGCGGTGTGGCGGTGTGGCGGTGTCGCGGTGGCGGTGTCGCGGTG
>Ga0209100_1001093_pt1 | contig 19620 bp, 17 predicted proteins | sample lystaG_FD_185480 | JGI IMG/M metagenome (GOLD analysis project Ga0209100, IMG submission 185480) | Glacier valley bacterial and archeal communities from Borup Fiord, Nunavut, Canada, to study Microbial Dark Matter (Phase II) -... | ecosystem: Environmental > Aquatic > Freshwater > Ice > Glacier ...
AGGCGACAAAACGATTATCTTCCGGCTAATAGATAAAGAGATGTATTTCAGTATGCGCAAAGATCAGCCCAATCTGGCGGTCGATCGCGGAATTGCGCTTCACAAAATGATCCGTCTTGCAACGATCGCTTGTGCAGGAGGTGCCTATCTCAACTTTATGGGAAATGAATTTGGCCATCCCGAATGGATCGATTTTCCGCGCGAAGGGAATAACTGGTCGTACCAGCATGCACGACGAATCTGGAGCATCTCTGAAAATCCGGAATTGCGCTTTCACTGGCTGCTTGATTTTGACCATGACATGATTAACCTTGTCAGAAAGGAACGACTGCTTGAAGAGCCATATGTGCAATGGGTTACGGATAATCAGGCTGATCAGGTTCTTGCTTTCCGCAGAAAAGATCTCCTCTTCATTTTTAATTTCAATCCTTACAAATCTTTCGAGGGTTACGGAATACAAATAGAACCATCGAAATACAAAATAATTCTCCAGACCGATGCCCACGCGTATGGTGGTTTTAACCGGATCGACGACCGGATGACCTACTATTCGATACCCGAAGCAGGACTCGGCTCGACGCACTACCTGAAGATTTATCTTCCGGCAAGAACCGCCATTGTTTTAAAGAATCAGCCTTACAGGAGTGTCCGGTAATAAAATACACTACAGATGAGAATTTTCACAATTGGTGAAACAACCTTCGACATTTCGTTCCGCGATGGAAATCCGGTCGGAGCATGTAGTGGAGGTAGCGCCTATAATTCAGCCATTTCATTGGGAAGGTGCAGATTACCTGTTTGCCTGATTTCAACATTCGGGAACGACCACATCGGTGATCTTTCAATGGCATTTCTGATTAAGAATGGAGTGAACTGCAACCTGATAAAAAGATTCGACGGACAATCGCGTGTCGCGCTTGCTTTTTTTGATTCCGATAACAATGCCGATTACTCTTTTTACCAGGCTTCAATGGATGTTTTTCCCGACTACCCCGAGCCGCAGAAAAACGACCTGATTTTACTTGGCTCTTCCTTTGCCATTCGTGACAACGGACGCGAAAATCTCCTCGAATTTTTACACCAGGCTAAAGAGGCAGGTTGTATCATAATCTATGATCCGAATGCTCGCCAGTCATTGACAGATAAACCGGAGATCGTCAATAAAATCCTACAAAACATTGCCTTAGCTACAATTGTAAAGGGTTCAGATCAGGATTTTCAAAATATTTTCGGACTGGACGATGCGAAAAGTGTCTCCGCCCGAATTTCTGAATCGGGGAATAAAACCCTCGTTTACACGAAAGGAGCCACCGGTGCTGAACTATTCACCCCCGATTTCGATTTCGCAGTTCGGGCAAAAGAGACTAACGTAATCAGTACCATCGGGGCTGGCGACAACTTCTCTGCCGGAATCGTTTATGGACTTTTTAATCAATTGTATAATAACCTGTCATTTGAAAAATTAGCTCCGCCTGAATGGGAGAAAATCATGAACTACGGAATTCTGTTTTCGTCAGAAGTTTGCGGATCGTCCGAAAATTATCTTTCAGAAGAAACAGCTGAAAGCTTGCGTTCCAATCTTTTGATCCTGTAGCCAAATCAAAGCTGCAGGAGCAAAAATGCAATTGTATTTTGCTATTTACAAAGTGTGAGAGCAAAAATGCAAATGTGTTTTGCTATTTACAAAGTGTGGGAGCAAAAATGCAAATGTATTTTGCTGTTTACAGAGTGTGGGAGCGAAAATGCAAATGTGTTTTGCCATTTACAAAGTGTGGGAGCGAAAATGCAATTGTATTTTGCCATTTACAAAGTGTGGGAGCAAAAATGCAATTGTATTTTGCTATTTACAAAAAGTGGGAGCCAAAATCAGAAGCTCATTTCGCTCCACATCCCGAATTGTTACAGGAATCAGTATGATTCAAGCGATTATTATTTGTACATTACGTGTCTTATTTAAAATGTATCCATAAAATTAATATCATGAAGAAAAACAACGAAAAACCAAGTATTCTGTTTCTTGAAAATGGCCCGATCCAGGTGTCAGGATCCGTACAGATATCGGGACAGTATGGCGAAAAACATACAGAGGAAACCATTTACCTTTGTCGCTGCGGAGGATCCAAAAATAAACCCTACTGCGACGGCACCCATAAAACTGCCGGGTTTAAAAGTTAAAACCGAATTTCATACAGCTTACAAATGCCGGGAATCTTAGAAGAGGTTCCCGGCATTTGATGCTTCTGCAATTGTTCACCATTTTTAATTTCAACTCATTGTATGTATGTTTGTTTAAAAATATAAAAATGGAAACCATTATTCGAATATCGCCAAGTGAACTTACTCCTGATTTTATTGATAAAGTAAAATCCTTGTTCCAAAATGATACGGCGATAGAAATTTCAATCTCTTCCGTATCGGATTTTGGTTTGACAAAAAAAGAAGACCATAAAGGATACGAAGATCGGGTAAATAGAGCAATTAAAAATCTTGAAGAGAATAAGGATACTATTTCACTTTCAGAGGATGAATTTGAATCTTTAATTAATGACATGCCAATCAGCAAATGAAGCAACTTACTTTTGACAGTGAAGCAATTGATGATTTTTGCAATTGGGCAATTTATGACAAGCAAGTCTTTAAAAAAATATTGGAACTTTTAAAAAGTATAAAACGCACACCATTTCAGGGAATTGGAAAACCTGATCTTCAAAAGTTTAATCAAGCAGGTTACTGGTCAAGAAGAATTATAATTGAGCACAGACTTGTTTACAAGGTTGATAATCAAAACAATATTTTTATCGCCAGTTGCAAGGGACATTATAATTAACCCTTCGATTCTGCATTAATGTTTCCGAATAAGCGTTTTAATCACTGCCCAACTATCCATTTTTAAAATTCGGTTCATTCATCCTGTAAATCCTGTTTCAGACTTCTACTTGTACCTCAACGCCTCCATCCCGATTGCTTTTTCTGTAATTTTCGTTCCTCAAAAGAATTCAAAAAATAATTTTGAACTTTATCATGAGAAATGATTGATTTTTTTATTCATTTGAATATCGCCCTAAAATCTTATTACCTTTGGTATAATTAAAGAACTCGATTATGGAAACCATATACCGCCTCAAAGCAAGTGAATTGAACATGCAATTTATTGAATCAGTTAAGCAGTTATTCAATGACGAGGAAATAGTTCTTTCGATTGTTCCAGCCCGAAAAACTTCCGGTAAAAAAGTACAATATGCTACCCGTTTGCTCGATTCGGTGAAAAAAATTGAAGAGGGAAAAGTTAAAATCTTAACGGGGAAAGATTTTGAGGAATTAACCGAAGAGTTATTTAAAAAATGAAAACAATACAGTTTGAAGAAGTTGCGTATAGTGATTTTGTAAACTGGGCTACCGATGACAAAACAATTTTCAAAAAAATAGCCAACCTTATTAAAGATATTGACCGAAATGGTGTAAACATTGGAATTGGCAAACCCGAACCTTTGAAACACAACATGACCGGCTATTGGTCGCGACGGATTACCGATGAGCATCGTCTTGTTTATAAGGTTGCAAACGAAGTTATTGTAATTGCCCAGTGCAAAGGACACTATAAATAAACAGTTTAAATCCCTAATCTGCATTTTGTTTTCCCTTATTTGAATACATTAATAATTCCTGTTCTCGCTTTATTGAGGGTTTAACTTCAAGTGAAGCTTTCATTATTATTATTTTTAAAATCCTGTTCATCCTTCCATCCTATAAATCCTGATTCAGACAATGTTATTCGTACCTCAATGCCTCCACCGGATTTCTCGTTGCCGCTTTCCAGCTTTGCCAGCTAACCGTTAGAAGTGCGATACCCAACGCCAATAACCCCGCAAGGACAAAAATCCACCAGCTTAACTCCGTTTTATAGGCAAAGTTTTCGAGCCAGCGATTCATTGTGTACCATGCAATTGGTGTGGCAATTACAAATGCAATTGCGACCCATTTTATGATATTGACATTCAGCATCGATAAAATATCTGAAACATTGGCACCATTAATTTTTCTTACTCCAATTTCTTTTACCTGCTGCCGGACAGTAAAAAGTGAAATCCCCAGTATTCCCATTACAGCTATAAAAAGGGCGAGTACAATTCCAAAAATAAAAATCCTCGACTCAGTGGTTTCTTTTTCATACAAAGCTTTTAGTTTATCTTTGTGAACAGTGATCTTGGTTTCGTAGCCTTTATATAAATCCCCAAAAGTTGAGTTAATTTGGGCCATTGCTTCATTTTCCAATCCCGGCTGAAATCTAACAACTACGTCAAAATTCATCATGAATTTATCGGATTTTAGAATTCGTACTGGAACTATTTCCTTTCGCATCGACTGCAAATTAAAATTGTAAACCACACCCACAACTTCTACTGATTTTGCTCCGTCCATATCAACAAACTGCCCCACCGGATTTTCCAATCCAAGATATTTTACAGCAGCTTCATTTAACAGAATTTCCTTTTCATGGCTTCCTGCATAATCTTTTGAAAAAAAGCTTCCTTCTTTTAAACGGTATCCCATAAACTCAGGAAAATCAGCATTACAATTGATCGATGCAATAGGCATGGTTTTTTGAGTTTCGGGAAATACAATTATACCTGAACCCAATTGATCGCCAAGAGGTGGCGCTTCAGCGGCAATTGCCACGTTATCAATGGCTGTCGAACCTAACAACCTTGTTTTTAAGTCTTCCAGTTTTGCAATATTTTCATATTGCGGATTGTTAAAATCGCTATTAAAACTTGGATTATTGACATTGCAAATCAACATGTTTTCAGGATTGTATCCCACTCCTTTTGAAGTTGAAAAATGGAGTTGCTTTTGAATAAGAAAACTAACCGACAGAAACCAGATTACTATAACCATTTGTCCGGTCAATAAAATTTGTTTCAGGTTTAAGCTAAATCCAAACCTTCTGGTTTCATTACGTAAAAGCTGAACCGGACTGACTCCTACCAAAGTTGATGCGGTAATTAATCCTGCAAGACTTGCAGTAATAAAAGCTAACAAAATAATTCCGGCAACAAACACAAAATTTTCAGAAAAACTGAAAAACAATTCACGACCAATAAATTTGTTGAACCAGGGAAGAAATACCCATGCCGTTAACAACGCCAGAGGTAATGCGAAAATAACCTGAAGAAAAGATTCAAACATAATCTGACGTTTTATCTGTTTTAATGTTGCCCCGTTTATTTTTCTTACTGCAATTTCTTTATGTCGGGTTAATGCACACGCAGTAGATAAAATGCCAAAATTCAGGCAGGCCATAATTACTACCAATGAAACGAGGAAAAGGAGTCCGTACAAGATTTTAGCATTTCCTGAAGGATAAAAATTATTGGAAAGATGGTCAGAATGAAGGTACATCCGGCTATAATTTTGAAGCTCGTATTTTGAGGTGGATATTCCTGTCCAGTTGTCACGGTTCGCTTTGTTTATTTTTCCTTCGAGAATAGAGATGTCAGAACCGGACGGAATCATAAGGAACGTGGTAAAAAACGGATAGGATTCCAGAAATGCACCACAAATGTTTTTACGATAGTATTCAAAATTCAAAAAAATGTCGCCATTCACCGATGAATATTTGCTCTGGTTTTTAACTACTCCTGTCACTTTAAAGAAATTCTCCTTGCCTTGTGGAAACTTCAAATGCAGACTCTGTCCAACCGCATCCTCATCGCCAAAAATGGTTTGAGCTATTTTCGCCGATAGTATTACTGAATTTGGATCGGATAACAATTGTCCTGTAATTTTCTTGTTCGATTTTAGTGAGAACATCTCCAAAAAATCGGGATCAATAAAAACTGCTTTCGTCGTGATTTCTTCCTCCGGTTTTATGATGAAAGTTTTTAGACTAACCACCCGGCTCATTTTTTTTACTTCAGGGAATCTTTCTTTAATCAAAGGCCCGACATCCAAAGTCGTCAATGCGTCGGTTGTTTCAACAGATTCGCGGTTCATAAGTACCCGATAGATCTGATCTCTGTTTTTATGTTCCGAATCGTATTTCAGTTCATTAATTACATACAGCATTATCAGCGACGAAACAGCAAATGCAATGATTAGCCCCACAATATTTATGGAAATAAATACTCTTTGTTTTGAAAAGTATCGCCAAGCCGATTTTAATTGGTAAATGAACATGGTTTAAAGTTTTGAAAATTTATAGTATAACTTTAGTATAGTTAGTCAATTCTTAACTTCGAGCAAATCTCCCATTAGTGCCTAACGATAGGGCATTTACTTTTTTTTCGATAGTTTCACCTCGATCTCATTTTTACCAATAATGTCTGCTTCAAACGCTTCAAAACCATTGGCGCTGAAAACCAGCTTTTTTGCACCTGCCGGAGCCTGAATCACAAAATCACCATTCGGCCCCGACATGGTTCCGATAGTTGTCCCCTTTACTATTATAAAGGCCATGCTTACACCTTTACCTGTTTCCAGGTCTACAACTTTCCCTTTTACTAAAACTGGTTTACCAACTTCTTCCTTTTGTGTTGCAACAGCTTTAGTTTCTATTTCTTTGGTACTTTTCGATTGATTGCAGGCGATTACAAATGCCGCTAAGAGAAGGATTAGAAGAATACGAATTGTTTTCATTTTAAAATGGTTTTAGAATTAAGGATACTTAAATAGTGGTCTAAAAATATCGCTATCGAATTTTGGATTTATTTGAACCTCACTGATAAGAATATCTTTTTCGCCATAACTTCCGTTAAGCATCAGTTCAGTCTGAATTCTTTTAAATGGGATATTTATGTTTTCCACTTTTTTATAATTTTGAAATTCGACACTTGGGTATTTTTTTCCATCCGACAAATCCCCTCCGAAACTCTTAAATGAGATCAGGTTGTTTTTTGGGTCGATATAAAACCAAATGGTATCGTTTCCAGGCGTTGTTAATCGAATTTTGTAATAATTTTTATTTTTCATGGTTGCATTTTCCAATTTGGCTACTTTACATCCCTTTTTTTCCCAGTTGAACAGATAACCTTCCAAATCAAGTTCCTGTTGAATGATACGGCGGTCAATTTCAATGGGGTTCCAGTTTTCGGTTACATTTCCGTTTTGATTTTTCCAGTAGTTTCCTTCAAAAAATCCGGTAGCCATATCACCGATCTCGCCAAACAATTGGAGCCGATAGCCTTTCCCTTTTTCTACAGAAAGAATGAACTTTGGCTTTAATAGGTCTTCAGGAACTTTGTATCCAACGTTTTCCAGATAATTAAGTACCTGATTTCCTTTGTACTGAATCGTCTGTACTTTTCTTAAGTATTCCATTCCAACCGCATCGAAATGCTTTTTCAGAATTTCATCCAGATTTTGTCCCTCCAAAATACTTGAGGTCACAAAAAGAATTAATATGATTGTCCAAATTTTCATTTATAAGTTCGTTTTTTATTCATACTTAAATGCTTCCACCGGATTTCTGGTTGCTGCTTTCCAGCTCATTGTCTGAATCAAGATTCTCCGGATTTTAGGATTTTCACGATGAATGCATTCCTTTTTAAAATCCTGTTCATCCTTCCATCCTGTAAATCCTGATTCAGACATTTTATTCATACCTCAACGCCTCCACCACACATAACTTCCAAAATCAAAGCCTTTCTCATTATTCATATTGGAGAGATTGAACCGGGTTCTTGCTGGCGACGCTCCAGGACTGTGAACTAACTGTCAGCAAAGCAATCGCAAAGGCAATGGCCGGTCCAATTATAAATGCCCAGTAGGGCATTGAAGTATGGAAGAAAAAATTTCCAAGGAAGATTTCTCCCAATAAAAAGGCAAATGGCAACGCAATAAAAAATGCGATAATTAACCACCTGGTGTAGCTGGTCAACAATAAGCGCATAATCGATGACGAAGTAGCACCGTTGACCTTTCTGATCCCTATTTCTTTCGTTCGACTCTCGGCCGTAAACGATGCAAGTCCGAATAAACCCAGACAGGCCAGCATCAGCGAAATAATGAAAGCTACACCGACAAGGTTGGATGGAACACTCAGTTTTGAAAATTCTGAATCCCGAAACGTCCTCGCCTGAAATTGAGAATCTGGTTCGTAATGTTTGTAAACCTTGCTTATCTTCTCAGTTACTGCCTGATAACTTCCCGAAGAATATTTTACTAACAATGTTTGTCGGTCGTCGGGTTTGATGCGAATAATTGTAGGCACAAGAGGTCCCATCAGTTCGATGGTATGGAACGCTGTAAATATGCCAACAACTATACCTTTTTTCCCTTCGAGTGTAAGCGCGGTGCCTATCGGATTGTTGTTCTTCATGACCTTTGCAGCCACATCATTGATCACATAATTGACAGAATCAGAAGGAAATGAATTGTCAAAATAGCGTCCTTCAATCATCCTGATCTTTACTGTTTTGTTATAATCAAAATCGGTATTGATAAACCAGAAGTGCAGCTTTTCAGAAGCATCCTTTCCTTCCCAGCTTACCTCATTCGTAACCTTTGCCCCCCGGGATGGGATGCAATTTGTGTAACTTACGGCATCAATACCCGGAATAGACTGCAATTCAGCTTTTACACTTTCGTAGTGTTTCTGAATGTTTATCGTATTGTCCAAAATAATTACTTTGTCTTTATCTACTCCAACATCGTAAGTACGCATGTATCTATCCTGAACTTTAATAATCATCATGCAAATAATCAAAACAATAGGTATCGTAAACTGAAATACAATAAGTCCCTGTCTGAGTAAACTGTAACTCTGGCCAGTAATCATTTTCCCTTTCAACACACTCACAGGGTTTGAAGATGCCAGGTATAAGGCAGGAAATAATCCCGAAAGTAAACCTGTAAATAAAGTGATGGTTGTGAAAATCAAAATGATGGTGATGTTGGATAACCGGAAATGAATATCTGTGCCAAACATGGTATTGAAACTTGGACTCAATAATTTGACCAGCAATATGGCAATGAAAAGGCTTATAAGCGTAAGAATAAACGTTTCGCCTAAGAATTGAATTACAATCATCATTTTATTAGAACCAACTACTTTTTTAATGCCTACTTCCTTATATCGCCTGACATTAAGAGCAATGGCGAGGTTTATAAAATTGAAACAGGCAATTAAAAGAATGGCAAAGCCAATACATCCGACGATCACCACGTACTGCATTTCCCGCCATACACGCTTTCCGCTTGCATAAGAATAAAGTGTTTTTTCTTTAAGCGGAAACAGGAATAATTCCTGATTTAAAGTGGTTTCCTGATTTTTAATCAGGTTTTTAATCTTACTATCAACAAACCTGTTGTCAACATTATTTTTCAACTGAACCCAAATCTGATTCGCCGCAGCACCCGTTTCGTTAGCCCAGCTATTTTGGGCCAAAAACTTTGAGAATGGGATTACAAAATCAAATTGCAGTAACGATTGGGTAGGTATCCGTTTGAGAACATCAGCGATTTTATATGCTTCCTGCTCTTTTCCATTTTTTAGAATCAGCGTTTTGCCCACACAATCAGTGCTTTCAAAAAATTTCATTGCCATCCGCTCCGAAATCACAATTGAATTCAGATCGCTCAATACTGCGCGGCTATTTGCATGAAGAAGAGGAAACGTAAATACATCGAAGAAATTCTCATCCACATAGATTCCATTTTCGTTAAAAGATTTATTACCAATCATAAAGGTGTAGTCTCTTTCAGCAATTCGGGTCATCGTTTCAATTTCCGGAACTTGTTCTTTCAGAACATCGGTAAGCGTCGCAGAAAGATATCCATTGGGAAAGCGGGCGCCATTAAAATAAGTCACATAGGCCTCAACCTCGTACAAACGATCGTAATTCTCATGAAACTTGTCGTAACTAAAGGCATTCATAATATGCAGTACAGCAATAATTGCGCAGGTTAGCCCAAAAGTAAGGCATAGAAAATTGAGTACACTATACGTTTTGTTACGCCATAAATTTCGGAGAGCGATTCTGAAAAAAAAGTTATTCATAGACTTGATAATTAAATGTTGATCTCTTTATCCTTTAAAATTCTGTTCATCCTGTAAATCCTGAATCTGATATTTTACTCATACCTCAACGCCTCCACCGGATTCCTTGTTGCCGCTTTCCAGCTTTGCCAGCTAACTGTTAGCAAGGCGATTCCCAACGCCAATAATCCAGCCAGCACAAATATCCACCAGCTTAGTTCGGTTTTATAAGCAAAGTTTTCAAGCCATTTGTGCATAGCATACCATGCAATGGGTGTGGCAATTACAAAAGCGATGGCTACCCATTTCAAAAAGTCATTATTCAGCATCATTATCACTTCCGAAACTTTTGCGCCGTTAATCTTCCGGATGCCGATTTCTTTGGTGCGGCGTTGGCACATAAACAGCGACATAGCCAAAATTCCCATGCAACAGATCACAATCGCACTTCCTGCAAACAACGAAAAGGTGCGGCGAAACTGAAGTTCCGATTGGTACATATTCTCAATGGCCTGATCGAAAAAGCTAATGTCGACCGGAAACGAAGGCGAAAGGTTGGCGGTTGTTGCTTTGATATCCTGAATGGTTGTATGCAGTGAATTGAAATCTTTGGTTTGCAGTTTGACCAGACAGTATGATGCATCCGGTTCATTTTGGATGATCAATGCTGCAATGGGCTGGTTGACCGCTTTGTAATGAAAATCTTTTACAACACCGATTATTTCGGAAATGCCGGCATCCATACCAAAGCCCATAACTAACTTTGCGCCAATCGGATTTTCCATCTTATTTTCGCGAAGGAATGTTTCATTCACAACCATTTTATGCTGATCGGTAGCCAGGTCTTCTGAAAACAATCGTCCTTGTGTAAGTTGTAATCCTATCATTGAGAAGAAATTGGCATCAGCATTAAAGGTGTCAAAGCTGAGTTCTTTTTTCACGCCGTCTATTTCCTGATTTGTTCTCCAGTTCGAAAACTGGTTTCCCGGGTAATATTGAGTAAATGAGATTTTTTCGACAGTGGGTTTGTCATGAAGCAACTTTTTGAGCACCTCCTTTTTTCCGTTCAGCTGCGGAGTTAACTTGATGATGATCATGTTTTCCTGATTAAAACCCAGGTTGCTGCTTCCAAAGTTCACCTGCTTTTGTACCAACACGGTAAATGCAATCAGCACAATGGCAATAACAAATTGGGTGGTCACCAGAAGACCTCGAAAAATGGAATTTTCAGAGCCCGGAACTACCGTTTTCTTCAGGTTGTCAACTGCTTTCGATGAGGAGATTCGCAAGGCTGGAATAATACTAAAAACCATACTCAAAATAAAAGTTCCGGCAATGGAAACCATCAAAAAAGAAGGTTGGTATAGCAATTGTGTATTGAAATGAATTCCGGTAAAGCTACCGATGAATGGAAAAAAAGTCCGAACGATAAGGATTGCCAAAAAGAGTGACATCAAAAACAGGAGAAAGGCTTCGGATAGTGCATATTTAAGGATATTAGCATTACTTGCACCAATCACCTTTAAAACACCTGTTTGCCTGATTTTTTCCAACCACTGCGAAGAGGAAATGTTTATAAAATTGACCAGTGCAATCATCAGTACCAACGCACCGACCATCAACAGGATCATCACTTTTCGCTTGTCGCCGCAATGCAGATAATTGGTTCCGCCAAGTGCAAATTTTGAAAAGTATATTTTTTTAAATGGATTCAGTTTCAATTTCGAATAGTTTGCCTGTTCGTTTTTTGGGAAAAGAGCGAAGATCTTTTTCGCGGTATCATCGGGTTTTGTTCCTTCTTTTAAAAGAACGAATGTCTGGAAATTACACCATCCCCAATCGGTAAATTCACCACCATTTGGAAGAACAATTTTGCGGGTGGCTATTGATGCTAATGCACTGAAGGTTAGGCTTGAGTTGGCTTCAGGCTCATTCATAACTGCTGAAACTGTCAATTCCTTATCATTGTTTAGCTTCACGGTTTTGCCCAATGCCGGTTCATTTCCAAAAAGTTTTTTGGCCAAAGTTTGGGTAAGAACAATGGTCAGGGGTTCTTTCAGCGAGGTTTCGGGACTACCTTCAACCGGTTGGTAAGTGAAAAGGTGGAAGAAATCCTCATCGGCAAAAACGAGGTCTGAAGTAATCGGTTCCCGCTCTCCGGCCTGGAAAACAGGTGTTTCCCATGTACTGGCCATCCTGACTGTTGATTCGACCTCCGGTATATTCAGATCAATTTGATCTTTCAGTATGCCAGGCATGTGCATTTTGATGCCCATATCGGCATACAGGTACACCCGAGCACCATTTTGATGGTAATTGTCAGTGGTCAATTCGCTGTACGAATAAACCGAAAGGATGATGACCAGTGATAAACTAACCGCCAAACCCAAAAGATTGATAAGGTTGGTAGCAGGTTTCCGGATAAAATTCCGGATCATCGAATCAATTATTCTTTTCATCTGTATAAAATTTGTTTTTTAAAGGTCAGATGGAATAGCCAGGCGAAATATTCATTTCGGCTTGTGACTTTTTAGTCTTGGCTATTTCATGACTGTACTTATTTTATTTATGATTCTTCCTGTTTTAACGATTACACGGTGTTTTTATCATCATTTGCCACTCTGCCAACTCATTCGTCTGAATCAGGATTCTCAGGATTATAAGATTTTCAGGATTAATACTTACTAAAATTCTGTTCATCCTTCCATCCTGCAAATTCTGATTCAGACATTTTTATTCATATCACTTCTAATATTCCCATCCTCCAGCCTGATGATCCGTGTGCCATATTGGGCAAATTTTTCATTGTGCGTGACATGGATAATGGTAACACCCTCATTGTTTAACTCCGTCAGCGTTTCCATGATCATTTCACCCTGGATCGAATGCAGATTTCCGGTTGGTTCATCGGCCAGCAGGAGTTTTGGTTTGTCGATGATGGCTCGGGCAATTCCAACTAATTGCTGCTGTCCGCCAGACAATTGCTGCGGAAATAAATCTTTTTTGGCCACCATATTAAACCGGTCGAGCAGATCGGCCACCATCGCCTGACGGTCGCGGCTTTTCACACCTTTGTAAATCAATGGTGTCTCGATGTTTTCGTAAACGGTCATTTCCTCAATCAGGTGATAAGCCTGAAAAATAAAGCTGATGAAATTCCGGTGGTAATCGACCCTTGCATTCTCTTTCAGCCCGAGAACCGAATTTCCATTCAACGTATAGTTACCGGACGTTGGGGCATCCATTAAGCCGATGATATTCAGCAAGGTTGATTTCCCTGAACCACTTGGGCCCATTACGCTTAGAAATTCGCCCTCTTTCACATCAAGGATGATGTCCTTCAGCACATAAGTCCGTTGAAACTTCGAATCGTAGTACTTGTCGATGTTGGTTAATTGGATCATAATTTTTTACTTAATTCTAATTTATATTGTATCACCCTCCTATATGCCAATGTTTTACTTTGGGCGAAACGCTGACGATGAATTGCAATTATATCAGTGCCTCACTTACTTGCTTTTTCACTTCGGTGATAATCTGTCCGTCGAACAGGTTTACGATCCGGTGGGCAAAATCGGCATCATGCATCGAGTGTGTCACCATCACGATGGTAGTTCCCTCGCGGTTCAGCTCTGTGAGGAGGTTCATTACTTCAAGACCATTCTTAGAGTCGAGGTTACCGGTTGGCTCATCGGCAAGAATTAACCCTGGATTAGCAGCTACTGCGCGGGCAATGGCAACGCGTTGTTGCTGTCCACCCGAAAGTTGGCGTGGAAAATGTTTACGGCGATGGCTGATTTTCATCCTTTCGAGAATCGCCTCCACACGAGCTTTTCGTTCCGAAGCACTCATTTTGAGGTAAATCAGCGGCATTTCGACATTTTCGAAAACATTCAGCTCATCAATCAGGTTAAAGCTCTGAAAGACAAAACCAATGTTTCCTTTTCGCAAGCCTGTCCGCTGGCTTTCGCGCAAATTTGAAACGTCAACGCCATTGAACAGATAACTACCACTTGTTGGATTATCCAGCAATCCGACAATGTTCAGCAGTGTCGATTTTCCACAGCCCGAAGGACCCATTATGGCAACAAACTCGCCCTTTTCGACATTAAAATTGACTTCATTCAAAGCAGATGTTTCAATCTCATCCGTCTGAAAAATCTTCGTAAGTTTTTGTGTTTTGATCATGACTGTTATTTTTAATGAATTTGAACTTTAATTTTTTATTTACCCGTGAAATATTAAAATTACATTTTAGATTTTCACGGATAAAACTGGTTCAGCATCGTGAATTACTATTTATCCCGATCAAATTATTCATGAATATTTTCATCTTGATTGCAATATTTCATGATTATTTACCGAATCTTTAGTAACTCATTGTCTGCATCAGAATTAACCGGATTTAAGGATTTTCAGAATTATTTTTTCTGGACCATTCATCTTTTACCCATATTTAAATCCTGTTAATCCTTCCATCCTGCAAATCCTAATTCAGACATTTACTCATACCTCAACGCTTCGACTGGGTTGATCCGTGAGGCTCTGATCGAATGAACAACAACCGTAGAAAGAACGACAATCGCCGCAACAGCAATGGCCACCACGAAAATCCACCAACTAATGTCAACCTTGTAAGCGAAGTTATTTAACCACTTGTTCATAAAATAAAATGTTATTGGAATTGAAATGACACCTGCAACTAATACCAGAATAATGCTTTCCTTGAGAAACGAAAAAGCGATTAATTGCTCTGAACTACCAAATACTTTTTTAATTCCTATTTCCTTCGTTCGGTTTCTAGCAACAAATAAGGTGAGCCCAAAGAGTCCAAATGCAGCAATCAGCATTGTAAACAAAGCAAAAATGGATACGATGATATTTAAGTTTTTTTCTGACGCGTAAAGGCTTTCAATATGATCTTCTATTGATGAATAACTGAAAGGCAGACCGGGAGCCGCTTTTTTCAATTCTAATTCTATTACAGGCAATAAAGCATTCAATGCACCGGTTTTATAATGTACTGCAACCTGCTCAATATAAGAATCCGATAGGAACAAAAACAAAGGTGGAATTTCTGATCGGATAGAGTGAAGGTTAAAGTCTTTTACTACTCCAATAATTGTTTTACCAAGAAATTTTTCACCAATAGGATTGATTATTCCCAGTTTCTTGACCGCTATTTCGTTTAGGATCACAGATTTAGTTAAGTCACCTCCGAAAACTTCGGAGAAATCGCGTCCTTTGATGATGGGAATACCCATTGCTTTCAGAAAATTAAAGTCAATGGCCAGAATCTCAACTTGTACGTTGACCTCTTTGTTTTGATAGTGCGGAATCATTGTAATCCCCGACACTTCCATGGGAAGACGATCCATTACTCCAGCAGCCATAATAACATTTGGGTACGATTTTAAGCCGTTGATAAAAGCAGAATATTCCTTAAAATCATATCCAACTTTAATCAAAAGAACGTCTTTGTTAAAATAACCGAGATCTTTTTCAAGGGCATATCTGTACTGTGAGCGAATTATCAGTGTACCTGACACAAACGCGCAGAATATAACCAACTGAAGGACAATCAATACCGAACGGAATGGAATCATTCCTTTACCTGATTGTGCGGTACCTCTCAAAATATCCATAACTGTTAATTTCGACAAATAGGCAGAAGTGTATAAACCAGAAACTGCACCGATAAATACGGTCAAAGAGAGGTAAACTAAAATATAAACGATAATGTTTGAGTTGATAATTTGAAGTTGTGTTTGAAACAATTTCCCGGCATATGGAAAAGCAAACCAGGCAAGGAACAATGCAATTGGTAATACAAGTAATGCAATAAGAATAGATTCACTCAAAAGTTGATTTCTTATAGAATTGATTCCTGCACCATTCGTTTTTCGTATTCCGATTTCCTTTGCCCTCCCCGACGAAACCGCGGTTGACAGAATGATGTAATTAATGGAAGCAACAAGCATAATAAGCAATGCAATAGCCGAAAATAGCTTCACATTGTTCATGTTCCCCTTAATGCCTGAGTTCTCAACTTCTTCTGATCCAAGGTAAACATCAGATAAATTTTGAAGTGAGTAGTTATTATTAGGTTTATCACCAAGGTTCTTTCTCTCAAAGGCCCGGAATTGCTTCTCAAGATCAGCCACATCACAATCTTTTGTCAGTAAAACCCAAGTTATCCAAAAGTCGCTATCCCAACTCACTTCGGCATTGTTTATTTCAAATGTTTTGTTGATTTCGTTAATTGACCACTTATTATTAACAAAGCACTGCGCTCTGAAAGTGGAATTTACCGGTATATTTTCGAAAATGCCTTTTACAACAAAAATTTGTTCTTCTTTTTTAATCTTACCAACAACTTCTTTCCCAATTGGATTTGCACCGCCAAATAATTTTTCAGCAAGTTCACGAGATAAAACTATGGAATTTTGGTCCACCAACAAGTCGCGTTTTTGCGTACCATCAATTAATGGGATGGTAAAAAAATCAAAGATCTCTGAATCTGTTGCAATAACATTGGAAACATTTACAAATTCATTTTTCACCTTTAATTTAAAGCCTTTTATGGATCGCTCACTTATCGCTTTCTCAACTTGCGGAAATTCCTTTTTTAAAGCTGTTGCCAGAATATATGGCGTAACCGATTGAGTGCTTTTAAAATTGACTGAATAATTTAAGACTCGATATACCTGGTTCCTGTTTTTGTGGTAAGAATTATAGCTCAATTCGTTAATCACATAAAGCAATATAATGAATGAAACTGCCAACGCGATTGACAAGCCCATCATATTAATGCCAGCAAATACCTTGTTTTGTTTTAAGAATCGTAATGCTGTAATAAGGTAATTTTTAATCATGAAGCTATTTTAGTTGTAAAGTTAAAATTATTGAGGACAGATAATAATGCAACTTCCTCTACTTAAACACCACCCTTTCGTTATCCCCAAACATCTCATACCCCGATGTAATCACCTTCTCATCAGGTTTCAACCCTTCAAGTACTTCGTAAAATTGCGGGTTTTGCCTGCCAATCTTTACCTGACGGCGGACTGCTTCGCTTCCTGAACTGGTCAGAACATAAACCCATTGCCCGCCTGTACTCTGATAGAAACCACCACGCGGAATAAGCAGTGCCGTTTCGGGCTGCCCAAGCTGAAGTTCAACATGGTAGGTTTGACCCGACCGGATGTTCTCCGGAATATCTTTGTCGAAAACAAGATCAATTTCAAAAGTACCTTCCCGTACATCAGGATAGACCTTTTTTACCACCATCGCAAAGTTTTTATCCTGTCGGGTAAACGAAGCTTCAAGACCTTTCTTAACCCTGTCGATGTAATGTTCATCAATCTTTGCTGTGACCTTGAATCCGCTCAGATCGTTTAGCTGGCCCATCCGCTGTCCTTGCGGAATCGACTGGCCAATCTCGGCATCGAGCTGACCAATCTGACCGTCAATGGGCGCCTTCACCTGAAGATTTTCGAGTCGTTCTTTTACAAGTTCAAGATTCGTGTTCATCCTGCCAAGACTGAATTCCATCTGGCTTACCTGAACTTCACGTAAAGTAGAATCAGTTTTTTGCCGTGCAGCAAGGATTTGGCGATTTTTAACCGCAAACTCGTATAGCTCTTTTGCATCGAGGTATTCATTTTTCGAAATAATATCTTTCTTGTAAAAACGTTCGCTCTGCTCAAAAGCCCTTTTTCGTTTGATTATATCATAATCCTGCTCGAGAAGCTGTCGTTGAAGTGAAAGCCGTTCCTGCTCCATCGAAATCCGGGTATTCCGAAGAAAATTAATCTGTTCTGCAAGGTTAGCTTCTGTCGACAGGATGTTCAATTTCAGATTTGAATTCGTCAGGCGAATGATCACATCACCCTTCTTTACAATTGCACCTTCCTCGTTTACAATCTCTTCAACCCGACCACCTTCCTCGGCATCGAGGTAGATAAACCGGATCGGTTCTACTGACCCGATGACGCGGATATAATCATTAAAGATACCTTCAGAAATAGTACTTATCGAAATTTTTTCTTCCTGAATCCGTACAGTAGAAACGTTTTTCCGAAGTAACATCGCGATAACTACTACCAGGAAAAGAATCCCCGCAACAGAAAACCAAAATTTTTTCTGCTTCCATAAGCTCCTTTTCTCCCTTATCCGATCCATTCCATCCATGATCTTTATCTTATTTAACCCTTGTAATTTCGAAAATTAGTGTCGTACCAACCGTTAATTAAGATAAATCGCAGTTGGTTACTCTTCATTTTAACCAAGATCGTGCCATCTGACATATACTTTTAATTATCTGTTCATTAGCAGTCGCCTCAATTACGACAAGTGTCAATAATATTAACAATCCGGTCTAATGTTTATACAACCGCTTGTCTGACTCAAAACCAATACATATCTTTGGATAACAAATTTTTAGCGATGGAAACCGGACGAATACTTATTGTGGATGACAACAAGACGCTTTTGAATGCGCTTGAATTGGCGCTGCAACCCGATTTTGAATCGGTGACTTGTCTTTCGAATCCAAAGCAACTTCCGTTTCTTCTTCAAACAGAAAAAATTGATGTTATTCTATTGGATATGAATTTCGTTGCAGGAATCAATTCGGGGAACGAGGGTATTTTCTGGCTCTCAGAAATCAAAAAATTAAAGCCGGAAATTCAGGTTATTATGATGACAGCCTTTGGCGATGTGGAGCTGGCAGTGAAAGCATTAAAAATGGGTGCGTCGGATTTTGTGCTCAAACCATGGAACAATGTCCGTTTACTTGAAACTATCAAGGCCGCAGCCCGCATAAAAATATCGCAGGAAAAAATCAACCGCATAAAAGGGGAAAGTGGCATTGCATCCAGCGATCACTTGAAAGTGGCCGAAATGCTTGGAAATTCTTCTGTCATGAAACGAATTCTCAAAATTATTGAGAAGGTTGCCCCCACCAATGCCAATGTGTTAATTACCGGAGAGAATGGAACCGGTAAAGAGCTTATTGCCAGGGCCATTCACAGTAAATCATTAAGAGCCTCGCAACAGATGGTTGGTGTCGATATGGGGGCAATAACCGAAACATTATTTGAGAGCGAACTTTTCGGGCATGTGCGGGGTGCCTTTACCGATGCAAAAACCGCTCGTGACGGAAAGATCATAATTGCAAATAAGAGCACGTTATTCCTTGATGAGATCGGGAACCTTTCACTTCCTCTCCAGGCGAAGCTTTTGGCATGTCTTGAAAACCGTCAAGTAGTCCCTGTCGGGGCCAATCATCCTATTCCTGTTGATATCCGCCTGATTTGTGCTACAAATTGTGATATAGACCTGATGGTTGCCGAAGGCCGCTTCCGCGAAGATTTGCTGTTTCGCGTCAACACAATAAGGATCGAAGCACCGCCACTCCGCGATCGCGAAGAGGATATTATCCTGCTGGCCAATCACTTTCTAAACTTCTATTCAAAATACTATCATAAATCAAAACTTATTTTAAGCGGAAAAGCGAAAGAAAAATTCCGTCATTACCATTGGCCGGGTAATGTACGCGAATTGCGGCACGCGATGGAAAAGGCAGTTATTCTTTCGGAGACAGAAATACTCCAGCCTGAAGATTTTCATTTCAGACCAAC
>Ga0209100_1001098_pt1 | contig 19559 bp, 19 predicted proteins | sample lystaG_FD_185480 | JGI IMG/M metagenome (GOLD analysis project Ga0209100, IMG submission 185480) | Glacier valley bacterial and archeal communities from Borup Fiord, Nunavut, Canada, to study Microbial Dark Matter (Phase II) -... | ecosystem: Environmental > Aquatic > Freshwater > Ice > Glacier ...
TCCTCAAGGTTTTTATTCAGAACGGAGTAAGTATATGACATTGCGACAGAACCGACCTGCGGCAAGCTTAAACATTGCAGAAGCAGGCATTCCTCAGCTCCATATGCCTTAAGGGCGCCAAGATTCCTGACAACCGCAAAAGCTGCTGATGAGAGATCTGTTGCGATAATTATTCTTCTGAACATGCATAACCCTTCTTTCATTCCATATAGCTTACCGCGTGTCAAAATATAATGTCTTTCTCTTAATCTCAGTAAAGTCTTCACCAGGCAAAATGTCAATGTATCACAACACATTAGGTACTTCCGGTGCGTTTAAACGTCAAACTTCTGAGAATCCCCCCCCCACACACAAAACACCTCCATGACATATGCCATAAAGGTGTTCCATTAGTGTCAGATTGTATCTTTCCGTTCATCCGCCATTATTTCCCGGAAGAAAACGCGTGAATGATTATCTTGATTATTTCTGCAGCTAAATGAAAGTAGCTCGAAAGTTCAGACGCCTCCTGCTTAAGAGCATCAACTGTGTCGTTTACCCCTGTACTTACGTTAATAATGGCTGAACTCGCAATATCAACACCGTTCTTAGTAGCGTTTGTGACGTATTCTACATCCTTAAGAATCACAGGTCCTGACACGCTGAGCTGATCGGTTGTAACTTTCAGGTTCTTGCTGATCTGTTCTGCATTCTCCATAATACCCGGCAGGGATTGGACGGTCTTTTCGAATGCATCCCGGTTGGCGTCGACAGACTTCCGGACCGTACCCATAATCTGGTTGGTCTTCCACAGAACGCATATCAGAAGTACTGCGATGATACCCAGCAACACGCATCCCACAAAAATCAGCAGATCCTGCACCGTAAATTGAATCAGCATAGCTTAAATCCTCACTTATCTTTCTTATCAGACTTGCCCAGATCCTCTGCTATCTTTTCGGAAGTCTCGTGAATGTCTGCTGCGACATCATGTGCGCCTTCCTTGATATCATCCTTGACGGCGTCCTTTTTGGTATGAACGTCTTTAAGGACTCCTTTAATCTCTTTAGCTGCACGGGCAGCAGATTCTTTAACCTGCTCTGTCTTCTTCTGGACTGTTTCCTTGGTGACATCAACGACTTCTTCAGCTTTGTCCACAATAACTTTCCTGGTCTCTTTCCCTGATTTGGGTGCCAGAAGGATGCCGGCTGCGACACCTGCTGTTGCTGCTGCGCCGATACCAATGGCAAGTTTCTTTACTTCACGGGCTTTGCGTTTCTTCTTTGAATCCTTACCAACCAAGTCCATAATTTCTTTAATCATAGTAAAAACCTTCTTTCATTCTCAGACACATAAGCGGCGCCTGCAAATTCCCACGGTCAAATCTGTTTTTGTTCTTTGTTGAAAGCAACACACTTCACAGCACATTGCTATCTTCTTAATTATATCACCAAAAGAGATGATATTTGCATCTCATGCAACCGGAAAGACTGCATGTACAGGTTATTTTCTCTTAAACAGGTTAACAATTGCCAATAAGATGATAGACCCGGCAACGGCAACCAGAAAGCTCTTCACATTAAATGTCATCATACTTCCCTGTCCGAGCAGATCCATAACAAATCCGCCGATAAATGCTCCGACGATACCGACAACAATGTTGGCAAGTATCCCCATTGATCCGTTTTTCTTCATAATCATGCTCGCAACCCAACCAGCCAAACCACCAAATACCAGCCATGCCAGAATTCCCATAGAGTACCTCAATTTTCATCATGTCGCTCATTCAGATACAAATGACTATCTACTATTATACCATACAGCTATAAAATTAAATTATGCGGCAGCGGGAAAGCGATATTCTTTTAAGCAAAAATAATTGCTTTCCTTCAAAATTGACCCCTGAAAATAAATGTCCGGCTTTTTCGAGCCTTAAATTATAAGCAAATACCAAAATTATGGTATAATTATTTAGAAGCACATTTTAAATGAATAGTTTTATTGGAACAGATAGGCGGGCCAGCGCTCTCTTTATCTTTTGTTTATGGAGGAAAATATACATGCAGGAAGAAACACAGGAAGAGCTTTTAGAAATTACGGAACTTCAGAAAACTGCACCAGCCGCAGCGCCGCACAGGCCGTTACCGGTTGTACCATATGTCAGAGTGTTAAATAACAGCGATCCGTCAGACTGCCCCTATGACCGGTATATGATGAATAAGCGTCTCGCTTTACTTGAGTATTCCAGGGACAAAAAAGGCGGCGATGTGATTGGCCTCAAAGCACTCCTAAGAACATGCCCTCATTGTGAAACTATGTTTATTGATCAGACCCAGCTCCTCGGCCTCAAGAATGCAGGTCTTGATATCGGCGGTTTTGACATCATCGGTTCAAGTGTTTTTCCCCGCACAAAGGGCTATGAAAAATGGCATCCGACGGCCGCAAAGAGAATCGTTGTAATTGATCCGCAAGTCAAAGTAAAGGCCGTAAAAAAGACACCTGTCAAAAAGGAAAAAGCTGTCAAAGCTGTTAAAGCAGCAAAGCCGGCAAAAAACGGCAAAGTCGTTATTGTAACCGAAGAATAATTTTTCGGACCTTGTTTACTCATATGATATAATTTTTGTAACTTTGAGATCATTCGATTATTGCATAATTGCATTTAATTGAATGATCTCATAATATTTTGGATTAGATAGGAGTCAACACCTGTGAATATTAAAAGCTTTTTGAAATTAGTTGAAATCCAAACGAAAACAGCCAGCGTCATTTCTTTTTTGCTTGGCAGCATCTATGTAGTCTACAGGTTCAAGCAGTTCAATCCTATTAATTTCTTTATTATGTTTGCTTCTCTTCTGTGCATAGATATGGCAACAACGGCTATAAATAACTACATGGATTTCAAAAAAGCTAATAAAAAAAGCGGGTTCGGTTATGAAACCCACAATGCTATCGTCAGATATAACCTTAAAGAGTCCTCCGTCGTCACCGTCATTTCATTGCTCCTTTTGACAGGTGCAGGTCTTGGCGTGGTTCTTGTCCTCCGAACGAATATTGTGATTCTATTGATAGGTGCAATATCATTTGCCGTTGGCATCTTATATTCCTTCGGGCCGATACCCATTTCAAGGACACCCTTTGGAGAAGTATTCTCAGGTCTCTTTATGGGGCTGATTATTCCCTTTCTTGCTGTTTATATTCATGTATATGACTCAGATCTTCTGCGAGTCGGACTTACATCCGGTCTGCTGACGGTTACTGTAAATTTAATTGAGATGATATATATCCTGTTGCTGTCCCTGACATCTGTTACGGGAATTGCCAACATCATGCTGGCCAATAACATCTGTGATATGGATGACGACCTTACAAATCTTCGTTATACCCTGCCAATCTTTATCGGGAAGAAGAACGCCCTGTATGTTTTCAGCGGTCTCTATTACTGTGGATATGCGGCTGTCGCCGTTTTGGTCATACTGCAGGTCCTTCCCATCCTATCAGCACTGACAATATTGACACTGCTTGCCGTGCAAAAGAATATCCGGAAATTTTATAAGCTGCAGACAAAAAAAGATACCTTTGTTGTCGCCGTAAAGAATTTTTCCCTTGTCAACTCGGTATTATTTCTGACAATTGGAATTGCCGTTGTCATTAATATGATAATGGGCTAAAACGCGGGGCATATTAAAGGCTTGTTCCAAAGTCGAGCAGCTTAATGACATGATAATTCAGCGGCATTCCATCAATGGGCAGGCCAAAGAAAGCCAACATAGCAAGAAGAAATAGAGTACAAAGAATCAGATCAAGCCATTTTTTGCGAAAAAGTGCAAGACCCATCAATCCAACGTGAAGTATGAGACCAAAAACACCAATCATAGCTGAGATATTGGGAATCGGGCAAATGATGAAAAGATTGTAATTATGATAGAAGTGGGCAAAAGTCGATTGAATTCCACTGATGGGAAGCAAGGCAATCAAAAACAGGATCAAGGGGAAAATTATGTCAAGATAGAGAAGCCACTGCCAGCCCTGATTCATTTTCATCTTACTGACCCTTTCAGCTCCTGCTTTGATTTTTTCAATTCCCTTCATCGTTTTTCCCTCCTGATTACTTTTGGCTATTCTACTTTATTCCCAGGCTGCACCGGCACTTTTCATATATTGTCTCATACCTTCTGTTGTTTTGACGCTGCCGTCAGTAAATATCCACATGACGTCGACTTGATCGAGCGTCGCCGCAAAAGCCAGACCCTCTTCATACGAAAGAATGAAAAAAGTTGTGGAAAGAAAATCCGCATATCCGGAATCCGGCGTGATTACTGACACAGATCGGAATGCATCGGCTGGCATGAGTGTGTCAGGATCGATAATATGATGATATTTTTGACCGTCAACTATATAGTATCTCTGATAGTCCCCGCTGGTAACAACCGACTGGTTTGTCAGGTAGACGGTCTCAACAAGATCGGTCGTACTGACGCCTTCTTCATTAGTATCCTGCGTAACATTCTGGATACCGACGCCCCATTTAGTACGAACGCCATCAGAAGGCGGGCCTGAAGTACGAACATTGCCGCCGCTGCTGATAACAAAGGACTGCCATCCATCTTTTTCGAGTTCTTCTGCCACAATCTCGGTTGCGTAACCTTTTGCAACCGCACCGACATCAAGCCGCATATCAGTATCCGGCAGATAGATGGTCTGCTTCTCTGGATCGAGAATGATCCGGCTGCTGTCGGTATGTTCAGCCGCCGCAGTCAATTCCTCCCTAGTTGGAAGCCTGGCCTGACCGGGATTCAGAAGACCCGCCGTACGATAATTATGCCAAACCTCAAGGACCGGTCCCAATGCAATATTGACCGCGTCAGGCGACCGGGCCTGCCAGTCAAGACTTGATTGAATCAGGTTATATAAATCAGGTTCAACCGCAACCGGCGCTGTGCCGGCCATATCATTAATTGTCTTAATATTATTAATCCCTGAATAGTCATTATATTTATCATATAACTTATGAAGCTCTAAAAAACGCTGTTCACCGGCCTGAGTCCAACGGTCGAATTCGCTCTGACTTGAACTGTATCCCATTATTGTAATTACAGTATCAAATGAGCCCCAGCAATCATAACTGTATTTATGAAGCATGGCAGACTTCGAGCTGCATCCCAAGGTATTCATAAGGAAAACAAACGCCATGAATAAAAGTGAAAGGGATTTTAGTTTCAAAATCCATACTCTTATATGTAAATTCATAATACGTCTCAAAATAATCTCCTGCCGGTACTGCTGTCTGAACTGACTTTTCAAAATTGAAGGGATTTTTGCCGTAAAAAAAGTAAATCCCCCCGGCATAGCGCCGAGGGGACTCATAACCGCTGAAATTACAAATTACTTGGTTGCGTCAGCAATAGCCTTTGCAGTTACTGCAAGATAGGAATCAACCTTGATTGTTGCGCTTGAGACAAGGTCTGCCTCAGCAGAGACGTTTCCACCCTCTCCGGCAGTGACTTTCATAGCTGCGATCTCAGTTGCAGTTTTGCCGATCATCCATTTCTCAATAGCTGCAATCTGCTCAAACCACTCTTTTCCGATCTTGGATGCTTTGATCATGCCATAGTCAGCACCCTTTTCGACCTTAGACTTATATTCTGCGGTCTTATCAGATGTGATAACGCCATTTTCGTCAAAATTGATGGCAGTCTGTGCAACGTCAATCTTGATATCAATAACTTTTCCGGCAGCGTCAACAGTTACTGCGCACATTGTCGTATCAGCCTGAGCTTTACCGACCAGAACGCCGTCATCATTAGCCTTAAGATCAGAAGATGATGCAATGGATGTCAGTTGTGCGAGACCAAGTTTAGCTGCAGAACTTCCTGTGGAAGAACAGCCGGCCAGGAACAAGAGAAGAACCACGGTAATAGCGATTAGTTTTTTCATAATATGCCCTCCTATAAGTGAATGTTACAATCGATATTATACTACTGATTTTGTAACAGGACAAGATTGCAAAGCTTACAAAAGACAAATAGCAACTTTCTTTGAGGCAAATCCTAGGTAAAAGGACCCAAATAGTAAATTAATACAACAAATTAGTAATTTGCACCAATAATTCCTTACCATCACTATCGGGAAACCCGGAAAGGATCAGATGACAGCGGGTCAGATGTGCTTCAAGCATGGATCTTGCCTGTTTAACGGATCCGAGATCGCGTGCCAGATCAACAAGCTGCATCGCGTCTTTTTCTGACCGTTCGCCCTGTAAAAATGTCTCAAGCATGCGTTTGTAATCTGTATTTGCTGCTGACAGCAGGATCGGCAGAGTAATGATTCCATCAATAAGGTCCCTGCCTGTCGGTTTTCCGGCTGTTGACTTCGACTCATCGAGGTCGAGAAGGTCGTCGCGGATTTGAAAGGCTGCGCCCAGACGCATGCCAAAATGCCACAGCTTCTTCTGCTCTCCTTCTTCAAGTCCGCCGCTTCCTGCGCCGGCCAGACAGGCCGCTGCAAAAAGAACACCCGTCTTCCCCATGATACGCTTCAGATATGTCCGGTATCCCGGCACTTTGCTGCGTCCGAGATATTGCGCAAGATCTCCCGTACAAATCTGTTCAACCGCATCGGCAAACCTGGAAAGCTCACGTATCGGCAGATCGCTCGTTGACATAAGCTTAAGAGAGCGAGCAAGGAGAAAATCCCCGACATAGATCGCGATATGGTTGCCATAGCTCGCATGAAGTGTTGTCTTGCCGCGGCGTGTATCCGAATCGTCAATGACATCGTCATGCACGAGAGTCGCTGTATGAATCACTTCAACAGCTGCCGCCAGAGGCAATGTCCTTGCACGGTCGTACTTGCCCGTCATGGCACACGCGATGGTCAGTGCCGGCCGCAATCGCTTACCGTCACTGAGCACCATGTCCCGGGCTGCTTCCTGAATGAATCCTTTACTTTTGAAGGAATCACTCAGGAACATCTCGAAAGAGTCCAGTTCCACCGCAAGTGCGGGCATTGATTCCCAATTACTTTTCATGTTTGTGTTTCCCAGTTGTATCTTCTCTGTTTTATCAAATGACATTTAAATACTCTTCTTTTTCTTTCTTGGAAAGAAAAGCTTAACAGCGCGGCTTTTCCAGAAATACTCCCATACTCTATTGAGCCATGGCAGCAGGTAGAAGTCCATTCCAAAGGCACGTCCTGCACCGCCCATTGTTGCAATTGAGGCAAATGCCAGCCACCAGGTGTCATAATAGAGTCCTGTTGACGTGACAAACATAGCCATTAGAGCTATGGATACAAGGGAAGCCAGGAATGTAAAGCTGCCGCTCAAAAGGAGAAGTCCAATAACAATTTCAGCTAAGGTAACCATAATCTGGAAAAACATCTCCCAGCCGGAAGAGCTCAGGGCCCATCCCTGGATAATAGACGGAACAAGGTTAAAGTCTCCAAACTGGAACAGATCAATCTTGGCGAATATATCCTTTGTGATTGCGACGCCTTCCACCATCTTGCTGGCATAGGCAATCTGAAGATTGACTATGTGCAGCTTGAGACTGAATATGTCGTCAATTCTCATCCCGCCGCCGGTTGCTGACGACACAACGTCAGCTGCCGTCTGGTAACCGCGGGACATGTTCATGAATTCAGCAAGATGTGTTCCGCTGAACCACCCTTCGGTAATTTTCTTCAAGCCTTCGAGAAGCCAGTAAAAGCCCATGAACATACGCAGGGGGAACAGCCACCACGCCTGCATCTTGCGGGAATAGTGCTTTTCCAAAAAAAGCTTGTCTTGTTTCCTGTTTACCACTTCGTCTTTAAGATAACGGGCCGGACCGCGGAATCCCATGATTTCAAATAGATAATGTGCATTCACGAGATATTTCATCAAAAGGGACAGCCAGGATGGAAGTCTCTTTCCCATAATCTCAGCCACACCGAAATAGTTGCCGATACATACCATGGTTCCATGGAATTTGACCTTGATCGGCTCGCGATCTTTACCGCGAATCTCATTTAAAATATTGGCAGCAACTCCGTCGGCTGTCTGAAGAGCGTTCTCAACCATCGCCGCATAAGGTATACCGGCTTCATCTGTAAGGCCGCAGCAGTCACCGATCGAATATACGCCGGGATTCTCTGTCTGACCAAATTCACTTACTTTAATACGTGTTGTTCTTCCGCAGCGCGCAAATCCCATCTGCTCAGCAAGTTCGTTGCAGCGTATGCCCGCACACCAGATCATAGTACGGGTCTGGATCTCACCGTTGTTGGTAACCGCACGCTCAGGAAGCACCTCTTTTATACCGGTTTCCAGCATAATTTCGATACCTAGCTTTTGTGTCATATAGCGATGTGCTTTTGCGCTGTTCTTTTCATTGAGAACAGGAAGAACTCGCTTAAGAAGATCAAGCAAAATAAGGCGGACTTCTTTGCGGTCAATATCATATTCACGGCACAATGGTTTTACCCAGTGTCCAAGCTCGCCGATCATCTCCACACCCGTAAAGCCGGCACCGCCGACGACAAAAGTCAGAAGACGGCTGCGCTCCGCGGGATCTTTTTCTTTCTGCGCCAAAGCAAAACAGGAACGGATGTGTTCACGTATTTTGACGGCGTCATCAAATGACCAGAGTGTATATGCATATTCTTCAAGCCCGGAAATACCGTAGAAAGCAGGTGTACTTCCTAGTGCCATAATGCAGTAATCATATGAATATTCATCAAGCCGGCCTGTCATCTTTTTGCCGTCAAAATCAAATCCGATGATTTCATCAGTAACAATCTTTACACGCGTATCACGGAAAATGTCCTTAAGCGAAATCTTTACAGTTTCTTCTGCCTGACGGTTGCCGGCAACCTCATGGAGCTCTGTCAAAAGTGTATGATAATCATTCTTATCCACGATTGTAATATCCAGGCCGTCTTTTTTGCCTTTACGATTCAGACGTAAAGCGGCTTCTACGCCGGCATAGCCTGCGCCGACGATTAATATTTTCTTACTCATCTAATAAATCCCTCCCGTAGTATTCGAATCAATGCATATATGTAAATGCATACAAGTTGATTCGATTTCAGTAATCTGAACAACTTTATAATTATAACAATTCGCGTATCATTTGAACATACCTGTGCTGATATCCAGCTTTCATTATATCAAAAAAACAACCCCGCATATGTCATTAAAAAGAGCGATGTATGCCTCCTTCCATACTGAAAATCCACACGGGTACATTCAATTCATGCGCTTTTCACAAAAAGATTATTTTATTATTATTATTATTTTAACTCAATATAATCTATTTGTTTCCCGAAAAACGGAAATGTGTTATAGTCTGAATCACAGTATGTCCAGCTCTGGTAAAAACAAATGTGCCGCCGGTCTGAAAGTATCGTCATCGAAGACGGTGCCCTGGATCCCGGAGAATTTGGATATACATATTTTATAGACTGGGATCAGGTACGCGGCCGCAATCGCGTTATTAAAGTCTCTATAATTGGCGAAGAATGATAAGCTGCCTATTTCAAATTTGAGACGCAAATTGGATTGAACAAATATTCCAATATCATCAACCAGACAAAAGCTCTTTGGATTTTTCATCTAAAGAGCTTTTGTTCATTATTTTCCAGTCACTTTAACATTACAGAGTCTTTATTTCTCCGGCACGCTTTTCGATGGCGTCAGAACCTTCTATGACAGTAAAGATAAAACCTGTCTCGACTTTCTTGAATGCATCAATTTTATGCATCCCATTTGCTTCCAGTTCATCGTGGCGTCCACGAAGCAAAGTCGACGAAGGCAGGATGCCCAGTGCGTAGTCGCCGGAGCCCATTGACTTCCATTCAACAAGATAAGGCAGCGCCTTTTTTTCAAAGCGAATCTCAACGGCAAGATCCAGCTTCCTGTTTATAACCAGTGCCGTGCACATACCTTTATCATCAGCCGGGAGATCAAGAAAGTACAGGTGCTCGGCAAAGTTATCTATAGGTGCGGTCATATGATAGCGCTGGTCAAAATACTCCTGTGACCAATCTGTCCGTGCTGCTGCCTCTGTTCTTTCGGGCACAATAATCTGTGTATCTTCATCGAGGAAGGGATAGCCAAAATTGATATGATACAAAATAGAATAGAAGCTCTCCCTGCAGGTCTCGTTTTCAATTATATCTTTTATCTTGAAGCTGTTGTCATTGAGCTGAGTCGTAAGTGTACGTGTAAGTGTCAGGTTATGTCCGAACAATCTGGATTCACGGGTTTTGCCTGACAGCTCGATCTTCAGATTTCCATTCTCATCAAAATAAGAACTGGTACTGATATTGTCGGAGCTCATTGCGCTGATTCTGCCGTGCAGCGGTTGGTAGAGACCTTCCGATTCATTGGGCGGACCAGAATTCTGAAGTCCTGAGGTATACATCAGGCCGCCTGAACTTTGTCCGAGAAATTCATTGTGAGAGTGACTGACTCTCTCGGGTGCCGTTAATCCGTTCTTATAAAAGAATGCCAGATTAATTCCTTTGTATTCGAGATTATAAAGATCCATATTACGCCCTTCCAGAAGTGTAAAGGAAAGGCCGGATCCATTTTTAACCTGCACAGCCGGGATTCCCCTGGCCATGCCATCGGCATATATAAAGCGGGTAACATCGGCAACCTGACTGATTTGACCCGTATAGCGAAGCAGATCTTCCCTTGATAATTTTGCAAAATCATTCATTTCTATATGTCCTCCTTTTTCGTCAAATATTCAAAAATGCCTTTCCAAAGCAGGTCATATTTTTCCCAGCTAACAAATTGAGGCGATCCCCAGTGAGGAGAACAATCTGATGTAAAGGCAGCTGATTTGCCTTCTCCATACTTGCCGAAAGCCACAAGAGGGTCACCCCCGATGAGTACGGGGATATCGCTTCCTTCTTTAGGAAGGGTCCTGTTGTAGCCTAGAAACGGGGGCCATTCTTCTTCGAAAACTTGGATGGCAGAATGTTCATGAGATGTGCGGGGGTAAATACCTTCCGGGTGCTCTGCCCGGTCATCCATACTAAGGCATGTAACCGGAAGAATATCCTGGATAGAAGTCTGCCCATATCTTGCTTTACAGTCAATACCGGAAAATGACAGATATCCGCCGATCATCAGGAAGGAACCGCCGTTTAGAACATACTTTTTGATTTCATCACAGCGGTTCGTACAGATCAGCCCCCTTTTAAAGGTATCATCTGACAGTAAAAGTGTGTTGGAGCCTATGTCCGAGAGCACAATGCACGCATATTCAGAAAGTTCTGCTGCTGTTCGCGGGAAACGTTCTGCGACATGCTGTCCTGGCAGATATACAAATTCATAGCCGGCCCGTTCAATGGATCTCTCGATATACTCTTTTCCTTCTTCATATACGCATGTTGAAAAGGTGTCGAATCCTTTGACATGTGTTGTAAAGCTTGTCCACGATTCTCCTGCAAATAATATTTTTTTCTTACTCATGGATCACCCTCCTGCCTATGCCGGGATTAATTTTGATGACAGAACTTCTTCAAGCGGCGGAATAGAATCAACCGCACCTTTTTGCGATACAGCCAATGACGATGCTATTGAGGCAAGCCGCAGTGCTTCTTCAACGGTCTTACCCGCTATGACGGATGCAAGAAAATATCCGGTAAAAGTATCTCCCGCAGCTGTTGTATCTACAACTTTTACATCATATATTCCATGTGATGCGGTCTTTTCGAAATCAGAATACATGACTCCCAATTTCCCTAAGGTCAGAACGATTCGCGCATGGGGATATTTATGCTGCATGGCCGGTAATATTTTCTCAGCTTCGCTTTCTCCGGTTATCTGCATCCCCTCCACTTCGTTCAGAAGGAAAATCGATACTTTTTCCAGATCACATTTCTCGATGGATTCGTTATAGGGTGAAGGATTAAGAACAATTTGCATTTTTTGTGCATAAGCTTTATCTATCATGTAATCCAATAGATTCATTTCGTTTTGTAAAAGGATGTAATCTCCTTCTTCAAAGTCAGAAAGTACTTCATCGATGAACTCTTTACTGTTCTGTCTGTTTGCACCGCCAAAAAGGACGATGCTGTTCTGACCTGATCTGCTGAGCTGAATGATTGCATTTCCGGACCGAACGGAAGATTTCCTGATATATTTTGTGTTTACGCCATGATCTCTGCACGTTTCCTGCAGAAGATCTCCATCTTCCCCGATCAATCCTGCATGATAGACCACTGCGCCGGCCTGTGACAGTGCAATGGACTGATTCAGGCCTTTTCCTCCGCAAAATACGGAAAGATCCGTTGAGGAAATGGTCTCGCCGGGAAGAACAATATGATCAACCAAATATACATAGTCATAATTCAGCGAACCAAAATTCACAAGTCTCATTGTATCCTCCTTTCATCTTTACATCTTTGCAATGAGAAGCCATGATTTGATGAAAGAATAGCCACGGCCACCTAGGATGGCGGCCGTGGTTATCTTTAAAGTGTACGGTAACACATTTGTTGTATGACGGAAAAGATGAAAAATATTACCCTTTTTGACCGGAAAGTGACTTGATCGGAGATTTAGGTGTTTTGATTTTCTTGTTTTCTGTTAAATGGTTGAGAACCATAACCAGAATCAGTACGCCGCCCCAAATCAGCGGGATGTAAAAGCTGCTGACCTGCGGGAATCGGTTCAGTCCGGATGAGAGCATCTGCAGGACACAAATAGACAGCACAACTCCGCTGATCCGGCCTTTGCCGCCTGTCGGACTTACGCCGCCAAGGACAACGATCAGAACGCACTGGAGTGTATAAACCACGCCGTAGTCTGCACGAGCCGAATTGTAGTTTGCAAGCATGACAGCCCCGCCAAGTGCGGCGCACACGGCAGAAAGCATGTATGTTTTAATCAATAGAAGGTCGGTCTTCAGTCCGCTGAATTGCGCGGCCGTCATATTTGTTCCCAGCATATAAATTTTGGTGCCGAATGTTGTTCTATTCAGAAGGAATGCAATAATCAGCGCCATTGCTGCAAAAAAGACCAGCTGCATGGGGATGACATTGAACAATTTTCCAGCGATTGTTGCAGAATATACAGGAGGAAAACCACTGATTGCTTTGCCTTTTGTAATGATAATAGCGATACCTGTAAATAGTTGATAGGAACCCAGCGTGACCAAAATAGGCGGGATCCTGACCTTTGCTATCAGCACTCCGTTCAGAAAACCAGCGACTGTTCCCACAAGAAGTCCGCCGAGAATCGCCAGCGGAATCCCATATACAGGGAGGCTTCCATCTTCAGCCGCTAACATATTAAGAGTCAAACCGATCATAATGGATGACATATTGGCTACGCCAACAACAGAAAGATCGATACCGCCGGTAATCATACAAAGCATTATACCGAGAGCCATAAGGCCAAATTCAGGAAACTGTGAGGCCATCGTCTGGAAATTGATCACGGAATAAAACGACTCAAACTTGGCGAGCGCCATGAAAAGCATCCAGATTACCATGAGCCCTATCAGTCGGGAGAGATATACATCTTTTGTCAAAAATGCGGAAAGGCCTTTTTTATTGTTGTTCTTCATGCTGCCCTCCTTATTTTTATCGTCTTGGTCATTCTACTGTTTCGCATGACCTGAGAGGCGCTTACACCGGTTCCAATGAGGATCAGAAGACCCAGGAAACAGTCCTGCCAAAAAGTTGGTATACCCAGAAGAATCAGAGAATTCTGTACGATAACGATAAGTGCCGTGCCGAGCATGCAGCCGGTCAACGATCCGGCACCGCCTGTAATAGCAGTACCGCCCAGTACGACACCGGCGATAATCATCATCTCCATGCCAAGCATATTCGTGGGGTGGCATTGCGTCATCATGCATACACGGATAAGTCCCGCAAGACTTGAAATGACACCCACTCCGACATAAAGGAGAAATTTGATCTGCTTGACATTGAAACCGGCGCGATAAGCACTGGTCTCATTACCGCCGATTGCAAAGATTCCTCTTCCGGACATTGTCTTATACAGAATAAGATAGGCGAGAATCAGCACAATAATCAGAGCTATAATGGCAACAGGCATACGGGAGGTTAATCCAGACTTCGAGTTTGTTGCAACAAAAAGGGCTGATGTGCCAAAAGACGACATCCCCTTTGGTATCGTTGCAAGCTGTTTTGAATTCAGCACCCCCTGCATGACTCCTTTGAAAACGCTTGAAGTACCCAAAGTGACTATGAACGGGGGCAAATTGAACACTGAAATAATAAAGCCGTTGAAAGCGCCAAGTAAAGCTCCGATAGCCAGGGTCATTACGATCGGCAGCCATATACCGCCTTTGTAATTGGCGTTAAGAAGGGTGCTTGTCGTAGCGTAAATGCTTAAAGACGCAAGTGCCGGGAAGGAAACATCGATACCACCCGATACAATTACCATAAAGGCACCAATTGCGAACAAGCCGGGTACAATCATCGCGGAAGCCAGATCAACCAGATTGTTGGAAGTGAAGAACTGGCCGGAACGAAGTTCGATAAGAAAACTGAGTGCAAGAATGACTATAAAAATATAGGTTTCTGTTTTTTGTGTCAGCTTTTTGACTATTTGCGGCATTTCTATCACCTCCTACATCATATATTTGGAAAGTTCTTTTGTGTCGGTTTCCTTTGGATTCAAAGTTGCCGTTATACGGCCTTCTTTCATGATCATAATTTTTGAACATGTGGACATAATTTCAGGTATGTCATCTGATATGATGATCAGTGCCATTCCCTCGTCCGCCAATTTTTCAAGAATCATATGGATATCATGCTTCGAACCGATATCGACACCCATTGTAGGTCCATTCAGGATCAGTACATTCGGATCGCGCGAAAGCCATTTTGCAAGAACAATACGCTGTTGATTTCCTCCCGACAGGGTACTGCAGGCATTGTCAGGGTTCGGTGTGGCGATCGATAATTTTTTAACCCAGCGAGCAATCTCTTTTGACTTACGGGAGCGGTCAAGGATACCTATGCCATTTGCCAGACTGTCAATTTCTGAAATGACGACATTGTCCCCAATGCCTCTTGGAAGAAACAGGCCCTCCGACAAACGGTCTTCCGGCACATAACCGATACCGTTTTCCATGGCCGTACGAACGCTGTCAAGAACAACTTCCTTACCATTGATTTTGATAGTACCGCTGTCTGCTTTCCGCATGCCGAAAAGAGCAAGGGCAAGTTCCGTGCGTCCGGAACCGAGAAGTCCGGTAAGTCCTAAAATCTCACCTTTATGAAGCGAAAAGCTAATGTCTTCGAAGTAACCGGTTAGTCCAAGCTTTGCAGCTTCAAGTACAGGTTCTTCATCCGAGATTTTAGGGGTAAAGGAAATATCCTCAAATTCCCGTCCTGTCATATAAAAAGTGAATTTTTTATTATCCAATTCAGAAGTATTGCCTGTAATTATTTTTTCGCCGCTTCGGATGATAGTAAATCTCTCAGAAATTTCAAAAACTTCATCCAGCTTATGACTTACAAATAAAGTAGCAATCCCTTGTGCTTTCAAATCCAGAATAATTTTGAACAAAGCACTGACTTCCTTCCTGGTTAAGGCGGTTGTCGGCTCATCCATAATGATCAGCTTTGCTCCAAACATAAGAGCGCGGCAGATGGCAACCAGCTGCTTATCTGCAACTGAAAGGGTGCCAACTTTAACATCAAGATCAACTTCAAAATTAATTCTCGCAATAGCTTCTTTTGCGATCTTACGCATTCGCTTAAGATTAACCAGTTTGTGTTTGTTGGCTAATTCACTGTTGAATGCCAAATTTTCCATTACAGATAAATTGGGAAATATGGAAAAGTCCTGATAAATAACTTGAATACCGTTCATGATTGCTTCAATCGGTGTGATTTTTGTATGAACTTTTCCGTTAAATTCAATTTGACCGGAATTCGGTTCATAAACACCTGAAATAATTTTGATCAGTGTAGATTTTCCGCATCCATTCTCGCCCGCCAGGCAATGTATCTCTCCGGGTGCAATTTCGAGCGAAACTCCCTTGAGAGCCTCAACGCCGGCGAATGATTTCTTGATATCAACAACCTTTAATACGCTTTGGGCCATAGAGCACTGCTCCTTTCAAAAGTAAGTGAAGTGTTCAGGCTAATTTGCAAAAGCCCATTGAGGCCCAGCCTCTTCTTCTTCTTACTGACTTGCACATCAAGGCGGCACCTTTGCACCGCCTTGATGTACTGATGTAATTAAGTAGTCAGAGTCATGCAGATCAAGAGACAATCAAGTTCCTTGTCCTGATGATTAGAACCCGAAGCTGTCTACATTCTCAGCTGTGATGACAATCCATCCCTGACCTTCGAAAACAGTATCGCTGCCTTCTTTGAATTTCAGTTCTGTATAGCCGTCAACGCCAAGATCAAGGTTATCTGTGATCTCTTCGCCGCGAAGCATTTTAAGAGCAAGGGAGCACATTGCCTTACCGGCGAGTGCAGGATCCCAAAGTGTAAGAGATGCAACAGATCCGCCCTTAAGAAGCTCGGCATTGTCAGCAGGCATTCCTGTACCGGATGTAAAGACTTTTCCGGTTAGCCCAAGTTCTGCTATTGCGCGTGCGATACCGGGAGCGTCATAGGATGAAGTTCCCATGATGCCTTTAAGATCAGGATATTTTTTAAGAAGTTCTTTAGCTGTCTGATAGGCAACGTCACCATTGTCTTCAGATTCTACGCGAGGCTCGGCTTCCAGAAGTGTCATGTTAGGATATGCTTCTTTCTGATGTGCAACACCGCCGTCAGCCCACTCATTGTGAGAAGCATTGGTTACAGATGCCACCATAGTTGTATATACGCCTTCTTCGCCCATCGCCTCAGCAAGGTTGTCCATGATGAATCCGCCGTAATCAGCGTTATTGAAAGCTTCGATGTCATAGTCGCAGTTCTCAAGTGAAGAGCCTTCGTGTGCAATTACGATGATTCCTGCGTCACGGGCCTGCTTTAAAACGGGCTCAAGAGATGCGGGATCAACAGGTACAACACAGATTGCATCAACTTTTGCCGCAATCAAATCCTGTATCAGCTGTGACTGGAGAGTGGCGTCGATTTCGGGTGTTCCCTTCTGATAAATGTTTAATCCGGTTTCTGCTGCGTACTCTTTGACGCCTGCATCCATGCGGACGAACCAGGGATTTGTCGCATCTTTAGGGACTACTACAATCTCCCACTCTGATTCATCAACAGCGGCGGCGGTTGTGTCGGCGGCAGCAGCGGTGGTATCTGCTGCTGCAGCTGCTTTTGTTGTAGTTGCCGGGGCGGCAGTTGTTGTGTCGGTTGCTCCTGCGCAGCCGGCCAACCCGAGTGCCATGGACAGGGTCAGAAGTAAGGCAAGGGTTTTCTTCATTTTCTTTTCCTCCTCATTATTTTTATTTTTCACAGCCTATCTGTGAAAAATGGGACACTTATTGATTGAACATCAGTTTGCGTAGAAATGCGCTTACTTCGCAGGCGTTACCTGTCGAAAAGATGTCCTTGAGCTGCTTTTCATCTATGCGTGCGGCTAGCTGATCAAATACATCAAACCAACGTACACTCTCATTGCAGGCATCCCTGCCGTCTTCACGGTAAGGGTACTGATCTGTCGAAATAAATCCTGTATATCCGGTACGTTTAAGCCAATAGAAAAATTCAATAAAGGGAATTGTATGAATTGAGCCAGTAATCATGTCATCATCCCAATGACCGTAATTATCATTCATATGGACATGGTAGAGCTTGTCGCCATACTTCTTTAAAACAGCGATACTTTCTGCTAGGTTCTCGCCTGCTACAGCACCGTGGCCATAGTCGACGGTCACGCCGCAATTGGGCATTCCCACTTCATTCACTATAAGAAGTGTTGAAAAAACGTTGCTCGGATAGCTGAAATTCCTCGGTTCTTTGGGCTTATATTCGACTGATACTCTTGTGTCCGCCCTGTATTTGCAGCACTCGCGGACGCTGTCAGCAAACCATCCGCGTTCTTCAATATAATCCCCCTGGAAAGGATAATCATATCAGTCCTGTCCGGGCCAAAGACTTACCAGATCACCGCCGAGATACTTAGCTACATCCATCATCTCTTTAGTCTCTTCAACAGCCTGCCTTCTTACATGGGGATCTTTGGAAGAATAAGCCCCTTTACCATATATTTTCGTCCCGAAATTATCTGGGATTATTGACACGAGCTTCAATCCTGTCCGTTCCAGATTCTCCTTAACCTCTTCTGCATTCTTTGCTGTAACATGCCAGTTACCGACAAGTTCAACACCCGTAACACCTTTGATCGACTTAACCCGATCAAATAATTGCGTAAGAGAGTAATCAGTCTGATACCCGCCTCCCATATACCGGTCGGAAAAATTACCGACATTCCCAAGGATTACACTGTAATTAGACATGTCAGACCCTCCTTTTCAAATACATTTCTGAATTTTGTTATTTATATTTTTCTTGTAGATTCACGTACTACTAATTCTCTTTCAACTTCAATTTCACGCGGTGCGCCTTTATATTCATCCCGTATCCTTTCAAAAAGCATATCAATGGCAGCATTTGCGAATTTCTGACTGTCATTAGTCACCGTTGTCAGTCTGGGAACACTAAGGACGGCGTATGGAATATTATCCATACCGGTAATTGATATTTGGTCAGGAATCTGGATACCTGCATCACGAAGGGATGCCATAACACCCATTGCTACAAGGTCGTTGGCACAGCAAATAGCTGTCGGCAAAGGTGATATACCGGAAAAATACCGTCCGGCTTCATATCCCGCATTTACCGAGAAACCTGTTTCAAAAATCAAATTTTCTTCGACTTTATAATTGGCTTCCTTCATTGCCCTCAGATATCCGGTTTGGCGGCTGCGGCCTATAACGGACTTTTTGGAACCGCCTGTATACGCAACTCTCTTATGTCCGTAATCAATCAGATGTTTTGTTGCCAGGTAAGTACTCTGGTTTCTTTTACCATGTACAGAATCATAGGCACAAGCATCATAAGAATTGACAACTACAGTAGAAATATCCGCTTTCTGAAGCGCCTCAACTACTTTTTCCTTTACGTCAATGGAAGCCATGATAATTCCACATGCATTCATCTGTACGGCAAGTCGAATTGCTTTGATTTCTTCGCCGAGTTCAAATGATTCATCTTCATTCGTATTGAAAAGAGTAATATTGAAATTTTCTTTTTTAGCTCTCCCCTGAACCACCTTAGCCATTGATGAATAGAACGGGTTACTGATATCAGGAACAATAAGAAGAATGGAACGGGATTTCTTTGTTTTAAGACTTTGTGCAGCCATGTTTGGTTTATAGTCCAAACGTGTTATGACAGATTGTATTTTTTCTGCCGTTTCGGGATCAACAAAAGTTGTTCTATTTATAAAACGGGATACAGTAGCAGTTGAAACACCCGATTGATTTGCTATGTCTTTTATCGTTGCTTTTTTTTTCATTACTGCTCCCCCAAAAGCACAATCATTTTGTGTAACCGTTTACATGTTGCTTATAAGCAACATTTTACAAATATGGTCACTTCAATTGTTTTGCTGTTGTAAATAAATTGAT
>Ga0209100_1001100_pt1 | contig 19537 bp, 18 predicted proteins | sample lystaG_FD_185480 | JGI IMG/M metagenome (GOLD analysis project Ga0209100, IMG submission 185480) | Glacier valley bacterial and archeal communities from Borup Fiord, Nunavut, Canada, to study Microbial Dark Matter (Phase II) -... | ecosystem: Environmental > Aquatic > Freshwater > Ice > Glacier ...
AGGAACCTGACCGCTAAGGTCAATGGTATGTGGATAATTGGGATAAAATCCGATCAGTGCGAGGCTGGTTCCAGAATTAGCTGGATAGCCATAAGTGGCAAGCACCGAGTTGGAGCTTACTGTCAGATTGTTCCAAATGTTAATTGTTACATGATGGTATGCTTCGCCTGTATTGGTACTCATATAAAACTGGCCGCCATTTTTAACAGTCAGACTGCTGAAACCTGAGAAGAATGGGTATTCAATCCCTGTGCTTGTATGTGTAAAGGCAGTTACTTTTGAGGTGGGTCCGTCTACGACAATATTTCCAACATTGCGGCCCTGTCCGCTGAACATGAAAATATTGTACGAATTACTATTCAGTACTGTCAGATTGCCGAAACCGGCATAATCATCTTTACCGTAATTGTTACTTTGCCCGTTTAAACCAAGGAATACATCATCGGTCTGGTTAGGACAATTCCATTCCATGTATTGCATACTTGTTCCCCATGGTACGGTAGGTGCAGCAGAAACAACCCCGGTAACCAGAACTTTTGATCCTCCATAATAATTAGTAGCAGTATACCCATAGTTTCCGGCTATACCGATTACACCACCATCCTGACGATGTTCATAAGTTCCATAGACATTCAAAGACCCTCCAAGGCTTGTAAAGGTGCCGATATTAATTAGTAAGGCACCAGCTCTTACATTCAAAGTACTATTAATATCAAAAATACCTTCATTGGTCAAGGTGCAACCAGACTCAAGACTAATAGGTACATCCAAAGTAACTTGATCCACATTGCGGACGAGAATAGTTCCGGCTGCACCTGTTGGAACCGATGAAGGCACCCAGGCTGCTCCATCCCAACCTTCCCAGGTCAGAGGATCACTCCAGCTACCAGGACCTGTTGATCGGAAATCAGTGAATAATGATACTGCAGTGAAATTCTGAAGCGTTACATTTCCAGCTACGCTTGTAAAATTCAAGCTTACCGGAGTAAAGTTATAATATTGCAAGGAAGGTGTTATTGTTCCAGACCATCCTCCTGGCACATAGATCGAATAGGTGCCGTTAGCAGCTGAAGTTACAGTTTTTGCAGTTCCGTCAAAATAGCTTAAAGTTGCACCGGCAACTCCTGCATTTCCTGAAATGATGCTGCTTACTGAACCGAGTGCGAATACATTGTTTGTAGGAGCACTTAAGGATAAGGATGCTGTTAAAGCGGTAGTTGTAACTGAAGTGATAGACCCTGAAATAGGTGCAGAGCCAACTCCACCAAGGCTAAGCCAAGCAGTACCGCTGTCCCTGACAATTCTTAATAAGGAGTTATTTGTTCCAACTGCATCATCAGTATCATATAATAATGTGAGATTGATATTTGAAGTTAATCCGGTGAGATTGGTTCTAGCTATGGTATAATATCGTACTGAAGAGACCGATGACAATGTCGCGGGTAAAATATATGTTGTTGGTGCTGCATTGAACATCTCAAAGGCGTATGTGATCAAATTTGTCCTGTTATGGCCCACTTTAAATGCAACTGGACGTCCTACACTCCCTTTTCCCAAAGGGATATTAATTGTCTTGGGTACATTTACAACAGTGGTAATCTGATAGTTCAGAGGACCATTAATATAAGCGGTAGCGCTTCCTCCAACAATACTTCCCGTATAATATATAGTAAGTGTGTTCGTTGACGTGGTGGTTACAATACCATTGAGATTCAATGTCTTTATCATAGCAGGAGCACTCATTGTCAGTATATGTCCAGCCTGAACAGTGGCCACTGCAGTAATGCTGTTTGGGATAGTGGCCGTAGAAGACCATGTTAAAGTTGCCGAATTGTAAACTTCCCATGTTGCGGCACTGTTCCAGTTGCCGCTTGCAACTGAACGGAATTCACCGTTTACTTGTGCAAACAAACTCCCCGATAAAAGCAAGGTGATTGAAAATAATAAAAGTAATGTCTTCTTCATATTATATAATTTAATTAATCTTAATAACTTAAATCTCAATCGTTAAAATGTTTTACTGTAAAAATTAAAAGACTCTTTCTTTATGATTCAACTTCACCAAAAGATTTTAATTGACTTCCAATATCTCAGTGCGTTTAAATTTCAGAAACATTCTATTTTAACGTTATAAAAATACCATAAGCATATTCTATTATATGGACCAAAAGATGTAACTAAATCCTCTAAAATATGTATTTTAACTACGCCAAAAGGATTAGAACCGCATCCGCCTAAAAGAGTATACGGATGCATATCGTTCTGATTAATAGGATATAGAAAAAATATATTTAAAGAATTAATTATAAATTTAAGATTCTAATTTTTTAAGACAATGGATAAATCCTGAGTCTTATTCATTCAAATAGTTTGAAGAGGAAACATCTTTATTCTCAAGAAATAATGATTTTTCCAATTGCTTCAATATTTAGACTTATACTCCTTCGATCCAGGTATTCCTATTTAGGAACACTACTGGTGAATTGAGGTTTTGACACCTCTGATTTGACCGCAGCAGCATTTAACTTCGCTGATTTCATTACAGGACTCAGAGTTATGTCTTTACCGTAATTAACAGCCCATTCGCTGTAATCAGATACATAACTTGCACCGTCCATATCAATATCAAAATCAAAATACCCATTGGTTTGGCTGTAATTGGCTGCCCACGCACTATAGTCAGAAACATAGATTGCTCCATCCTGATCTGCATCTCCAGCTACCATTGCGAAAGTGGTCCCTAAAGCTTTATACCCAAGACCTGCACCATAAGCCTGAGTCAAAGCGGTAGTGAAATCATAATTGTAAATACCGTTTGCATCTTTTTTTACAGCATTGTTTGACATGATGGCCAAATGATTGCGATGACGGATTACCACAAATAAAGGATCGGTAATTGATATCCTGCCAATGTTCAGTGGACTCACTCCATCCAGGTCAACAATGGCGCCGGTAGAGGTCAGGAAGCCTGCACGCTTGGTCAGAATAGTTGACGAAGTTGCCAGGTCAGCTGAAGTAGCCTGACGCACCTCAACCAATACCCAGTCAACAACTCCGGCAGGTACAGCAGTTACACTTTCTGTACCGGTATAATTCCAGGGTGCAACATTTGTGTAGGGCTGTGCAAGTGGAATCAGATTACCGTTATTCAAGAAGGTGTTCATTGCATTCGTGCCATTAAACGGACCTCCAAGAAAGGCTGTCAGCATGAGTGAATTGTTGCCTGGGCCTCCGTTAATTTTTCCGAAGGAAGTAAGCCCGTTTGTAATTAATTGATCTGCTGCAATGTTAGCCCCGGTGAAAGCCTTGATAGGAACCGGTAAAACCTGTAACCCACTTATATTGGCTTCCGTACCAACGACATCTGCAAGCGTGTACTGATAGATAGCGTTACAAACAAATCCTGTGATCCCGGTTTGAGTAAGATTCCAAAAACGGTTCAAATAGGAGCCTGTGATAGAGGGATCTGCGTAGGGAGCATTCACAAGATTCACTCCTGTTATACCCCCAGCAATTGTTCCACTTATAAAATTTAATGTAACAGGTGAATATTCGGCTGTTCCCGTATTGTCACCAACAGGAAAGGTAAAGCTGCCAATGCCATTCCAGTTTTTCAGCACCTGGCCTGTTGCACTTGTTGCAATGATCATACTTGTTGCAGTTGGAAATCCTGTAACCGCAGCCGTAGGTCCAAAAGTAAAATTATTGTTTCTGATGTTGACCAGTCCATTGGTTAAAGTCATCGTACCGTTGACAATAGAATTTTTTGAGATTACAATTCCCGCAGCGTTATTTACTGTCAAATTTGGAAATGTCAAATAAGCTGCAGAAGCACCAAATGTTACGTTCTTGTAATAATTATAATCATATATTCCGTGCAGTGAATAGTGGCCATAGCCAATAGCTGAATTATATTCAGTAGAAGACCAATAGAATGCTCCAACGCCAGAATAGGAGGGAGCAATTGTCAAATTAATAAGCGCTCGCTGGTCGCATACTATCTGAAGTTCATCATGCGATGGTAAATACCAGTTTGTGAATCCTGCAAGATTAATACCTCCAGCGGTATAGGCAGCGCAAAGTTGAGCTGCAGTTCCAGCACCACATGCTGCGACAATTTTATTTGTATTTGCTAAACCGGCGTATATAGCTCCTCCACCTTCAGCAATTGTTGTACCCGCAGCTGAGCCATAACAACCCCACTGAACACCTGAACCTTGATCTACAAGAGCAGCTATCAATCCATGTTGACCTGCTGCATCAACATATATTACTATACCTCCGGCAAGGGCATCTCCAATAACTTTTGGAGTTCCTGTTGTAAAACTATACTCATTTCCATAAGTAGTGACAGCCAGATTGTCAGTGCAAAAAACTTAACTCATTCCCATAATAAGTAAGCCAGCCCCCACTGTAAAGATCTAAACAAGACCGAACATAATAGGTTGTATTACAAAGACTTCAATATAAATAATTATACTTGGCTTTGATAAATGATAATTTTAACTCACAATTTGGTAATTATTTTAACACTGCAATTTGATCAAACTAAAATATTTTAAGTTGAATAAAGACCAACTTACCTTTCAGCAATAATAATTATATTTGCAGGATCAAAAATCGACCAACATGATTCAGGAAATACAAATATACAATACCCTTACCCGTAAAAAGGAAGTTTTTGAACCCCTTGTTCCGGGCAAAGTTGGAATGTATGTCTGTGGCCCAACGGTTTATGGTCCGCCTCATCTGGGTCATTCGCGCTCAGCCATTACCTTCGATTTGATCTTCCGTTTCCTGAAGACAATCGGCTACAAGGTTCGCTATGTAAGGAATATTACCGATGTAGGTCATTTGGTAGCCGATGCTGATGAGGGTGAAGACAAGATCGCCAAACAGGCCAAGCTCGACGAACTTGAACCTATGGAGGTGGTGCAGATTTATACCAATCTATTTCATCACGCGATGGAAATGTTAAACGTCGAGCCACCCAGTATTGAACCGCGTGCATCAGGCCATATCATTGAGCAGATTGAAGAAGTGAAGAAAATTCTGAAGTCAGGATATGCTTATGAAAGCAATGGATCTGTCTATTTTGATGTTGAGAAATTTGCCTCCAAAAATGAATATGGAAAACTCTCAGGCCGTAAGATTGAAGATCTGATCAGCAATACACGAACTTTGGAAGGTCAGACTGAAAAACACTCGGGACTTGATTTTGCCCTGTGGAAAAAGGCTCAGCCTGAGCATATTATGCATTGGCCGTCCCCGTGGAGCGAAGGTTTCCCCGGCTGGCATCTTGAATGTACTGCTATGAGCTGCAAGTACTTGGGTAAAACTTTCGACATACACGGTGGTGGAATGGATTTAACATTTCCGCACCACGAGGCTGAAATAGCCCAGGCCAAAGCTTCCAATGGAAAAGATGCAGTGCGCTACTGGATGCATAACAATATGATTACCCTTAACGGTCAGAAAATGGGTAAATCGCTCGGCAATGCCATTTCACTTGCAGATTTTTTTAGTGGAAAGCATCCTCTTCTGGAACAAGCCTATAGCCCGATGACCATCCGCTTTTTCATGCTGCAGGCCCATTACCGGAGCACACTCGACTTCTCGAACGAGGCACTTCAGGCCTCTGAAAAAGGTCTGGATCGTTTGATGAAGGCAGTTGGTAAAATTGAATCTTTGCCTGTTTCTGAAACCTCTGGGGTAAATATTGAAGAACTGTCTCAAAACTGCTTCTCCGCCATGGCCGACGATATGAACAGCCCCATCGCAATGAGTTATCTGTTTGAAGGAGTGAAGATTATCAATTCTGTTTCTGATGGAAAAACCAACATCACCATAGCCGATCGCAATGCCTTAAAATTACTTTTCCATACTTTTGTATTCGATATATTTGGATTGAAATTAGAATCTCAAGCCGATACCGCCAACAGTGAAGTGCTAAGCGAAGTAGTTGACCTATTGATGAAACTGCGACTTGAAGCCAAGACCAAAAAGGACTGGGCCCTATCTGATAAAATACGCAACGAACTGACCACCATTGGCTTCGATATCAAAGATACCAAAGAAGGCGCCAGCTGGGAATTAAAGAAATAGCAGTACTATACATTTCCAAAATATTTTATTCAATTGATAGTCTATCCTTTAGATTATTATTTGTTCTTTTCAAATTCGGCTTTCAAGCATTTGAGATTTGAACTACCGAGTATTCCTCGGTAGTTAAAAAATCGTTCAATTCATCCATTCAATTACAATTCAACCATTTACCTTCTTCTTGAACTAATTATCATCTGGTAATATATCCCACGATATATTGCTTCCACTTTAATGACCAGCTGAGTCTCGCTTTGTCACTTTCTCTATAATCCATGGGATCTTAGGGGATTATTCCTTAAATTTATGTTTTACCTCTATCTTATCTCTATTCTACCTGTGTCTTATTAAATTCATATCAAATACAAATCATATTCCTTTTTAATTCGTATATAATACGTAGAAATGGCTATTATATATGTATTTAATTTGAATTTGATATGTATTTTATAAAACAGAGATAAAATAGATATAAAATAGACATCTTCCTGAAATAACAACAGAAAACAGTACTGATAATTTGAAGGATCAAATAACAGGAAGGGTAGAATTATGTGTTACAATAATTTTTCAGACTCCGAAAATGGCAATGACAGGACAAAGGCTTAGTGGTAAGCTGTTTATCAGACAATATAAATCCATCCAGCTAGCGGGAGGAATAATTTAAGTCAAAAAATAGATTATTTATTTAAATTGAAGGTTGGTCAGGAATAGGTATATTTTCAAAATTGTTATATAGAATTCCATGTCAACTCCATCAGGGCGTCATTGCGAGGAACGAAGCAATCTAAGTCGTTGAATTGATCATACAAAAAGTGAGAATAATAGATTGAGGCACTACTTATATCTTTCAATCAGGCTTTGGCCAAAGTAGCGATACTTACACGTGCATCGGTTTTGGAAAGGATGGCTTGAGCGCAAGCTTCAATGGTTGAACCTGTTGTGACCACATCATCGACTAGCAGAATATGTTTACCACTGAACGCTTCCGGATTTTTTATATCGAAGATGTCTTTCACATTTTGCCAGCGTTCGAAACGGTTTTTTAATGTTTGAGATTCAGTAGCCGTTACACGTATCAAATTGCCGACCGACAAAGGTTTCTGCAATTGGGAGGCCATTCCCTGGGCGATCCAAAAACTCTGATTGTAACCCCTTTGCTTTTCTCTCTTGGGATGAAGTGGAACGGGGCAAATCATATCAACCGATGAAAAATCATCAGATTGCAAAAGGTCAATTCCGAACTGTTTTCCCATTTCGGCACCTAATTCCTTCATACCTTTGTATTTCAGATTATGCACCAAGGCCTGATACTTACTTCCTTTGCTGAAATAAAAAAATGAGGTGGCAAATTCGATTCTCACTCTTCCATAAAACATTTGTGCCAAAGGATTTTCAGGTTCCAGATGATAATTTGTACGCGGAATATGGTGCTGGCAATCCAGGCAAATCCAATGTTCCTGCTCAATGAGCTTATCGCCGCAGGCCACGCACAGACGTGGAAAAATCAATTCAGAGAGGTAATAGACAAATGGAAAGTTCATCGCACAATTTTAGTTGATTAGGTTCCCGTAAAACCGAAATAGAAAGTTAGTGAAAATAAATGACATAGAAAACAATAATGAGTATTTTAATTTCCAAAGAATATTAATATCGAATTTAATTGGCAACCAGTTGGTTAATTCGTATATAAATATTAACTTAGATCAATTTATAAACTACAATCTTTATGGAAAACTCAAAAAAGGATGTTGAAGGGGAAAAGCCAGATAACCATCAAAATGAGCAAAAAAAGGAAACTATTGATCCCATTGGGAATAAAAAACCAGTAGTCAGAAAAGCACCAGCACGTGCACGTGGAATTTCGAAAACAAAAAATGGTTCTCCCGCTACGTCAGCATCTAAAACAATTCCAGCATCTAGACCATCGAAAGCCGTGGCACCAGGAGTGAGCAATGAAATAAATCACATCGTGACAGAACTAAAAAAAGAAGCAGGAACGAGAAGTCAAAATGTTTCTAATACAGATGAAAAATTAGACAATAAAAAATCTGCTGTCGACAATAAGTCAGAAGGGCAATTAAACATTACAATTCAATCTAAATCAAAAAATAAATCGAATAAACTCAAAGGAGATTCTGATTCTAAGAAAGGATTTAAAACTATTACTAAAAATGTTAAAAAGGCTGAGAAGAAGGTCGTTAAGTTAGTAAAGAAAGTTAAAAAGGCCAAAAAGAAAGATGTAAAAAAGGGGACACTGCAGACCTTAAAGGATAAGCTCATGAAGGCATTTTCAAAACTTATACGCAGCAATAAGAAACTTAATAAGACAAATAAATAACCATTTATAGATCCAAACGTACAAAATTCATTTGAAAGAATAATGTAAATTAGAAAGAATGCTTTAATGAATGTTGGTCCTTAGAAATGAAGTATTTATAATCTTAAATTTATTCATTATGGGAATTTTAGATTCAATTTTAAAAAGTGTATCAGGCAATTCATCAGAGGGCACCAACCCAAATGCGATGGGAGGTATACTCGAAATGCTAACCGGTGGAGGTACTGGAGGTATACAGGGACTTATTAAAAAGTTGACAGATGGTGGACTTGGAAACATTGTCAAATCGTGGATCAGCACAGGGAAAAATGACCCTGTTGAGCCTACGCAGTTACAAAATGCTTTGGGAAGCGATATGATGGGACAGTTTGCCTCCAAGATGGGTGTTTCTGAATCGGATGCAGCTTCACATCTGTCGAAATTACTGCCTACGGTAATTGATAAATTAACTCCAGATGGAAAACTTCCCGAATCAGACAATATGGGCAATATAGAGGATATGTTGAAGAAGTTTTTTTGAAAGAGTAGTCATTATGAGAAAACATAAAAAAGCACTCTGAAAGATCGATGTGCTTTTTTAATTAAATAGGATAAATGGGCCTAAGATAGTCCACCTTACGTAAATTATTGTTCTTTAGCCTCTTTTAATATCTCGCCTATGAGTTTTTCACTTATCCACACTTCTTTCTCTGTCAATTCGTAAAGTAAAGGTTTCAAGCTACTTACTATTCCGTGTTGTTTAGCCTTGATCAAAACACCAATCGTACCTGTTACTTTTAAATCTGCATGTCTTGCATGAAATCGACCTAATTTCTCGTCAATAATTATCAAATCTGCATTAAGCTCAGTAGCTAGAATTATTGCCTCTGATTCACCAGCATCTAAATCAAGAAAATACTTCAATGCATTTCTATCTTGGATGTTAACAATATTAATCCAGCTTAAATTAGTTAGATCTTGATAGTACCTCTTATTTTTACCAGCCTCAATTTCTTGATATACAGCAAGTGGTATTGAAATCTCTGTATATAATTCTTTTAAAATATCAAGTCGTGATAATTTAAGTAATGAGATGATTGGAGTTGTATTTGAAACGACTTTAAGCATTTGCTATATCATCTCTTAAATCATCCATATCAAGCTGTCCAAAAGGTGATACTTTATATTTTGCAAGTAATTCAAGAAAATCTAATCTTGTTAAACCTAATACTTTTGCAGCAGTACCGGAAGAAACCTTTCCTATTTCAAAGAGTTTTACTAATGAGCTGGTTTTCATCTCATTTTCAAAATCTTTACCTCTCAGTCTTAATGAATTGGCTAAGGATTCAGGATATTCTATATTTATCATTCCTTTCATAATTCATTGTTTTTTACAAATATAATGAAATCAAGATTTGTTTCCCACTTTGCAATGGACTTTTTTTGCTGAAACTCCAAAATGGCAAAATGTATACACATTAAAACAAAGATGTTAAAATTGTTGGATAATGTTACCTAATTAGCTAACTTTGTATCATGGATGAAAGATTTGTTAGGAATATCTTTTATTACAGGAATTATTATCTGGACTTTTTTGATGGATTAAAGCCTGAAGTAAAGAGAAAATTCAACTGGACCTTGAATCTAATTGCCACCATTGATAGAATTCCTGTTAAGTTTTTTAATCATATGGAAGGTACAAGTGGAATTTATGAGATTAGAGTGGAAGTTGGAACTGATATTTATAGAGTTTTCAGCTTTCTGGACAAAGGAAAAATTATCATCCTGATTAACGGATTTCAGAAGAAATCGAAGAAGACACCGAAAAGAGAAATTGAATTGGCAGAAAAACTAAAAAAACAATACTTCGATGAAAAAGGAAACAAATAGCAATCTAACATCCTTTGCAGATCATTTGGATCAGCAATATGGTAAACTTGGATCTGTAGAACGTGAAAAGTTCGAGGAAGGATTTGAAGCATTCAAACTTGGAGTGATGCTGCAGGAGATGCGTAAAGAGCAAGGTCTAACTCAGGAGCAATTGGCAGAAAAGTGCGGGACTACAAAAACCTATATTTCCCGAATTGAAAATAATGCTTCTGACATAAGGCTATCTACCTTAATGCGAATTATCAAAGAAGGGCTTGGGGGACAACTTCGGATAAGTGTTGACATGAAATAAGTGGGGAGCCTATTTCAACGTTATATTTTTTCACAACCATTATAGAAGAACAGCTATTTTAAGCGGGAGGTTCGGATAATATTGCAGATATAAAGGATGTTTCCTTTGATCCTAAACAGAAATATAAAATTCTTTTCAAAAACGGCACAAAAATAACCACGATGGGCTAATTTCTCAAAACGGCAGGGCCCAAATTTCTCTGGAAGAATAGTCAAACTTAGTCCAAAATCATACATCCGCAGGATAAAAGCTTCGGCATTTTGTGGATCGTTCTTCGCGATATATTGGTAGATTTTAGCAATAGAATTATTGGTACGAGTTTTCCAAATCAAGGTTATTTCTTTTTCCATTCTTCAAGGTGAGCTAACATTTGGTCAGTCGTGAAGCCTGTATCATCATCGTTATCCATATCATCGAGGAGTTGGTCAATCTCTTGCCCCGTTGCCTGTCGGCCAGGCATAATCCAGTCATCTCCTAATAACGGCTTTACAGACTTATCTATTGAAACGGATTTTACATACCCCAAAGAGCGGAGGAATGTTGCAAGGGCATTCGCATCCGACGGATTGTCAATATTTACTCTGAGTGTTGTCATAGCTAGAAATATTTAGACAAATATACAAATTTTTGAGCATAAGCTTAAAAATTTGTATTTTAGAAAGTAACTGATTTATTTTGACCAAATCACCAGAGTCAAACAAAAAAAGCACCCCAGTAATCTGAAGTGCTTTTTAAATGAGCGAGAAACGAGACTCGGACTCGCGACCCCGACCTTGGCAAGGTCGTGCTCTACCAACTGAGCTATTCTCGCAATAAACAAGATGAACTTAAATTTCTAAAAAGTACCCGGAGCGGGAATTGAACCCGCACAGCCGCGAAGCTACAGGATTTTAAGTCCTGCGTGTCTACCGATTCCACCATCCGGGCCTCCTTAAAAAGAGCGAGAAACGAGACTCGGACTCGCGACCCCGACCTTGGCAAGGTCGTGCTCTACCAACTGAGCTATTCTCGCAATAATTCTGGTTGAGGATTTATTCCATTTACCAAAGATGCTATTTTCATTACAATCCCGCAATTTGGTGGTAAAAGCGGCATTTTTAATATGTGAACGTACTGTATTGAGCTTTCTCAAACAGCGGTGCAAATATAGATCTATTTTTTCGTTCTCCAAAAAAGCAAACCAACTTTAGCTCCTTTAGGTGTATTATTTTTTGAATGGCTTATCCAGACCGGTAATCTTCTTGATTTCACTCAACTTATTCAGCGCTTCCAAAGGAGTTAGCTGATTGATATCCAAGTTCTTAATCTCATCGCGGATTTGTTTAAGCACTGGATCGTCCAATTGGAAAAAACTCAGCTGATAGCCTTCCCGCTTCTCTGCCATGCCTGCCAAAGGTTTCGATAAACCCTCTTTTCGGTGGGTATCTTCCAGCTGAAGCAGTATTTCGTCGGCACGACGGACCACAGAAGGGGGCATTCCGGCCATTCGGGCCACATGAATTCCAAAACTGTGATTACTTCCTCCGGGCATCAGTTTCCGCAGAAAAATTACCTTATTGCCCACTTCTTTTACTGTTACATTGAAGTTTTTCACCCTGCCAAAGGATTTTTCCATCTCATTCAGTTCGTGGTAATGGGTGGCAAACATGGTTTTGGCCCTCGATTTGGGATGTTCATGAATGTATTCAACAATCGACCAGGCAATTGAAATTCCATCGTAGGTAGATGTGCCTCGCCCCAGTTCATCAAGCAATATAAGGCTGCGGTCCGAAAGATTGTTCAGAATACTGGCTGCTTCATTCATTTCGACCATGAAAGTTGATTCGCCCAATGAAATATTGTCCGAAGCCCCTACCCTGGTGAATATTTTATCGACATAGCCAATCTGAGCCGCATCAGCCGGTACAAAGCTCCCAATCTGCGACATGAGGACAATGAGGGCTGTTTGACGCAGCAAGGCCGATTTACCAGCCATGTTAGGTCCTGTAATGATGATCACCTGCTGATCGTCCTGATTCAGGGTCACATCATTCGAAATATAGGATTGTCCCATGGCCAACTGATGTTCAATCACTGGATGGCGCCCTCCTTTGATAATAATATCTTTTGAATCATTGATCTCAGGCCTGAAGTAATGGTACTCGATGGCTGTGGTTGAGAATGACAGAAGGCAGTCCAATTGGCCGATGATCGCGGCATCCAGTTGTATGGCCTGTATAAATTCGGCCAATGCAATTACCAGTTCATTAAACAGACGGATCTCTATGGCCTGCATTTTCTCTTCAGCACCCAGAATTTTCGATTCGTATTCCTTCAGCTCTTCGGTGATATAGCGTTCAGCGCCTACCAATGTCTGCTTACGAATCCATTCAGGTGGAACTTTATCTTTGTGGGTATTTCTAACTTCGATGTAATAGCCGAAAACATTGTTAAATGCGATCTTCAGGCTAGTGATTCCAGTTCGTTCTGCCTCACGTTCCTGCATTTGAATCAGGTAATCTTTACCAGAAAAAGCCAACATACGCAGTTCATCCAATTCAGGAGAGACCCCTGAGGCAATCACACTACCTTTGTTAACCAATGTGGGAGGATCGGAATGAATTTCATGCTCGATACGCTGGCGGATGGATTCACAGGGGTTGAGCTGCTCTGCAAAACGCTGTAAATTAGGTGAATCTGATTGACCGCACAATTGCTTGATAGGCACTATAGCCTGAAGTGCATTTTTCAGTTGCACCACTTCGCGCGGATTAATACGGACTACGGCCACCTTTGAAATGATGCGCTCCAAATCGCCCACCTGGCGAATATGTTCTTCCAGATGTTCCTTCAGCTCCTCTTCTTTTACTAAATATTCAACCACATTGAGGCGGTTGTTGATTGCTGCAATTTCCTTTAGTGGAAGGGCAATCCAGCGTTTCAGCAAACGTGCCCCCATGGGAGAAATGGTTTTGTCGATCACCTGAACCAGTGTTTTGGCTCCTTCGTTGATCGAATTAAAAAGCTCCAGATTGCGGATGGTAAACCGGTCGAGCCACACATATTTGTCTTCCTCGATGCGCGACAAACTGACAATGTGCTTGGTCTGATGATGTTGAGTCAAATCCAGGTAATGCAAAATCGCACCGGAGGCAATGATTCCGTAATTCAGTTCTTGAACCCCAAACCCTTTGAGCGATTTGGTATCGAAATGCCGCATGAGACGGTCATTTGCGGCCTCTTGGGTATATACCCAGTCGTCTTGTGCAAAAGTATAATATTTGCCTCCAAATAAGGCGGTGAAATCATTTCCTTTTCCTTTCTGAAACAACACTTCCTTGGGTTGAAACGAACTGAGCAGTTTATCAATGTATTCGAAAGAACCTTCAGCCGTTAAGAATTCGCCGGTTGATATATCCAAAAAGGCAATTCCAGCCATTATTTTATCGAAATGAACGGATGCTACAAAGTTATTTTCACGGTTCTCCAGAATGTTGTCGTTGAACGAAACTCCGGGGGTAACAAGTTCAGTAATACCCCTCTTGACGATGTTTTTCGTAAGCTTAGGATCTTCCAATTGTTCGCAAATCGCTACACGCGCACCAGCTCTGACCAACTTGGGAAGATAGGTATCGAGGGCATGATAAGGGAAACCCGCCAGTTCGACATAGCTGGCAGATCCATTGGCTCTGCGGGTAAGGGTAATGCCCAGAATACCTGATGCACGAATGGCATCTTCGGCAAAAGTTTCATAGAAATCGCCCACTCTGAAAAGCAAGATGGCATCAGGATGTTCAGCTTTGACGGCATTGTACTGCTTCATCAAAGGAGTTTCAACATATTTTGGAGGAGTGGCCAATATTTCAGTATTTTTAATGATTTACAAAGGTAAGTTTAAATGATCTCTTTATGAAACCTAAGAAGTATTTTGATGATGATTTTGTATTCTATTTTAATATCAGCAATTAAAAAATGAGTACCTTTGAATAAATAAAATATAAAAATATGAGCACCTTAGAATTAAGACATATTATTAATGAACATTTATCACACATTGAGGATGTTTCATTTTTGAATGCACTAAAGACGATTATAGAATCGAAGGCTTTAAATGGTGTCTATCAGCTCAGCGACTACCAAAAAGAACGTATTAATTCCGCCAGGGAGCAACTCAAAAAAGGACAAACAATCTCGAATGATGATGTACAAAAAGAAATTGAACAATGGTTAAGTTCAAAATAGAATGGTCTGATGAATTCAGTATAGTATATCCGAGGAATTTGAGACGAATCTTTGTATACGCAAATTGACGTTCTAAATGAGATTCGATCAACGACACAAATGACAATATTGCCATTTGTCATTTGTGTCATTTGTGTCGGAAACTTCGGAGATGAATTTAAATAGATATTTAAGTTTTCAACATTTAGATGGATGTTTCAATTTCATAAATTTAACTTCCTAACAGGCATCAAATTCACCACCACCCTTACCAATAAAGTCAATATAATAAAGTAGACTGCAGGGTTGTACCGTTGTCCAATTATAAAAGAAAGCAGTAAGAGGGCTCCACTAAACCAGAAATAGTATCGTGTTTTGGGTCTCCATTTTTTATTCTTCCATACAAAAGCAAAAAATAAGTTAGCAGGTAAGGCCCACAGCAAATTATAATTGGGACTCATGGCAGGATGCTCAGAATAGAGAGTGAACCAGCCTATAATCAGTCCGGCAAAGCCACTGAGGCTGAATAACCAATAGTCGAGCCAGTCAGTATTCTTATTCCTCAGATAATTACGAATAGAAATTGCGGCAACCAATATGAATAAGAATCCGAAAACAAAGGCTGGCCATGGTAAATCAGAATGTAGTTTTGAATTGGGAAATTCAACAATGGTGCGGGTTTCAAGAACCAGGGGTAGAACTTTTCCTTCAACTGTTATATCAGCTTTGGCAAACTGATCTTTCAGATAGTCAGGTAGGAACATTTGACCATAAGCCGAAACAGGCTGATCAGCCTTCTTGCCCACCAGTAAGTCGATGCCAAGATCAATCCATCGAAAAGAATGATGGCACTCCTTAATTAAGTCCCTAAAAGTTTTCGTAGGATGATTATCAGTAAATTGAACCGTTCCTCCCCCATTTCGTTCAATCATATCGCGCACCCTGGTTGCACAATTGTCGATGAAAAAATTATAGCGGTATTCCCGATTCTCCAGTTTGGCATTCTCAAGAAGCGCTGTGAACAATTTATTTTTACCTTCCTGAGAAAGATTGAGCACTTGTTCATAAACGCTGCGTTTATCTTTATTGTATTCGCGCATGAAGCTTCCGAATTTCTCACTTACCATCAGGTAATCGGTCTGACCTTTGGCAAAGCGGACCATAAAATTGGGTGTTTCGAAACTGAATACCCCATAATTAAACACAGCATCAAGTCCTGTTGCAGGATCGCTGACCCTAATTGCGGTGTGCCCATACATTGAATAGACATCTGTCCCCGGGTTACAGGTTAGGATACTTACCGTTGCCTGAGGACTGAGTGACTGAGCATTTACTGTAGGCTGAAAGATCAGGATTGAAATGACAATCAGCAAGAAATATCGAATTTGCATAACCAATAATTTTGGATCTAAAGATAGTGGTTTTGTGAATGATTTCAGTAAAAAGTATAAAGGTGGAAATGTTAAAATGAAATATGTTGGGTAAACCCAGTTCGTTATTTAGATTGAATAAAAATAGCAAGTCTCCCTGAAAATAGATAATATTGCACTTTGTATTTAAAATAGAGAACTATGGCATGCACAGGATGCAAAACAAATATAGATTTAGACCGGCCGGCAATGCTTGGCACATACGACTGGATGAGCGACATACCGGATACTTCAAATGAAACGGACATTGTTGAAATACGTTTCAAGGGTACACGAAAGGAGTTTTTCAGGAACGAAGATGGCCTACCTTTAAAGCGCGACGAATTGGTAGTGGTGTCGTGCTCACCGGGACATGATGTAGGAGCAGTTTCGCTCACAGGTAAACTGGCAGAGCTTCAGTTTAAAAGAAAAGTCAAGAAGCCTGAACGTTACGAATGGCATAAAGTTTATCGGAAAGCTACCCCTTCTGACGTTGTTAAATGGGAAGAAGCTAAGGCTCGTGAGAATAAAGTGATGATTCGCGCAAGGCAGATCGCCAATGAATTAAACCTTGATATGAAAATCGGAGATGTGGAATTCCGTGGCGATAACAACAAGGCCATCTTCTTTTACATTGCCGACGACAGGGTCGATTTCCGTGAGCTGATTAAACAATATGCCAGGGAATTCAGCATCAAGATAGAGATGAAACAGATTGGAGCACGACAGGAAGCTGGCCGCATTGGGGGAATTGCCTCTTGTGGACGCGCCTTATGCTGTTCAACATGGCGAACCGACTTTACCAGTGTGACTTCGGATGCCGCTATCAAACAGGGATTATCGCCCAATGCTGAAAAGATGGCCGGACGTTGTGGTAAACTCAAATGTTGCCTGACATACGAACTGGATCATTACCTGGAAGCTCTGGAAGATTTCCCTCATGAGTTACTGGCCATAGATACCGACAAAGGAGTTGCAAGGCACTTTAAAACTGATATTCTCCAGAAAAAGATATGGTACAGTTATTCCCAAGCTGATGGAGGACGAGTTTATATACTTGATCTGGAGGATGTAAAGAAATTCCTTAATATGAACAAGCGTGGTCAAAAACCTTCTTTTGAAGGTTATAACGAACCCGAAGCCAAGAAGGAAAACATGATGAACGTGGGTGAACTGGACAAGAAATTCTTTGTAGAACCGAGCCCTGTAAAAAAACGAATCAAGCAAAGAAGAAGACCGCAGACAAACCGCAACCCGGAAGGAACACGCAGCCAGGTAATTTTAAGACCAAAAGAATAAGGGGAATATTATCCTTGCTACAAGTCGCAACAACCATTGAATGATGGTGGTTGCGACTTTTTTTATGCCCGCACATCTGCCTATTCGTTCACTATATTCTAAAATAGAATCTAGGAGTCAGGCAAATTGATATTAACCATATTACGCATATTACGCAAATTACATTGATGTAATTTGCGTAATATGCGTAATATGCGTAATATGGATTACCTTCCAAAAAACAGTTCAACCCACTATATATCAGTTCATCTGTTGCGCACATATATTATAAGGATGCTAAATCAGGAATGATTTTCAAAATAGCCTTCATTTTACGGAAGCTTATTATACTTTTGGAATGAAGGGGATCGCTTAACATGAGTTCGATTTTGGGAACTCACATTTGAACAGAACAGTTTAGAGTCAACCAATCTGCATTGCCGACATTGCCAAGATTGTCAATCTAGGTAATTTTTGGATTTAAAGTTTAGTCAAAAGTTTTCGTACCTTAGTTTATAAAATTTGCTTATATTGGACTCAGAAAAATATATCAAACCAACTTAACATGGAAGTTAAAATTGAAGATAGCTGGAAGGTACAGCTTCATGAAGAATTTGAGAAGCCGTATTTCAAACTACTGACTGAGATTGTGAAGTCTGAGTATGCCAGTCATACGGTTTATCCCCCTGCAAAACTTATATTCAATGCCTTTGAACAATGTCCATTTGAGAATGTAAAAGTAGTTATCTTGGGGCAAGACCCCTATCATGGACCCGGTCAGGCTCACGGATTGTGCTTTTCTGTGAACGATGGCATCGCTTTTCCACCAAGCCTACGCAATATATTTAAAGAAATTCAGACAAATACAGGAGCACCTGTCCCCACGAGCGGCAATTTGGAAAGATGGGCACAGCAAGGAGTTCTGCTGCTGAACGCTACCCTGACTGTTCGTGCACATGAAGCGGGTTCGCATCAGAAAAAAGGCTGGGAGAAATTCACTGATGCCGTCATTCATTTGGTAGCTGATAGGCTTGACAATGTGGTATTTATCCTCTGGGGTAGCTATGCAATCAGTAAAGCTGAATTTATTGATTCACAAAAGCATCTTCTATTAAAATCGGTTCATCCATCGCCCTTGTCGGCCCACCGTGGGTTCTTCGGAAACAAACAATTTTCAACTGCTAACCAATATTTAACAGAACATGGTAAAGAACCCATTCAGTGGTAAAGTGGTGATAATGAAATTATAGTCCAAAACAATACCTTTAATTATCTAAGTCCACTCTGAAAAGACAACAAAATAAAAATTGCCACTAAGACCCTAAGGCTCAAGGATACACAAAGTTTATACTATAAACGCTTAGTGAATCTTTGAGACTTTGAAACTTTGTGGCAAATTTAGACTTTTAGGAGTGGACTCAATTGTCTTATATTGTAACTCTTTGAAATGTAGCCTATTCGGCTACATCACCAATCACAGCGACCGTTATTGAAATCAGGTCCTGAGGATTTAACCTAAGCTGCAATCCACGCTGGCCGGCACTTATATAAATAAAACTGAACTCAAGACAGCTTTCATTGATATAAATAGGATAAGGTTTCTTCATTCCCAGAGGTGAACAGCCGCCACGAATGTAACCTGTCAAGGGCAGCAATTCTTTCTGGTGAACCATGGCGGCACTCTTATTCCCAGATATTTTGGCAACTTTTTTAAGATCCACTTCTGCATTTCCAGGAACAACCACCACCAACACACCCGTTTTATCTCCACGCAATACGAGTGTCTTAAAAATCTGTTCAACATTCTGGTTGATTTTAATGGCCAGTTTGGCAACACTCAAATCAGTTTCATCCACCTCATATTCTACCAGTTCGTAATGAATTCCCTTGGCATCCAGCAATCGTGCAGCATTGGTCTTTTTCATATTTCTTCTTTGGCCTGTCTACTTTCAAACCTACCTATTCATACAACTTTACCTCAAGACCAATCATGGCCGATGTTTCATGAGATTCCTGAGGAGCCAAATGGATTGAATCATTGAACGC